>Ga0129351_1000930_pt1 | contig 11389 bp, 7 predicted proteins | sample CPBDNA_8_FD_94423 | JGI IMG/M metagenome (GOLD analysis project Ga0129351, IMG submission 94423) | Freshwater to marine salinity gradient microbial communities from Chesapeake Bay, USA - CPBay_Sum_27_0.2_DNA | ecosystem: Environmental > Aquatic > Marine > Coastal | place: USA: Chesapeake Bay... | reverse complement strand
TGGTTCTTGGGCTAACTCCAATGGTGATGGAGATTTAATTGCAGAGTATTACAACTTAGATGGAACTTATATATTCCATATGACATCAGGAACTATTCTTGACTTCATACCTAACCCACTTGAAAGTGGTCCAGCATTTGTTATTGGTAAGAAATTTGCTTTTGACAGATTACAAGGACAGTATGACCAAATAATAGGTCTTATGGCTTCAATGGCAAAGATTAATGTTATGTCAATAATAGCTATGGAAGATGCAGTATTTACAGAAACAAACATATCTGGTGAGATAGAATCAGGACAATATCGTAAAGGTAGATTCGCTGTTAACTATTTAGCTCCAGGTACACAAGTATCTAAACCTGCATCAAATGTTCCTTATCAAATTTTCCAACAGATAGATAGAATAGAAAGACAACTTCGTGTTGGTGGTTCTTACCCTGTTTCTGATGATTCACAGTCTCCACTTAGCTTCGCAACTGGTAGAGGATTAGAAGAATTAGGTGCCTCTATGTCTCTTATGATTAGAGAGTATCACACAGTAATGTCTGATGCTATAGAGATGATTGATGCTAAGAGATTAGAGTGGGACCAAAAAATGTATGGTGGACAAACTAAACCATTATCAGGTTATATGGATAATACTTTTTATTCTGAAACTTACGAACCAACAAAAGATATAGCAAATAGTTTTAAGACACGCAGAGTGTATGGTGCTATGGCTGGATATGATGAACCACAGAAGATTGTAACAGGGCTGCAATTACTTCAAGCTGGAATTATTGATAGACAAACACTACAAGAAAACTTAGATGGTTTAGATAATTTAGTTAGAGTAAACGATAGAATTACAAAAGAAAAAGCTGATAGTGTATTATTTGATACATTACTAGCACAAGCTCAACAGGGTGACCCTAAAGCAACTATGGCTGTTGTGCAGATAAGAAAAAATCCAGATGATATGCAAAACATATTGGATAAGTTCTTTACTGCAGAAGAACCAGAAATACCAGTCGCTGAACAAGAACTGCTTGGAGGAGGTGCCTTACCACCACAAGGTCCTCCACCAGGCATAGCACAGTTTTTACAAGGTATAGGTGGATAATGTCAGTTAATAAAGATTTTGCAGATATAGTACACAACTCATTAGGAGATATTGATGAAAAAGGTGATGCTATTATATTTCAAAAAAAAGATGAAGGTAAAGTATTTTATGACCAAATGCCTCCACTAGCTTTTCCTTTTGGTTATATGATAATCAGTTCAACTTTTATGTATTATGATGATGAGGAGAATGAAAATGGCTACGAGGAGTTCTAGTAATAAAGGTACTGATAAGAGAGCATTAAATGTACCACCACCAGCAAGAAACACACAAGATAATACACAAGCTGTTAGAAGAATACCTGGTGTGGATTATGGAGAACAACAAGCATTAACAGAACAGCAGAAAGCTGCTCCTTTACCAAAAGAAGAAACACCTAAAGCACCTGCTAGAAGATTTAGTCCTGTAGATGTATTTGCACAAACACAAGCACCAAGTCAACCAATTACAGATGGTGCAGCATTAGGTCCTGGTAGGATGGGTGCTCAATTAACACCACAACAAATAAATGACCAAATGATAATTGCATTAGCTACTAAATTTCCTACAACAGATTTAATTGATTTGCTAGATGTAGTAACAGAAGAAATAGATTTAGATGAGATATAATGTCAAGTTTTTTATTTGCAGATAATTATGATTCTTTACAAGATGCTACAGACAGAAAAGAACAGTTAGAAAAAGCACAACAAACATTTAGAGATAGTTATATAACAACTGGTGTTTATGATAGAACAAAAAGCATTTATCAAGCGTATCACATATTACCACCAGGTGTTATAGCAAGTTTGTCTGCTACTAATGCAGATAATGATGCAGTAAAAGAATTAGCACAACAGGTATATAAAACTGCTGCTAATCAAGATACAGATTATGCAAGAGTGCCACAAAGTTTTATTTCTAAAGTAAAAGATGCAGGTAAAAGAAGTTTATCTCCTTTAATGAAAGCTATAAATTTAGGTTTTAATATTTTTGAACACAGTACTACGCATCAAGCAGCATCTCAAATGAGAGCAAACATACAACTTGCAGGTGATTTAGAAAATATATTTGAAAAAGGATTTGAGGCAGAGGGAGATAGATTTGCTTCAAAAAAAGCAGAGCTAATGGGATTGGCAACAAGTTTTGCTGTTGCACCTTCTTTACTTAACCAAAGAAACAATGCAACAAGTAATGCCCTTATAGAATTACTAGCTAATAAATTATTTGGTAAAGATATAAATTTAAGGTCGCAGCCATTTCAAAATCAAATAACACAATACAGACAAGATGCTGGACCTAGTACCTTTGAATATACATTTCAAGAATTAGCTAAAAAAGAAGGTTTAGACCCTGATTCGCCATTTCGTAATATGCCTGAATTATATAAGAGAATAGGTTTAGAAGGCATAAACGAGTTTTATGAAGAATATAATGGAAAAGGGTTTTTACCATTAGGCAAAGCGTTTGAAGAATCAGAAAAAATCAGAAGGACAAGTTTACAATACAATGACCAATCTATTACTACAGGTAAGTATGTATCTAACTTGTTAGGAGTTGATACAGATGAAAACAAAGTTAATGTTTTAGCAGGTGTTGTAGATGCTGCATTTGTAGCTGTAACAGACCCATTTTTAGTTGCAAGTAAAGCAAGAAAAGCATTTAAAGCATTAAAGCTACCTGATAGTCCAGAAAAACTAGCATCAAGAGGTAAGCAAGTATCTAATAATGTACAAAAATTATTAAAGGAAGGCAACACAAAAGAAGCTAACGCTTTGATAGAAAGATTTACTAAATCACCAGATATGGAAGCAACTTTAAGAACAATAGTAGCTGATGATTCACCTACTAAATTTGTAAGGTTGTTTGATGCTACTAAAGATGCTGACTTCGCAACAAAAATGACAGAAGCTCAAACATACAGACAGGCTAAAACTGTGTTCCAAAGAAGTATGAAAACTGGTCCTGATAGTAGTGCTTCTAAATTAGGAAATACAAAAGTAATTAATGATTGGTTAAGTGACCCACAATACAAAACTTTTTGGAACTATATAAGTAAAAATGCAAAGAAAAACAATGTGTATGGTGTATTTGGTTCAGGAAGAGTATTACCAGCACAAACTAGAAATTTAGAGGACATAGATGGCGTAGTGTCAGATATGCTTAATTATGGTGCTGCTGCAAAATTAGACCCTAAAGTTTTAAATGATTTAACTTTTAAAGTATCTAGCTTGATTAATAAAGGTAAATTAGGTGAAGCTAAAGTAACATTCCATGAGGAATTTTATGGAGCTATAGCTGATAATTTAGATGAGTTTAAAGCCAACAAAGAAGTAAAAAAAGCATTTATGGATTATCAAACATCTTTTAGGGGTTTCGTTACAGATGGCGTAAGGTACACAATAGACCAAACAACATTTAGAAAAGAAGGAGCAATAAAACCTATACAAACTAAATTAGCTGCTAAACAGCATATTCTAGGAGATGCAGTACAAGCAGATATTGCTTTTCCACATCAACTAACAGATTTAACAGTAGATTTTATAAATATTAGGCAATTAAGAAATCAAGCAAGTACAGTAGGAAAAATATTAAATAATAAATTAGATGTTGGTATCAAAGGTGCTATTAATGGTGACACAGTTGTAGGTAAAATACTAAACAAGTCTGGTATTGCACAAAATGATATGTTTAAAACAGTACCTGAACTTTACTGGAGTACTGGTGAGTTTTTATGGTCAACACAAAAAGTTTGGACAAGAATGCAATTAGTAACTCGTATTGCATATCCTTTACGATTAATAGCAGAAGGACAACCAAGAATGTGGTTATATGGATTAGATGCTTTACCTAACAACCCATTAAGTTATTTATCATACTTTTTATCTATGCCAAAATCTTTAGCTAGTAAATTTGCAAAAGTAGGTTTTAAAGTTCTTGATGAAGATGTTATGGGTGATAAATTTATTAAAGGACTTCGTAGGTCAAAAATGACAGCACACGAAGCTATAGAAAAGGCAACAGGTAACTATCAAAACAAAGTATTTGGTCCAAGTAATAAAAATGCTTATATGCAGGAAAACTATGTAACGCTTACACTATCTGATGAGTTAATGGATAATGCAGATACTGTTCAAAGATTTGCTGATGCAATACAAATACAATATAACAATTTAGCTAAAGAGGATTTAGCAAAAGCTATATCAGAAGCTCTTGCAAATGGTAAACCACTTGATGCTGTAAAAGAGGCTTATTGGAAAGGTGATTTGCAAGATATAAGGTTAAGTCAACTTAGACTTTATGAACCAGGTAATGTCAACAAAACATTGTTAGCAACTAGAGAAGGAGCAGATGATTTAGTAGATGCTTATGCTAAATACATAAATGAAACAGTAGGATATGACAATAAATTATTACAAGGTTTAGCTACAGGTAGATTAGATGATGTAGATTTATTAAAATGGGATAGGTTTGAATCAGGTGCAAGACAAAAAATATCTGACAATATAAAAAATATGCTTAGAACATCTGAAAATAGACCAGGTATTATTGGTGCTCCTGATTATTTAGCAAAAGGAACTGCAGATGACTTTTTAACAAGACAGAAAAGAGGTGGCTCTTTCTTGTGGTATTATTTAGGTCAGTTACCAGAAGCAAGACTAAATCGTATACCTTCATTTAAACAATTTTATTACAGAAGAATAAAAGAAATACTACCTCAAATAGATGCTGCAGGACAAAAAAAATTATTAGCTAGAATGGACAAACTTCCTAATGAATTAGTACAAGACCTTAAAAATGTAAAATCTATAAAAGGTGGTGGATTTAAAAAATATACTTTAGAAGAAGCCAGTCAAGATGCTATGGAATATTCTTTAAATCAACACAATAAAATACTTTACAACCTATCACAAAAAGGTTTAGTAGCAGATGCTTTTAGATTTATGTTTCCTTTCTTTGAGGCATATAAAGAAGTTGCTACATCATGGGGTAGAGGATTTGCACAAAAATCATATTCTACAATTAGACAATTTTCTAATGCTACACAAGCTGCTAGAAGGCAAGGTATTTTTTATAAAGATTTTAGAACAGGAGAAGATTATTTTGTTTATCCACAAAGCGAAGCAGTATCAAGAATTTTAGTTCCAGGAGAATCAGAAGATAGAGATGTTGATTCAAGATTAGTTGCACCTCTTGCAGGTTTTAACTTAATTTCTACATCATTGTTGCCAGGTGTTGGTCCAATAGTAGGTATATCAGCAGGTGTTATAAAAAACTTAGCATCATTTGACAATGAAGAGTTAGTTAGAATATTCTTTCCATTTGGTTTGCCAGTAGAAGATATTGGAGAATTAGGAACAGGTGAAACTTTTATAAGAACTTTCTTACCTGCTTACATGACTAAAGCTATTACAGCTTTAACAAATCAAGAAATAGATGGATTTAATTCTGAATATTTTGCTGCACAAATGAATGAAAGTATTAGAGTGTTGGCTTTATCAGAAAATCAACCATTAGAAACAGTTGAACAGTTTAAACAGTTTCAGGAAAAAGCATATAAGTTAACAAGAAATAGAATTTTGCTTAGAGCTTTTGCACAGTTTATGGCTCCTGCTTCACCTAGAATTATTTATCAACAGGCTTTTACACCAGAAAATGCAGAAGAATTATTAGAGGCTGTATTAGATACAGATAAATTAGGAAAACTAGATGTAAAAGATAGAAAGACTATGGTACAGCTAGGAGTACTTGCAGCTTATTATTCTAACCTAGAACAAGAAGCAGAAAAATTATATGGTAATGAAGGTGAAGAAATTGCTTTTTATACATTTGTTAGAAACTTAGGATTAGATAAAAATAGTTTAGAAGATTTATTAGCAGCAACTACATTAACAAAAGGTAAATACAAATCAAGAGGAGCTAAAGAACCACAGTTTGAGGGTGAGGTAAAGTTTGCTAAAGAATATCCAAGCATATTAGAAAAATATCCTCTAACTGGTGTGTATCTTACACCTAATATACAAGATGAAAAAACATTTGATGAAATACAATTCTTTGATTTACTTGATAAATTACAAGCTATAGACCCTGCAATATTTTTAGTTGAATCTCAAAAGTATTTATATAGTTTAATTAAAAAGAATTTAGTAGAACCACTAGATGGTGATTACAGTTTAGAAGCAAATATGATTAGAGATAAAGTAAAAGTAGAGTTAAATCAAATGCTTCCTTTTGGTGACCCTTATGTACAAGAAAACTTAGCTGTAATTTTAGATAGAAACATACTACAGCCTTACAGTACAGACATTGATGCAAATATACTGGAATTAGAAAATATGGCAAAAGATAAAGCACTAGATGATATAGCTCCTGTTTGGACTGCGATAAATCAGTATATGGAAGCAAGAGATATGGTGCTTACTTTAATATCTGAAGATGCAGGAAGAATACCAGCAGACAGTAGAGAGTATGCAAAAGGCAGATTAAGAAATGCAGATAAAGAAGTTGCACAGTTTGGTAGAGAAATACTAAGAGATTTTGCAAAAATATTGTCATCAGAAGTACCAGAATTTTTGGTATTGTATGATGACTTGCTTAGAAAAGAGATACAATATAATAGAGAAGAATAATTATGGAAGAAGAAAATAATCCTTTAGAGGAACAATTAGAAGAAACTATTGAAGAAACTGCTAATGAAGCATTAAATAGGTTAGATACATCTACACCTGAAGGTATTGAGGCTATACAAGATGTTAAAAATCTTATAGACCAATTTGCAAATATGAGAGGTATGGGAGATTATCCTGCACCAATAGGAATGAATCAATTTTATTTTGTTAGTGAAGATAACATGAGTATTCCTACTGTTGAGTATTTAACAAGTAAAGGTGTTTTATTATCAGATATTTATTTTCCTGGTGATGAAAGAGTTGTTTTAAATAATATAACAAATACAAATGATGTTAAAAAATTACAAAAAAAATTACAATCTGCTGGTTATTTAAAATCTGATGAATATAGACCAGGACAAATACAATCATCAACATATACAGCTATGTACAAACTTATGGGTGAAGCTAATAGAATAGGCTCTGATTGGAGTAATTTACTAGATGAAATAGTAGTTAGTCCTCTTTATGACCCATCTGATTTACCAGAGTTTCAAGAACCAGATTTTGTTACATTAACTAATGATGTTATAAATACTGTAAAACAAGAAATAGGTAGAACACCTACACAATCAGAAATAGATATACTTACATCAATATTTGCTGGTTTAAAAGAAAAAGAATTTCAAGAAGGTATTGATGCACTCACAGACACTCTACAACCAGGTTATGCTAAGAAAAAAGTTTTTGACCCTGAAACAGAAACATTTGTAGAACAAGTAGTAGAAACATCACCTGCAGTAGCACAACAATCTGCTTTTGATGCTAACGAGAGGTTTCAAGCTAAAGTAAGAGAATTATTTAAACCTGAAATGGATTTCAACCAACGAAGGGAACAAACTAGAAATGTTGCCAATATTATTAAGTCTAGCGTTGCTGGGCTCAGGAGCATTGGTGGCTGAAAATCCTTATGATGTAGAAGGTGGACTAAGTCCTGGTAATATTGCTGGTTATGCAAAGAAAGCAGGGTTTCCAGATGAGGTCATACCTGAAGCAGTAAGAATTGTTTTACTAGAATCTAAAGGTCAGCCAGACAAACTACAAAACGATAAAGGTCCTGGTGTAGGTTTATTTCAAGTTGACTTATCAGCACATTGGGATTTAAAAGGTGAAGAAAATCCTATGCGTAAATGGTTTAAGCAAAGAGGTGTTAATTCTCGTAAAGATGCTGTAGAATGGTTGAAAGACCCTTTGAATAATGCAGAGGCAGCTTTTCAGATATGGACTGATAGAAAACGAAGAGATGACAGTCCTACTGGTTGGGAGGCTTGGTCTGCTTATAATGGTGGTAACAAGCCAGAAAACAGAGAGCAAGAAGATTGGGATATGGCTACAAATGCTATGGAAGCATATATGCAATCCTTACAACCTAAAGATGAGGTAGAGATGGAAGAAGAAACAGTAGAAGAAGTTGTAGAAACACCAGAGGTAGAAGAACCTACTGTAGAGCCACAACCAATGCAACAAGAAAACTTTTTAAGACAAAGGCAACAAGAAGCATTTAGAGCTAAAGAAATAGAACAAAGACCTATGTCACCTAGAAAACAACAGATTAATGATATATTTGTTAAGTTATTTGCTAGTTTAGGGAGAATGTAATGGCTGATTATGTATTTAAAGCTGAACTAGGTTATGACAGAAGAATATTAGAGGACCAAGAAGGCAACAGAGTTATTGTTAACTCTAACACAGAGTTTCAATATTATACACAAGCAAGAGCAGGTGGTCCATTCAATGGTAGTTATTGGAAAGATGTTGGTAGTGCAGGTCCAGTAACACAAGAACTTTATGAACAACTTACAGGTGAGTATCAAGAAAAAGAAGAACAAGGTGATTCTATTGTTGAACCAGATACAGATGTTTCAGAATTAGACCCTAGTGGACCTGATGGTGGTGATGCTGGTGATGGTGGTGATGGTGGTGATGGTGGTGATGGTGGTGATGGTGCAGTAGATACATCATTTGGTGCTGGTCAAACAAGTGGTAATACATTTGCTACACAAATACCTGATGGTGGAGAAATAGTAAAATCAGGTAATAAATATTATGTTCTATATACAATACCTGGAACAAATATGTTGCTTAGTTATGATGCAACAGAAGCAGACATTAGAGGTTTATATCCTTTAGATTTTGACCAACAAACATTTAGAAATGTTACAGAAGAAGATATAGCAGGTGCTATAGACTTTGGTAATATTGCAGAACTATATGACCCAAGACTACTTTCACAAGGTGTTACTCCTTGGGAAGGTTTCATAGATTACTTAGATAAAGAAGCAGAACTAAGACCTTGGTTAGCTGATGAAGAGATGGTGTTCTTGTTAGCAGAATCTACATTAGAAGGTAGAACTGTAACAGAAGCTGAATGGAAAACAACTAATTGGTGGAGAACACATACACAAGCTGAAAGAGATTGGTTGTTATTATCACAAGGTAAGTCAATAGATGAGCTACCTGCAGATGCACAATCTAAAATACAAGATGATAAGATTGCAATTAGAAACGCTATGATAGAAGCAGGTATAGCTAATCCTCCAGGTAATTTAATTAATTGGATTTCAACAAGATTTACAACAGGTGAATGGTCAACAACATATTCACAAGACCAAATAGCATTACTTGCAGACCCATCAAAAGTAGGAACATTAGATACAGATTTACAAGATTTTATTAGTGGAGATGCTATTGAGTATGACACTACAAGAGCTGGTGAAGATAGAGTACAACAGCTATACAAGAGATATTTAGGTCCTGTGTTTGGTGATGTACAAGCTAACTTAGTAGCAGAAGAAGCAGGTAAATTAAGAAATGACCCTGATTATGAACAAGAATTAATTACAAAACTTACAGCACAAAAGAAAAGTTTATTTCCACAATATGCAGAAGATGTTACTTATGAAGAGTTTTCTGCACCATGGGAAAACTTTACAACTAATCAATGGGGTCAACAAGTAGATACTACAAGTGATTACTTCCAAGAAGTATTGAAACTAAATGATGCTACAAAAGCTAGTAAGTATCTTACACAAAAAGGTTTAGATATGGGCGTAGATAAAGTTGTTAATGAGGCTTTAGATGCTTTGAAGGTATTTGGGCAAGGAGTTAGAATACAGTAATGGCAGATTTTAGAGCAGAAGTACAAGCATTATACCCATTTCTACCAGAGGGTCTAGTAGATTTGTTTATAGAGAAGTACATAGATTTTGATAAAAATGTAAACCTAGCATTAGGTGCAGTAAGACAAGATGCAAGTTATACTAACTATTTTCCAGGTAATCAAAGAGCAGATGGTTCTGTAAGGTTATCAGAGGCAGAGTATGGCTCTGTTTTAGAATCATACAAAGATTCTCTAAGAACATTTGGTATAAACCCTGATGTATTTGCAGATAACTTTGGACAATTAGTAGAGGGTGATGTAAGTCCAACAGAGTTTAAATCAAGATTAAATACTGTATATAGTGGTATTGAACAAAACATACCAGAAGTAAAAGAATATTATGCTACAAACTTTGGTATTGATTTATCTAATGAATCTATATTTGCTGCTGCTGTTGACCCAACAATTGGTGATGCTATATTATCAGGTCAGATTACACAAGCTCAAATAGGTGGTGAAGCAGAAGCTAGAGGTTTTGAAATAACACAACCACAGGTGGAAAGACTACAAAGATTTGGAGTAACTCAACAACAAGCTAGAGAAACTTTTAGACTTGCAGAACAACAAGTAGAACAGTTACAAGAACTAGAAGCTGAAAGAGGCATTTTAGAAGAAGAAAGAATAGGATTGCAAGAATTTACAGAAGCTGCTGTTTTTGGTGAAACTGAAGATATAGAAAGAATTAGAAAACTTAGAGAACAACAAGCATCAGAATTTACACCTACAACAGGAGCTGTTAGAAGAGGTCGTAGGGTACTAGGTTTAGTAGAAGAATAACCTTGACATACTACATATAGTGGTATAATAAAATTATCGCATAGTGGTAGTCTGCGAATATAAATTGACTCTGCACCTTCCAGTTTATATCTGGCGTGTAAACTGCGTATTAAAATTCGCCTAGTATCTGAATAGCCCAGAAGTGGCTGACAATTCTAGTTATTCTTAATTTATTTATTTGTCGCCTATCGCATCATTATCCCAAGGGTGATGTAGCTAGTAGTAAAACTTGGAGTAGGAGAAAAAATGGAAAACGAAGTAGAAAATACAGTAGAAGAAACACAAGATAATAATGCTATCAAGCAGATGCGTGAGCGTATCAAAGAGCTTGAAGCTGTTGAGAAGGAATTTAAATCTGTGCAGATGGATAAAGTTATTCAAGATGCAGGATTTGACCCTAGCTCAGGACAGGGCAAAGCGTTAAAAGACTTGTATAAAGGTGAACTACAACCAGATGCAGTACAACAGTTTGCAAAGGAAAACTATGGCTGGGGCTCAGAAACCCCTACTACAGAGGACCCACAAGCTGCACAAAAAGCAAGGGTTGTATCTAGCCAAGAAAGTTTAGACACTGTTATTGAAGCATCAGTTCCAGTTGAACCTGTAGGACTAGATGACCAGATAGCACAAGCACAAGCTGATGGTGATTGGCAAACAAGTTCAGCTCTCAAAGCAGACAAATTAAAAGCACTATTAAAAGAT
>Ga0129351_1000920_pt1 | contig 11457 bp, 14 predicted proteins | sample CPBDNA_8_FD_94423 | JGI IMG/M metagenome (GOLD analysis project Ga0129351, IMG submission 94423) | Freshwater to marine salinity gradient microbial communities from Chesapeake Bay, USA - CPBay_Sum_27_0.2_DNA | ecosystem: Environmental > Aquatic > Marine > Coastal | place: USA: Chesapeake Bay... | reverse complement strand
TTTCAATAAACCAATCAACGGTTTCTTTTAAACCCTCCTTAAAATTTTTCCATTTAATTTGATCCCATTCTTCAGTTTCCGATTTTGGGAAAATTGTTCGAGGTGAAAAACAATATATGGAGGTTGGCAATTTAAATGCTCTTAGAGATTGGGGACATAGTAAAGATTATGTTCGAGCAATGTGGATGATACTTCAACAACATTATCCTGAAGATTTCGTCGTTGGAACTGGACGAAATTATTCCGTTCGTCAATTCATAGAAATGTCAATGAAAATGGTTGGTATTGACATTTTCTGGGAAGGTGAAGGTGTTAATGAATTAGGATTATGTGCTAAAACAGGAAAGGTTTTAGTAAAAATAAATCCGAAATATTTTCGTCCGTGTGAAGTAGAAACTTTACTATGTGACCCATCTAAAATTACACGTGAAGTTGGATGGAAACCCGAAATATCTTTTAGAGATATGATTTGTGAAATGGTTAATGATGAGTTAGATACATAAAAATAAAATAGTATCTTAATATAAATGACTTCTAATATTTGTGATGAATACAATGAAAAAATCATTGATTTTTTCAATTCACCTAAAACTTATATCGACACTGCTAAAAAAACCTTGTCTAAACAATTTGAAAAACAACAAGGAGATTCTTATGATATGAAACAAATAATTATGAATTTTAAAAAAAACCCACCACCTTTTCCAACCTATTTCAATATACAAGATTTTTATAATCCAAAACCAAGTATTTTTAAAACGTATTTAACCGTTATGATTGTTATAGTTGTATCTAGTTTATATGTCGATAATGGTAATGATAAAGATAATACTTCAGAAATGGAACCATGTGTAATGACATATTTTACACCACGTAGTCCGGATGAAGTTCTTGAGCTATTTTATAAAATTAAATATTTAAACGATAAAGTTCCACTCAGTGAATTTATTCCAGACGAACAACCACCCTCGAAAAAACCAGATACTCCTGATAAACCACCCTCGAAAAAATCAGACACTCCTGATAAAAAACCCTCAAAAAAATCAGATACTCCTGATAAACCACCCTCACAAAAAACAGATGTTAAACCCTTCATCGAAACACCACTTGGTATTTCCGTCGTTGTGGGATCGAGTATTGTTGGTTTAGCCCTCATTATTTTTATAATTTATAAAATGAAGGGTGGAAAACGTAGACGACGTTAAATTTTTATTTAAAAACACAAGGTGTTTTATAAAAGACGATGTCTGTTAAAATTATTATCGATTGTAGAGAAAGGGGTTTGATTGAAGAGTTGATGGGGATGAGTGTTGACATAGAAACATCCCAACTTGATGTAGGTGATATACAATTCAACATTGACGACCAGATTGTTCTAATAGTTGAAAGAAAAACAACACAAGATCTAATAGCATCTATAAAAGATGGTCGATATAGAGAACAAAAATATAGATTAATGTATCAATGTGGTATTCCACGTGAAAGAATTATGTATCTATTTGAAAATAGTGTGTATAACGATGAAAAGGTGGTTCTTTCATCGAAAATAAATACGATATGGAGAGATAAATTAAAAGTTTATCAAACCAATAGTGTAAAAGAAACAGCCGAATGGGTAAATTCTATGAGAGAAAAAATGATGAAACAGAAAGAGTGGTTTATCACCGATAACGTGGTTGAACAGAAGGATTACTCGTTTTATACAAAGAAGCAAAAAAAGAATAACATGAACCCCCAACAATGGTTTATTCAATCTCTAAATATTATTCCTGGTGTGACGGAAAACGTGTCCATCCCTATATCAAAAGAATTTTGTAATCTTTCCAACCTAATGAAAGAATTACAAAAAGACGGTGGTAATGTACTATTAAAAGACCTTCATACATTAAAGGGGAGGAAGATAGGACCAGTGCTTTCGAAAAGAATTTGGGAATATTTCACATTATAATTTTTTTACAGTTAATAAATATGATTTGAAACGTCAAAATAAACACATATCTGATTAATCCATGTCACGATCTAATAAACATGTAATCGCAAAGAACGATATGGTAATAACACCAAATACTATTATTCCAAACATATTTTATTATTGTTTTTTTTTATTATAATAAATAATAACAATGGGCGATAATAATGATGAAATTAATAATATTATTAAAGAATTTGGTAATAATCCACGAAACTACCAAAAAGATATTTCAGAGGGACTTTACAAAATATTCTCTAGACAGATTATCGGTAAGAGTTATATAATTGATATTATTATCAATTGTGACAGATACGCATCTGCATATTTACAAGATACTTCAAAAGAAAGTATGTTTGATAAAGTTATAGCCGTTTATTTGATTGCAATTTTATATAACCGTGGGTTGGTGTCAACACAAGACGAATTGTACAAATATATTGAACAAATAAACCTTGGTGGTTTTGATCCTGATACTATTATTGATAAATGGTGCGGTTTTATACCATATGGTTTTGAGGCCACGAAAAACGAAAGCAAAACTCCCGATTTCACCTCTAATTTTATGACTAGTTATTTTAATGTATCTGATCCTGCACCATCAAAACCAGATACTCCTGATAAACAACCCTCGAAAAAATCAGATGATAAAAAACCCTCGAAAAAATCAGATGATAAAAAACCCTCGAAAAAATCAGATGATAAAAAACCCTCACAAAAAACAGATGTTAAACCCTTCATTGAAACACCACTTGGTATTTCCGTCGTTGTGGGTTCCAGTATTGTTGGTTTAGCCCTCATCATTTTTATAATTTATAAAATGAAGGGTGTAAAACGTAAACGACGTTAATATTATAACAAAACTCGATTTTAATATTTCAATAATATTAAAATACGATACTATGGTATATTTATTCGATTATGATTTTATTTCTTTTATATTCTTTATCCAAAATTACAGTAAGAACACCATTTACGTATCTGGCAGTGTGTTTTATATTGGAAATACCCTCTGGAAGGAGTACTGAACGTTCCATTTTTCCATAAGTAATTTCATCATAATAATATTTATTACCACTGGGTTCCACATCCCTATTCTTTTTAACAGATACAGTTAGAACATCGTTATAAACAGAAATATCTATTTTACTTTTATCTACACCAGGAATTTCAAATTTTACAACCACTTTATTTTCATTTTCATACATCGAAACACCAAGGGTTGATTCATTTTTTGTCTTGTAAGAAAAATCACAGATATCGAAAAATCTGTCCCCCATATCTGAATTTATGAACATTTAGTCAATTTATTATAGAGTGGATACGTCTTTAAATAATTTAAATTATAACTTCATTCTCTTTTATTTCTTTTACTCACAATGGGTGTAATTAAAAGTTTTTTCGTATAATTGGAATATTAATTATTAAAAACAATATTAATAATAAATGAATAACGTTGCATATTTAGAAGTCGACGATTTTGATTTCGACGGTATAGTTAAATTGAAAATACCTGTTCCTGAAAATCTACCCGTTGTTGTGATGGTTCAGGCAAGTTGGTGTCCCCATTGTGTTCGTGCGAAACCAGCTTTTCAACGTTTCGCACAAGATTTTAAAGAAGTTGTATTTTGTGCAACGATAGAGGTTGATGGTGAGAAGCCCGGTGAGCGTGCTTTGGCTGATAGGTTGAATGAGATAAAACCAGACTTTGGAGGTTTTCCAGATTATCTTTTATATGTAGGTGGAAAACGTGTTGCAAAGGAAATAAAGGGGCGTGATGTTCCAAGTTTGGTTGAGTTTATTCAAATTTAAAACCTTTATGTGGCGTTTTAAATTTTATAATTATTCCCGTTGAAATAGATTGTTTTACATTGTGAGTATTGTTGTGACGGGAGAAGAGAGAAACATTTAGTATCTTTATCTTTTACAGCGCCGTCTTGTGAGATCATATGTTCTATAAAATCTGTTCCATATATGATATCATTTTTTAGAATAATTAGTTTTGTATTTGCATCATTTTCTATGAGTTTGAATATGGGTAGAGGGTTTTCCTCGTCAATTTGTTTTTTCCAGTCAATAACGTTTAAATATTTACGTATTGGGTGATTTTGTGAAATAAAATCACCTGTTTGAATAATGTAAATTTTATCTATTTTTACGGTTTGGTCAAAGATTGATTTTATTGACGGTATGATTTCTTCGATTGGTTTTTGTAATATATATCCAATAGCGATTGTATTTTCTTTGTCGTGGTGGGGAATATTTTTATAATTTTCAACTTCTTTTTTTATATCGATATTGGAGTTATTGAGAAGAGTATATCTGTCTATTTGGAAGTATTGAACGAGAATTATAGTTAATGATAGTATTATTGATATGATAAAAATTGTATTTTTAAGAGTTTCATTCATTTTAATTTAAAATAATAAAAAAAAATAAAGACGGCTACTATAATTACAATCATTGTAATAAGTAAAATTATTTTCCAAGAAGAACTGGATGAATTTTGTATAATATTAATGTTTTTATTGTCAGTACCATAAATTTTAGTTATCCATTCAACATCTTCTTTTGACAACTTTAGATTGGGGTTTGTTCCTTTTTTATCCAGAGTTAAGTCTGCCGGGAAAAAATACAACATAATAGATTTTGGGTCGAATTCCGAACCATTGATTTGATTTTTATCGTAGTGTTGTAATATATTTCGTTCTGTTAAATCCCTATCCCACCCCTGTGTTTTTTTTGCCCATTCTAAAACTTTTGGAACATTCCATTTTATACCCCCTTTTGGGTTTTGGTGTTCATGAATCATACCTAATACGTGTCCCCATTCGTGAATAACAGTTTGTACATCGAACCATCCAAAATTCATTGTTGCTTTTCCATCGTTGGAATATTTTGAATCTGTTCCTACCAAAGAGTAACTACCACCCGTTGTATCGAAACCAATTGTGACATAGGCGTCTTTTGGATCATTTACCCATTTTATTTTCATGGGTATTAATGGTTGTATTCGTTCATTTACTATTTTTTTTATAGCATCTTTGACACTTAACTTTTCAACTTCATATTGTAACGGGTCTATTTCCTCATTACTTTCAAGTGCAATTTGTTTTAATTTTGTAATGGGTGTTCTTGGTGGTTCATTGTCCGCGACAAAACATACCGTTATTGTATCTGACGGATCCCAGAGTTTATTTTTCATAAAGGCGGCATATAAGTTTTCATGATTCTCTTTAAGGTGATTTACAATGTGAAGTTCATGAGGTAAATGTTGTTGAACACATATTCTTTCTATCACTGTCATTTTATAATATAATATATTTTATTCATACCATCTACTTTCATATCTTTGTTGATTCATTTTTCTCATTTGTCTAGACATTAAGTCTTCACGAAACGATAGTGTATCGTTCATAAAAGTCAATCCCCCTTCCAATTGTAAATCTTTTACCGGATTATTAAATTTATATCCAATATAATAGGGGTATTCTGGTTTAACACTTGTCATTGGGTCTTTATAAAGATAATTATTTTGTACTGTGTTATGAATGAAATTGGGTTTAAAATAAGGTTTGGCTGTGTATTTATCTATATAGTATGTTATTTGTCCCGCATCAATATCTTTATAACTGGTATATTTTTGTCCATACGTATTTAATTCTTTACTGTCTAATATATCTTTTTCAGATACACTACCTGTAATTGGTATTTGATTTAAAGTTGTTGTCTGCACACCTCTTACTGGTGAAATAAGTCTTCCATCTCTGTCTTTATAATATTGTGTCGATGGACAACTTCTTATACCTGCAACTTGTTTAAAATTTCCATCTCTTTTACTTTCAATACAACGGGGGTTTAGAGTGAAAGATTTTGAAATTTCATCGGGTTTAAATGCAGTTATAGTGGAAACAGGTGTTTCACGACAAGCTCGTTTTGGTAATTTACTATACATCTTTATTTTATAAAGTAAATTGATTTTTATTATTTTACGAATTTATTTTCACTTGAGTTTCTTTTGTGGTTTTGGAATAGAGTTCATTTCTAAATAAAAAATGATTTTTATAATAGTTGAAAGTATTTTAAAGTTATATTAATCTAAAAATATCCGCAAAGATATTAATGATGAACTCTGATAATTCTGATATTTGTAAAAATTACAATGAACGTTGTACTCATTGTAATTTACTTTTTCAGTATCGTGAATTTCAAATAGCCGAAAAATATGACGTACTCGAATATTCTCCTTCTCGTAAAACGTCGTTTTGTCGAAATTCCAATGTGAAGGGTTGTGTTATATACAATCCTAAAATTATATACGAAGATTTTGAATGTGTTGTACAGTTTTCTGGTTTTTTTCAATATGGTTGTAGGTTGATTATGAAAAACCACGTGGTAAATATAATGAAACTTGCTCGAAAATCAGACCAAGTTGTTAAAAAATTAAATTTAACCAACCCTAATGTTTTTATAAATAATAACCGTTCAAAAAAATTGAAGGGTGAATTTGAACATCCACATAGTTGGATATATTTAACTGACGTCAAAGATCGTGAGAAATACGATAAAATGTTTAATCATCGCGATGGTTGGTCTTATGATCAAGAAGATTTTTGTCGTGTTCTTACATTAAAACCTTACTACACCGATGATAATATTTGTGAATTTACAGAAGAGGGTAAAAGTGAAGTTGAAAAAGGGATAATGAGTATGGAAACTTTATTGGCACTATTATGTAAAAAAAAATTAGTATACTTTAAAAATATACCGTTCTGGATGTTTATATATTATATGGATAATGGTGAAAAAAAAATACTTTGTTCCTATTGAGTTTTAGTGTTTATTGTTTATTGTGTTGTTTTTAAAAAGCATGGCTTTTTAAAAATAAAGTTAAGATTAGGATAATTTCTGTTCCAACTCTGTATATCCCCCGATAAATTTACCGTTGATCATTATAATTGGAAAGTATCTATAATAGTTTGTTTTTGGATCAACTTTTTCCAATATACTATCCTCCTTACCTCTAACTACTAATATATTTTTAAAGGGTATTTTTTTCTTTTTAAATAAAAGTTTTGCTTTTTTACAGTATGGACAACCCGAACGGGTATATATAACTACAAACTTACCATTTAAAATTCTTTTACCTGTTGGAGTATCAATACTTACATATTTTTTTGTAATAGGGTTAATAATCATTTTTTTGTTTTCTTTCCTCATTTATTTTAACTATAATTTAAAATAAATTATAGTTAAAATATAACTATAATGAATGAAGATGAAAAACAAGATTACGAAATTGAAGTTGATATCAATGAAGAAAATTTCCAATATTTTATGACAACGATGTTATTGTTGTCGTTGTATTCATTAGATAATAACGATGAAGAATATGATATTGTCCAAACACAGAGTTTACAAGATTGTGTTTTGTCAAGAAACCCGGAAATAGAACTAAAAGGTAATAAAACCACATATAAGGGTGGGAAAATGGATGAGTGTAATATATGTAAAGATTTTTTAATATTACATGATGTAATCGAACTATCTTGTAACCATATATATCATTGGAAATGTTTAAACGAATGGGTTAAATATAATAATATGTGTCCGTGTTGTAAAAGTGTTGTTAAAATAGAAACGATAATAGATTGAACCACGTATTTTCCGTATTAACAAAATCACAATTTACAAAATTATTCCGGATATTTTTAAAATCATCGACATCGCCGTCAAGCGATTTTAAATTAGACAGATGAAGGTAAGATATAGTTTCTAGAATTTTTGGCATCCCAACGAGAAAATATTTATGAAATCCAACCACATTGATGGTGTCTCCTTTATATTCTAAAAACGGATGATGTGTTAATGAATTTTTGAAGAGTAGTTCTTCGGTAATTTTTTCCAACATGTCTTTTAATTTATTCGTTTTTACATAGTACATAGGTTTTGAGTTTATAAAAACAATACTGTAGTATTCCATTTATGTAGTATACTGTTATTTTTTTAAATGAGAAAAAAATGATTTTATAATTTATAAGATAATAATATAATTAATAAAATGCCGTTATCAGAAATTCAAGAACTTTTGAAAAAAAACGTTGTGTTTTCCAATGAAAATACAACTGATGGTGGTGGTGGTATTCCTGTCACTCATGTATCATTGATGCAACCTTATGGTAGGTATCATCTCTCGGGAACTGATCTTGAAGAGTTTATGAGATTGTATCAAAAAGATATTTGGAATGGAACTTGTAAATATGGAATAGCCGAGACTGCAAGGTGTGGGTATAGACCAATAATGGCAGATTTTGATTTAAAAGTTGAGGAAACAGATGATATGGATATAGAAGGGGGGTATAGATTATACAATGAGAATGATGTTCATGTAATAGTTGGCATTTTTAATGAAATGATGAGTAAAATTTTTAGTGAAATCAAGGATGAAGATAAGTTGTGTGTGGTGTTAGAAAAACCACCTTACGTTCATCAAGATAGTTCGGGTAAAAGATGGGTGAAGAATGGATTTCATCTCCACTGGCCCAACTTTTTAGCTGAAAAATCACATCAAAAAGCATACTTGTACCCATTTGTATGTGAAGAGATAAGGAAACATGGTTTTTTTAATAAGATAATGTCTGATTCCAGTATGGCTGTTGACACTGCTGTTATTAATGTACCTTGGTTGTTATATGGTTCTATGAAATCGGAAAATAGTGGATCATATGAAGTTTCGTATTGTTTGGATGCAACAGGACAAAAAAAGAGTGTAGTTGAAAGTCTTTGTAATATTAAATTGATTGGATTAGATGGAAAACGTATTAATATATCTCCCGATAATGTTGTATATAATTTACCATTGATTTTAAGTGTAGTAGCACAGGGTAGGGAAACTAAAAGTGTAAATATGGGTATTAAATCACCGATTAAAGAAATTGTAAAGAAGAAAACTGTTAAAAATAATAATAAAAATACCGTCACTGAAAATTTGGCTACAATGAAGCGACTTTTACCTTTATTGTCAAATGAACGTGTTGAAAATTATACGGATTGGATACAAATTGGTTGGATTGCTTTTAACATAGGTGATGATAGTGGTGAGGCGTTTAATATTTGGAATGAGTGGTCTAGAAGTAGTAGTAAGTATGATGAAGCCGAATGTATTTGTCAGTGGGATCGTATGATTAAAAGAGATTTGGGTATTGGAACCCTAATACATTATGTACAACGGGATAATCCAACGGAATATAAGAAATGGAAAGATGAGACAAGTACAACAATGTTGGATGAATTAATCAATAATCCAACCCATTATGATGTTGCGAAATTCTTATACACTGAGTATGGGAAGGAATTTGTTTGTGCGAATATTCGTTCTAATTCCTGGTATTATTTTAATGGAAATACTTGGGAGGATATAGATGATGGTTCGATATTACGTGATAAATTATCGAATGATATTTGGCAAAAAGTTGAAAGTACACGTAAGGGTGTTCATTTTAAAATATATGAAAATGATTCAAATTCTGATTCCAAATTCGAAAATGATAGACAACATGAATTGGAGACGATTTCAAAGATACAGAAATGTTTAAAAACAACAACATTTAAAAAGAATGTAATGCACGAAGCAAAGGATATATTTTATGATGCAAAGTTTATCGATAAATTGGATCAAAACCCTTACTTGATTGCTTATAAAAATGGTGTGTATGATTTTAATGGTGATTATTTCAGAGAGGGTCGTCCGGAAGATTTCATAAGTAAATCCCTACCCATTGAATATAAAGAGTTTAACTGGGATGATGAAGAAGTTGAAATGGTGGATGATTTTTTCAAGAAAACAATACCTGATAATGAAGTCAGGGCATATTTTCTTAACCACTATGCTCAACTTTTCAAGGGTGGTAATACATTTAAGAGAGTATTGTTTTGGACTGGTGTTGGTGATAATGGTAAATCTATTATGCAAAAGTTGTTTGAAAAGATGTTGGGTACACTTAGTTGTAAGATGGATAGTATATTCTTTTCTGGAAAGAAACAAAGTATCGGTCAGGCAACACCCGAACTTACACGTATTAAACCACCATGTCGTCATGTTGTGATGGAGGAACCGAATGCGGATGAAAGATTGAATACTGGTAATTTAAAGAAATTCACTGGTGGTGATAGTTTCTATACACGTGAATTATATCAGGCGGGCAAAACGATGAAGGAAGTTATTCCTATGATGGAGATGACCTTTGTATGTAATAAACTCCCACCGATAGATCAACCAGATAAAGCAGTTTGGAACCGTGTAAAGGTCATCCCCTTTGAATCCGTATTTGTTGATCCAGAACATTGTCCCGAAACATTGGAGGAACAAATGCGTCAGAAAATATTTCCTGTAGATAGAAACTTTGAATCCAAGATTCCAAGGATGATTACAGCATTGGCCTGGTATTTATTACAACATAGAAATAGTGGAAATCAAGTTCCCGAACCGTTAAAAGTGAAACACGCGACAGGGGCATACTCTGTTTCAAATGATGTTTACAAAGAGTATATAAATGAAAACATTCAAGAAGAAGAAGGTTCTACCATACACGTCAATCAAATATACAACAACTTTAAAGAATGGTATAAAAATTCTTACTCGACGAATACTGTTCCTCCAAAGAATTTATTGAAAGAATATTTCATTCGATTATGGGGAGAACCTGAAGGTAAGATTTTACAATGGGAAAACAAAGCCTTTACTGAAAACGTTTATTAAAATGATTTTTTCCAATACTTTTTTTACCAGAACAAGTAAAACTTTTAACAATGAATATTAAAAGAGTAAATTACCAAAAGGTTTTCAACAATGCCAAAAACATTGTTGCCCCTGTTATTGTTCGACTTGCGTCGAACAATAGTAAATATGAAACTCTCGAAGAAGCTTCCATTGATATAAAATCTCATTATATGGAGAGATGGAATATTTGGAACAATGACTTTGAAAAAAAGAACCAACAGGAAATCATTCAATTGGAGAATGATTTTTTAAAATTGACTGCCGAATATGAAGAAAACGTGAGGAAAGAAAAATTGCGGGAAAAACAAGATAAATTGGTTGAAAATTTGGAATATATTAAAAAAAATAAAAAGGATGTGGAATTATATGCCCCTTTACGTAAGAGAAGAGCTCCAAAAGTATTGGAGGTGAAGAATGTAAAAGATGAAACAATGATGAAAAAGCGAGCAGAAAAAAGATTGACACGAAAGGCTGAAAAACAAAAGGAAGAATCGTTAAAACAAGTTGTATTGAAAGATAAATTACACGTTCAAGACTTTATCGTAAAAAACAGCGATGGTGAAGACGAGAGTGAGAGTGAAAGTGAGAGTGAAAGTGAAAATAATGATATGATGAAAGTGTTTTTAAATGATACATCTGGTATTGTATATAATTGTAAAAACACTGATGAAGATGAAAAGGGAATGAAGGATGTGAAGAAGGTGAAGAA
>Ga0129351_1000917_pt1 | contig 11468 bp, 10 predicted proteins | sample CPBDNA_8_FD_94423 | JGI IMG/M metagenome (GOLD analysis project Ga0129351, IMG submission 94423) | Freshwater to marine salinity gradient microbial communities from Chesapeake Bay, USA - CPBay_Sum_27_0.2_DNA | ecosystem: Environmental > Aquatic > Marine > Coastal | place: USA: Chesapeake Bay... | reverse complement strand
AATTAAAAATGAAATAATTAATGATCTTCAAAATATGAAGAAATGATATAAATTTGATTTACGATTAGTTTTTTTTGTTAGACACAACAAACTCTTTACTGAAATAAATCGGTAACTCACAAAGCAAAACAAAGTTCAGCAGCAAGTTCAGCAACAAGTTCAGCAGCAAGGACATGGAGGCACATTACACCTGGCTATCTCTTGGTAACTCAGATGAATCACGCGCCATCGTGGAGATAATGGGAGCCCTTATTGGCGATCCGTCTGTCTTTCAAGATGAAATTCAAGACAAGATTTGGCCAGGTGTAACCCTTTGTATTGGGGGGGAACTGAAGAGTTCTGGTGAAGGCAAACCGGCATCAAACTTTCGTTACGAGAAAGACACAACTCTCAATTCTAACGTCGTCGCCAATCTCACCCATCTCTTTGATTGGCACAAGAAGATGAACGATTCAAAACCCATCTTCATCACAACAATCCCACGCTCAATGCGAGATTATTCGTGGTTCATCAAAGAAGACGGAACAATGATTCGCAAGGATCAAAAGTGGCGACGAAGAGCGGAAGACCCTGGCGATCCAATTAGTTATCATGGATTTCCAGGTGGTGAAGAAGCATTAGATCAAGAGGATGATGTATTCACGCGATTCCTTTCAGCGAACTGTATTGAGAAGGAACAGATGGTAAAAATCCGAGAGTGTTGCAAGGGTGCGAGATATCACACATATCTTGTAGACATGTTATCATTCCTGTATCAACTCAAGTGCAATGAGAAGGAATTTTCAACAACATTCTCGCCAGATTACAGAGTTCTACAAGTGGATAACGACGGAACAAAAGATCAGATGTATTTCAATCGTTCCATGGGTTCATCTGGACAAGTATTCATGTGCCCGAAGTGGGAATCTGTTTCCGAAATTTACCAAGATTTATATGAGGCAGTGTCCCTTGAAGAAAATGATACGAAGGCGAAGATTAGGAAGCATCTTAAAGAAAACTCAATTGAGCGCTGGACCGACTTTTCGGCGAATGACACAGATGACGCATTCACAATTCTAATGATGATTCACGCATTTAATGGACTCGTTGATGAAAGGAATGAACACGGTTGTGCTGAAGGTGTATACTATCGGCCAAACGAAGAAGACAAAGTCATTCTTGACAAGCTACACGAATCACTTGAGGATTGGCGTTCTCAGCTCCCGTAAGTAAAATAATATAAAGTATTTATTCATATAAAAAAAATATATTTAAATTATATAATATGAAAAAAGAGTATCTATTATTATTATTTTTTTTAGCTTTGATGTGTTGTTTATATTTCTATAATAATACAGAACCATTTAGACTATCTAATTTAGAAGAAAAGAATGCTGCTGGATTAAATACATGTAAAGGTGGTTTATATTGTTTAGATGGAGAATTATGTGATAATTATCCCGGTTTATATAAACGGCGTCTCCCCGGAGAAAAATACTATTTAAGAAAAAATATAATAACATCAGAAAATGATCACCCTTCGAAATATAAAATAATAGCAAAACAATGTGTTGGTACGGATAACCGATTAAAAGAATGTGATCAAGGAGAAACACCTAAATTTATTTTTCATAAGAATGATAGTGTTATGGAAGATCAATATGATGCTGAATATATTAAATCACCGGGTAATTGTTCTCTAAATATTGATTATCCTAATATACTTCAGGGTCCTCTGAATTCTAAAATAAAATTAAAACCAAATAACGTTTGTATAGAAAAACTACTAACTCCTAAAGAAGGTGATAATGGTGAAACTTATTATTTTGGAAAATTATGTAATACACACGCCGAAACTCAAGATTCGAATAATATGTATTTAACTCCGTCTAACTCACCTAACGCTAACGCATTTTGTGGTAAATACACCATGAATAATTATGATCCATTGGGGGGAACATCGTTATATGATTTTGCCCAGCCTGTTACTGGCGATGGGCTAGGAGCAGATCAATTTGTAAATTCTATAGGGGACTATCAAAAAAGTATACCCAATATGTGTGATCTTTCTTCAACAGATGATTATAAAAGACAAACTTCTAACTATACATTAAGGGCGGTTGCTGATCCCATTAGAAATGGAAGTGTTTTTAAGAATAATAAATATTTCACATCATTATGTAATCTACGCGAAGATTTATTTATAAGTGGTGATAAAATCCGTTCTGAATTGACGGAACCGGGTCCGTGGAGTAAATGTATTATATTTAATCGTCAATATATAGAAGACACTCCAGAAGATTTTGATATTGAGGGAATTTTCCATGCTGATTTAAATTGTGCTTCAGATGAAATTATTATAATATCTGTTCATCCAAATAGTATTGTAACGGATAGTAATTCGAGTAATTTTTCTATGCGAATTGAGTCGGATGATAATAATTACAATAAAATAACACATTTCGTATATAATAATTCGGGAAATAATTTTACTACAATTTTGCCCTTTGTAGATGAAACACTCGATATTGACGACTCAAATATTCAAGACGACCCAGATATTCAAGACGATCCCGACGATCCAAATAGATTAAATGGTTTAACATTGGATGAACATATAAGTATTTTGGCTTCCGAGATGACTGGACATGACGGGTTTTCTGGAACTATATATTTTGTAATAAATGATGAGTCTCAATCGGATAAGATATTTGATGATTTTAATGTCGTTGTAAATATAAAAAAAATAAAAATTAGTTCTTTAACAGATACGGGGACTAATATAGCAAATAATTCTTTAAAAATCGAATATTTCATATCATTGATAAACATGGTAACAGATACTTACACAAAATTCATTAAAAATATTATTGGGAAGGAAAATTCTAAAATATCATTAGCATCCGCCGGTCATCCGGGTAGTGATGATATAGATGATGAAATTGAAAATGTAATTTTAGATTTATTTACAATAACTAAAGGAACCAGCGATGATACAACTCTAACAGTTCATCCGGAAAACCTGGATAGTTTAATAAATATTTTAGTTCCAAATTTATCCCCAAATCCTGAATTACAGTGGTATATAAGAGATTATCGTATAACAAACGAAAATAGTGCTTTAAATCCAGGTGCTAAGAATAGACGGAAAATTGAAATTATTAAAGAAATAATTAAAATAATTATAGACCATATTTTAAAGAATTCTTGTCATGTGATTACTCATTTATCAAATATTAAATCAAGATTTGAAAAGCTATTAAGTGGAGATGAACAGGGAAATTTAAGTGATAATATAGAAAATAATGATACTAAACTCATGAGCTATCTTAGGCGTTTATTAAATAATCATCTGAGATTGGTACAGTTTAACCGAACACTTGAAGAAATGATAAACTCTTCTGTGAATGAACCCAATACAGTGAATGCCGTTGATTATATATATAATACTGTTAATAGTCCACAACCACCTAGTTTATCAGATACCAAATCTTTAGTGTGTTCATCAAGTGTGTGGCTACAAGAACTTAAAGAAAAATTAGATGATATTGGTAATTCAATTACATCGCCAGGAGATTCAGGTGATTTAGAAACCGCCAAGACTGATGCTAAAAAATCGTATATTAGAGACATAATTAATCGCGGAAGGCATTTTACCGGTGAATATTCCGGAGAATGCGATTTCTCACGCGATGGAATTATCTCCGATTCAAGAAAACCAGTGTTACAAAATTGTATATTGGATAATATTAAAAAGGATATGCGTTCGGAATGCTATGGAAAATTATTACCTCATACAGGAGATAATTGTCATTCTAATTCTACATGGCAGCGTTGTAGAACATCAATAGAAGGACTTCCAGATGAAGTAACAAGTTCTCTAGGTTATTGCGATTTAACTGGAACAAATAATTTATGGGCCGATGAGCCTTCTCAATGTAATGATCATAATTATGGTCCATGGAATTATTTTACCGCTGGATAAAATAAAATATATTAACTATTATATAATATGAACATTAAAATTGAAAATTCTACAGAAATAATTATTCTTATTGTGTTTTTATTTTTTGTAATTTATCTGCTAAATTGTAAGAAATTAAAAGAAGGGATCATCGATATAACGAATATAAATTATAAAAAACAATATACATGGCAAGAACTTTGTCCAACTCCTGGTTCACATAATTTAATACAAGATAAATTATCAAATCCGTGTGACATATATAAAAAAGACGTATATATAAATCGTCACATAAATATAAACAACCTTGAGACAATTAATGACGGACCAGATGAATACTCGGGATGTCGTAAAACTTTGCAAGATGCTATATGCGATGGAGATAAAAAGAATTTGTATAGTATATTGAAGAATTATAATGACTGTTATAATCATAAGCAAATTCAACTTAATGGAAAATATAAGTTTACTTCTCCCGATTGTGACCAATCCTTATTTTGTGAAACATTGAATAAATTCAAAGGGGATAAACCTGGAGATTTAAGTATTTACGGTTGCCCGACACCCACATCTACTCCAATACCCGCCTAAGTGTATATTCGAATTAATCTTCTTCTTCTTCACTATCTACAATAAGATAAGTATCTTCTAATAAAGACTCATTTTTTATCCTAGATTTCATGTTTGGAATATCAATGAAATCTATATTTTCTGAACAGTGTTTTATAAATTCTTCATCATTTAGTTTTTCTTTAATAGATAACTTATCTTGAAATATAATATCAATAACTTTATCTATTAACGGATTGTGTGAATCTAATTCATACGATTCATTTGATTTCATGTTAAATAAGTAAAACTTTCTAGGTTCATCAAAATCTTCTTTATACAACCAAGCATAAAATATTAATTGTATCTTATGTGAAATATTTAATGATTCGGTACATTTTAGTTCATATACGGAATTAGGTGAAAGTATATCAATATATCCTCTAATATTTATAGAATCACCCTTATATTTATAATTTCTCTCAACTCTTACTTCAAACTGAAGGTCTTCTTCAGTTATATAATCATTTAATCTTTTAAAGGATCTTTCTATCACATGTGGTTTAATCCAATCATATGTATCAATCTGATTTAGATTTGATTGAATGCCGAGATCTATTGATTCGCCGAGATTAGACAAGAGTAGGAAATCGCTTATTTCATTGCATTCTAATTTTAAACGGTTTAGTGAGCGAGTAAATACACTATTACCATTCCCCCCTTGTCTTCTCACTAATTCCCTTCTATATTTATCAAGGAGTGAATTATTACCGGTTTTAATATATTCCCATAAAGCAGGTATCGCTTCTCCATTAAGCTCAGAAACATTTTCGGTCAATCTTTTCACGAATATTTCATTAGGGACAGGGACTATCCCCTTTTCCTCTGATTTTTTGGTATATAAAATATCTAATATCGGAATTAATTGGGTTTCATTCTTTTGACTAATATATCGTGTGATTTGAGTTACTGAGTATTCTAGAGTTTTTCCTTTTTTGAAATCGTCTCCTATTCTATTCAATATACATTTATTGCGATTAAGAACTTGACAGTAGGGCTTCTCTTTTTCATCTAATTCACTTAAATCCATTCTTATGAATGGAAGTTTTTTACGATTTATATCATGAATAATATGAAGTCGTTCAGTTGCCCTTGTTAGTGCTACATAAAGTGGTTCAACACATTCTTCTGGATTATCATACATATCTGTATAAATCTTATAATATGATTCATCACATCCTAAGACGAAAACACATTTCCTTTCTCTACCTTTTGAACGATGGAATGTTGTCATCGTAATTTTACCTTTCATGTGCTCTTCATTTATTGAACCATCATCTCCTGGTGGGCGATAGATATCTATCTTTTTGCCATTTATTTTCTTGTTGGCTAGAAATGCATCTAGACGATTAATAGCACCACTTTTTAAAGTTGGTGCTAAGATAAAGAAGTCATCATATTTATAACCCTTCTTATTGATTAGGTGTTTAATTCTTTTATAAATGTAATATTTGAATTCTTCACTGTATGTATCATCAATAATATATTGTACCGGTTTTCCTTTTTTATTAGTTTTGATGCGCTCTTCATTTAAAACCACTTCATTCATGAATTGTGACATTGGATCTGTTAATCTGAAACTAACAGATAGCTTGTATTCCTTAAAATTGCCATTAAACAATTTCGGTGAAAGTGTTAAAAATCTACTATCTGCCCCTTTAAATTGAAAAACGGCTTGCTTTTCGTCACCAATTATAAGATAGCTTGGATTAATTTGTAGATCATCTATGACCTTAATTATAAACTTATAATGTAAATGTGTCATGTCTTGTGTTTCGTCCAAGATAATCAAATCATATTGTTTAGTTAATCTAGGTTGTATTTGATATCTTAGTATATTATATATGTCTTCATCCTGACTGGCATTTTTATCATAAAATTTTCGTGGCAATGAATTATAACTATGAATATCTAAATTCCTTAGACCCATATTTTTCATTTTCAATCTAGCATCTGTTTTTAGATCAGAACTAAATGTTAATAATAGTATCTTTCTATCCGGCAATTCTTTAGCTATGTGTAATGCTAAAGTTGTTTTACCTGCTCCCGGAACAGCATTTACAAAACATGAATAATCTTCTTCTATTGCCAATTTAATTTCTCTTTGTTCTTCACTGAGTGAAACAGAATCACTCATTATGATAAATTATTTATGTTTATAATCGAATAAACGTATCAAATTTTTAAAAAATATTTAAAAGATTGATATCATACTATGAATATATAATATGGTAGCAATTGGAATTGATCTTGGAACAACCTACTCATGTGTTGGATGGTGGAAGGATAATCGTTGTGAAATTATAGCGAATGATCAGGGGAATCGCACAACGCCTTCTTATGTATCTTTTACAAATGAAGAGCGTCTAATCGGTGACGGAGCTAAGAATCAAGCATCCATGAACCCTGAAAATACAATCTTTGATGCGAAGAGATTAATTGGACGCAAGTTTGATGATCCAGCAGTTCAGAATGATATTAAAAATTTTCCATTCACTGTAATATCCGATGATAACAAACCTAAGATTCAAGCAACTTACAAAGATGAATTAAAAACATTTCAACCTGAAGAAATTTCATCCATGGTCTTAACTAAGATGAAGGAAGTTGCTGAAGCATATATCGGTGAAAAGGTAACCGACGCTGTAATCACTGTTCCGGCATATTTTAATGATTCACAGAGGCAAGCCACAAAGGACGCGGGTCATATCGCAGGACTGAATGTCCTTCGTATTATTAATGAACCAACCGCAGCCGCAATCGCATATGGTCTTGATAAGAAAGAAGAAGAAAAGAATGTATTAATCTTTGATCTTGGTGGTGGAACTTTTGATGTATCTTTACTAAGCATTGATGATGGTATCTTTGAAGTAAAGGCAACCGCTGGTGACACCCATCTTGGTGGCGAAGATTTTGATAATATTCTTATGAAGTATTTTATTGATGAGTTTAAGCGTAAGCACAAGATTGATATTAGTGGGAACAAGAGATCTCTGAGGAGACTTAAGACAGCATGTGAAAGAGCAAAGCGTACACTATCATCAGCCGCAACCGCTTCGGTAGAATTAGAATCTCTTTGCGAAGGAATTGATTTTTTCACGAGTATCAGTAAGGCGAGATTTGAGAGTTTATGTATGAATTTATTCCAACAGTGTATTAATCCCGTAACACGAGTTCTTCAAGATGCTGGAATTTCTAAGTCTAATGTTCATGAAATTGTCCTTGTTGGTGGTTCCACTCGTATCCCTAAGATTCAAGAGCTACTCAGTCAATTTTTTAATGGAAAAGAACTGAATAAGGGAATTAATCCAGACGAAGCAGTTGCATACGGAGCAGCGGTTCAGGCGGCAATTTTATCCGGTGGAACTTCTGGAAATGATTCAGCAGATCAGATTCTATTACTTGATGTTGCCCCTCTATCACTAGGTATTGAGACTGCGGGTGGTGTCATGACAAAGCTTATTGAAAGAAATACTACGATTCCAACAAAGAAATCTCAAACATTCAGTACATTTGAAGATAATCAAGATTCTGTTATGATTCAGGTTTTCGAAGGAGAACGAGCAATGACAAAGGATAATAATGAATTAGGTAATTTCAAGCTAGAAGGTATCCCACCAGCGAGAAGAGGGGTTCCACAGATTGAGGTTTCATTTGATGTTGATGCGAATGGTATCATGAATATCGAAGCCAAGGACAAGGGTTCGGGTAATGTTCAGAATCTTACAATTAAGAATGATAAGGGCAGATTATCACAAGAAGACATTGAACGCATGGTTCAAGAAGGAGAGAAGTTTAAGGAAGAAGATCAAATGAATCGTGATAAGATTGAAGCAAAGAATAAATTAGATTCCCTTGTTTATCAAACTCGCTCTACAATTGAAAATGATAGTATTAAGAGTAAACTAGAAGAATCCGATCTTAAGACTGTAACAGATACATTAACTGAAACTGAACTGTGGTTAGAAGAGGAAAGAACAAAGGATGAATATGATAACAAGATGACTGAAGTCAATGGTATATTAAATCCTATCATGATGAAGGTTTACAGTGAGGGTGGTGCGGGAGATAGCATGCCATCAGCTGTACCTGAAAGTTTTTCTCAAGATGGTGATGTCGATTCTAAACCGACAATTGATGAAATTGATTAAATAAAATATATATATTATTATAATGAAAGACATTAGTTGTATCATTGGTATTACTTTTTTAATTGGAGGGTTATCTATGTCTATAATTAAGAGAGATACTAGTATTTTTAAAGATTTCTATAATCTACTAGACGATCAACAAAAAGAAATTTATGATAAAATAGTGAAAGAAAGAATTTCAATTTATTTTGCTGGCATGTTGTTAGGTATAGCATTAGGTGCTTATTATTATTACAAATATCCAAGTGATAGTTACAGATTATGTAAATTTTTAGCGATCATTTATCTTGTCAAACTGGGATTTTATTATGTATATCCTAAAAGACCTTTAATGTTGTATTCATTAAAAAATCAAAAACAAGTCGAAGCATGGGCAAATATTTATACTGAAATGAAATCTAGATGGATTAAAAGTATAATGATTGGATTTGTGGGTTATTTACTAATCGGTTTAAATTATTAACGGTTTGAACTTAACTTGTATGTATATTTTTCATAGTATTCAATACTTTTTGCTAAACAGAGTAATCCTAAAATAAGAATAGGATAAATACCGTATTCTGATTTAGGATCCCCTGTGAAACAATAATGGAGGGAGACTAAAAATGCCAACAATGATATCACAGCTGATGCCATATATAAATTACTTTCTTCTCCCATTTATATTATAAAATATAATTATTTCAATAATAATTATTTCAATAATAATTATTTCAATAATAATTATTTCAATAATAATTATTTCAATAATAATTATTTTATCTCTTACTATATTTATCCTTATAAAATTTCATTACTTTATCACCCAGATTCTCGGAAACATGAAATCTTAAATAAGGATTAAAATCTTTTACATATTTCTCTATCTTTAATTTTTGCCCCTCTGATGGTTCACTTAAAATATTCGATTTACAATCTCTGTTCTCATATTGTAAATGATATGGTATCATATGAAATCCTAAAGATCCCTTCTTAAATGGAATTCTCGTATAGTTCCGAATAATTGATTTAGACATTTCAACTAATTAATCATGTCAAATTATTTTTAAATAATTATATTAAAGAAAAGAATATATTTCCCTGTAATATATTATGGAATCAAATATAAATAATTCTTTATTAATTCCCCCTATTATAAGGATAAATAATAATATATTTTCAATATTTAATTCTAATATTGGAAATAATTTCACCAATGCAAGCATGACTGGTGGAAATAATACTGGTGAAATTAATACTGGTGTATCAGAAGAATTTAAAAATAATTTAGAAGAGATCGTAGCAGATGAAGAATTTATTTTAAAAGAAAAACAATGTAGTATTTGTCTAGATGAATTCAAATTAGGGGATAAATATATAAGATTACCGTGTCAAACAGAGAAAGAAGATGAAAAACATATCTTTCATAGTGGCAATGATACATGCTCAGGTATCAAACCTTGGCTAGAAAGAAATAATACATGTCCAATGTGTAGAACTGAATTTCCTAAAGATGAAAACCCTATTAATCCAACCATTGAAACTATAATGATTACGGTTCCACCAATTAATAATACCATTATAAATATGAATCACTTTAATGATATATTTAATGATGTAAATGAAGATATAAATGAAGACATAAATGAAGATACTGATGAAGGAAATATACCCGATCCAAATGATTTAGAAAATAGAATTTCAGATATAATCACAAATTATATTAATGAAATTGAAGCATCAAATGAACAAAGAGATATTCAAATCGCAATAGAACAATCTCTACAAATCAATGATGATTAAGTTTAATATTTATATTATAAATCTTATATTAAGTAAATGCCAATACTTAATATTGAATCTCCTCCAGATTATATAAATAAGTTTATCCATCTTAATATGGAACAATTATGTAATATTTATGACGAAGGAGTATATAATAACCCAGATACAGATATTGGTGTCATGATATTTCAATGCTCTGAAAAAGAGAATAAGATGGATGTACAATACATGAATTCTGAAATGTTAAAAGGATCTTTTGATGAAGAAACTATTAAGAATATAACCAGTAATAAACAACCAGATAAAAAAATATTCTTCATTTTTGATATGGATTTAGGATGTAGTTTTTTAATGCAAATATAATGATTATGTATAAATTAAGCTGAACCCTTCAATATCTGCTTTTCATCATCAGTCGAATCGGAACCACTCTCGATGTCGTTTTGATTAATAATTTGACCTTCTCTTTTACAATATAATTTTGCTAATACATAAATATTAATTAATATGGTAATAGAAACCAATTCATAAATTTCAATTTTAATATTTATAACAGTCACATGCGAAGAAACTTCATATATAATTTCTTCAATTGTAGGACAATTTGATCCATTTTTGTCTTGTTTTTCTATACCGGTAAACCAACCATTATTTCTACTCAAAAGTAGTTGATAAAATGAATAAGTATCATCATTATCAATTGCTCCCGGACATGCGGCATCTATCGTACAACACCCATACATCGATTCATCGCAATGATTCTTAGAGTAATCATCTACTCTCAAGTCTTCATAGTAAGACACTAACCATGAATTATATTTAGGACATTTATCCATTCTATAAAAGTAAGAATTTTCTACAATGGTGTTGTTTACTCCTTCATGACACCATTTTGGAATTTTACACATTTCACTTTGAGAATAGTTATAGTGAATATAAAACATAAGGATCAAAAGAATTAATGAAAACGCATTTGCGAAACATAGATGGCGAATGGTTTT
>Ga0129351_1000916_pt1 | contig 11471 bp, 12 predicted proteins | sample CPBDNA_8_FD_94423 | JGI IMG/M metagenome (GOLD analysis project Ga0129351, IMG submission 94423) | Freshwater to marine salinity gradient microbial communities from Chesapeake Bay, USA - CPBay_Sum_27_0.2_DNA | ecosystem: Environmental > Aquatic > Marine > Coastal | place: USA: Chesapeake Bay... | reverse complement strand
CTCCAAAAATCAATTACAATTAAAATATTTTTATCACACATTTATTGTAATTATATAATATAAAATAATTTATATTATTATATTTTTTTATTTTTATTAATTTGTTAATTAATAATTATATTCTATTTTTTTTTAAAATAATTTTTTTTTATTATTTTTAATTTTTTTTTTTTAAAAAAATTAATAATATTTAAACAATTTTTTTTTATATTTTGTATATATTTTGCATAATCTTCTGAAATATAAAAATTTGAATATTTAGAGTGTCTAAAATATGTCCAATCACTCCAAAAATCAATTACAATTAAAATATTTTTATCACACATTTATTGTAATTATATAATATAAAATAATTTATATTATTATATTTTTTTATTTTTATTAATTTATTGTTTTGAGTAATTTTTAAATTGCAATTACATTTAAATGAAAATGTAATAGGACTGTTATTTATAATATTATCAATATTTAATGTATATTCAGTTTCATTTATTTTATTAATTTTAAAATTTATACTTTTTCTTTGTTTTATATATTTTGAAATATTTAAAATAGTATCACACCAAATGTTTTTTGTTGATATATAATCATAATGTTTTAATAACATATTTTTATTTACTGGACACCAAGCATCATTTTCCCACCCATGTCCATATTCTATTAACCATCCTTTTTTTTTTAAAGTATTGTCTAAAATATAATTTAATTCTTGGACAGTTTTTTTGTATGGATATGTACCGACATGTATTGTTTTTAATAATTTCAAATTGATATGGTCGTTATTTATATAATTAATTTGTTCTTTAGTATTTTTAGCGTAATCTGCACCACGATTTGAAATAAATGTATTATTTATATAATTATTTAATTCTGAGTTTTTTGACAGATGACCATGTGGATAAGAAAATGTAAATTCTTTTTGATGTGTAATAGAATTAATAAGTTTATTGCATTTTTCTATTTCTGATATAATATTATTATCTAGTTTTTTATTTTTTAAACTAAAATGTGAATATGTATGATTTCCTATTTCATTACCATTATCATAAAGTACTTTTAATCTATTTTTAATTTTTTCGTTAAATATTAAATTGCTTGAATTTTTATAATCATTCCCATAAAATAAATTAGTATTCCATTCTTTATTAATACCATTTATATATATAGTTGTTTTTATGTTTCTTTTATTTGCTTCATTAGTAATATCATATATACTAGTTATTGTCATATCGTCCCATGACGATGAAAACGCCGCGTCGCAACCATTGTACCAATTTTCTAATTTTAAAGTTTTTATGAATGACATAAATTATATAATTAATTATTTTTAAGTACCCATATTTAATTAATAATAAATATGGTTATGATAATTATAAATTTTCTATTTTTTCAAAATAGCTATTTTTTTCTATAATATTATCAATTCTTGAATGCCAATGATAAGCAAATATTTGATTATTGAAAAATGTATTAATATTTTCATCTGTTGTTTTAAAAAAATCATCGAAATTTGAAAGTTTACTATATTTTGATTTTGTTTTTGTATCAAGTAAAATCCAAACAGGATCAAACATTACTGATGGAAAACGCATTAAATCAATATCTTTAGTATAAATATTCTCATTTATTATGTTGACTGTGTATTCATAATTTTCAAATTTTTTTAGAAATTTAATATATTTTTCCATAATATTTTTACAAACATTACTTTTTTTAAACATTCTTAATATACAATTATTACCAGAATCTAATTTGCTCCATGTTGAACAAAATTCAATTCCTAATAATGGTTTCAAATCTTTTAACAATATCATATCCAAATCATAATATAAACCTCCATATTTATATAAAAAAATAATTCTGGCCAAATCACTTCTGAATTTTAAATATTTTTCATCATTAATATATTTGTGTTTTTCAAATAAAGTTCCAATAGCTTCTTCATTTGGTATATATTTTTTAATAATTATATTACTATGTTTTGGAACATTATTTTTTGATATTTCATATGTTTTATAATCCAACCAAACCCATAGTTCAGTATTATATAAATCTTGTGTTTTCAAATAAGAATTTATACAACATATTTGTTTTCTTTTTAATTCACCATACCAATACACATGATAAATAGTTTTTTCTTTTTTTGGTAAGTAATAATTAAATTTCATATTTTGTAAAAATTCAATACCTTTATCTATATTATTATAATCAATATTTTCCAAAATTTTCATATATATATAATATTAATTATAATTTATTTTAAATTATAATTAATATTATATATATAATTAAAATGATATATAATAAAATTTAATTATTAATTTTCCAAATCATAGTAAAATAATGGTTTCTTTATATATAAACAATTAGTATGCTGCAACATTCTTTTCCAATAATCCCAATCTTGCCATTCTCTTTTACCATTTATTATTTCACCACCATTTTTAATTAATTTCATTTCTCCTATTTTAAGATATAACTTTTTCTTGAAACATATACTTGATGTAATTATTGGATTATGAATTTTTACAAAATCTAAATTAAATTTATCTGGAAAATCTTTATTAAATTTATAAATTTTTTTTAATCCTTCAAAATAATATTCTTTATTATAAATTTTATATTTTTTGTTAGGATTATAATAACCTTTTCCAATATATCCATCTGTCGATGACATATCACTATTATATTTTTTCATTTCATTTATTTGAATTTCTAATTTATTCGGCATCCAAATATCATCATCATCTAAAAATGCTATATAATCACCTTTTGCATTCTTCATACCCATATTTCTTGGAACAGCACCACAACCATAACCCAATAATTGTTTTGAACCTTTATTTAATTTAATTATTTTTACGTCTTCTATTTTAAGATTTTCATATCTTCTATCAGTTGAATTATCATCAACTACCAATATTTCTATATTTTTATATGTTTGATTTTTTACAGAGCGAATAGAATTGAGTAAAGAATCATATCTATTAAATGTTGGTATTATAACACTTATCATTAAATATAATATATATAAAAACAATTGTTTATATATATATATATATTATATTTAATGAATTTTAAAATTCTTTCAAAAAAATCAGAAATTTACTTATATGCTGGAGACCTAAAACAATGGAATAATTGTTCTGTTGAAAAAAGATTTAAAATAACAAATAAAAAATGGATAGGATTAACATTACCTGAATATGGAGCACATGGAAAAGGAACAAAAGATGAAAACCACATATATTTTGATATATTGGATAAAATTCCTCTTAAGGATAATGTTGTAGATATTTATCAATCTGAAGATGTGCACGAACATCTTGAATTCGATTTGTTAAAAAACCAAATAAATGAAATTTATAGGGTATTAAAACCAGGTGGACTATTTAGGTTATCCGTTCCTGATTATAATTGTGATTTATTATTCAATAGAACAAAAAAGGATGAAAATGGACAATTAATGTTTGATGAAGCAGGTGGTGGTTGGTATGATTTTAATAAAAAAAAAGTAATGGGTAATGGTCATGTTTGGTTTCCAACATATGAAAAAGTTAAGAATTTATTAGATAAAACAAAATTTAAAAATATAAATTTTTTACAATATTGGACATCTAAAACTAATTTTGTTTTAAATAATATAGATTATCAAAAAGGATATATAAGTAGAACACCTGATAATGATAAGAGAGTGATGTATCCTGTAAAGAGACCAATGTCTATTGTTATTGATTGTTATAAATAATTTTATTTAAAAGTAATAATTAAAATATAATTTTAAATAATATAAAATTTAATTAATTATATAATTATAAATGTTGATGATAGAAAAAAATCAAAATGTATATTGGAAAGATGAGTTACAAAATTATCGTAATTCGAGAAATTTTAATTGTGAAGGATGGATAAATAATAAAATAGAAAAATTTAATAACTATTTAGAAGAGCATTCTTTATCAGGCGCTGTTTTATCGGTAAGTGGGGGTGTAGATTCAGCTTTAACGCTTGCTTTATTAAAAAAAACTAAAGAATTATCTAATAGCAATTTAAAAAAAATATGGGCTATAAGTCAACCGATACATAGTTCTGATTGGGCTTTAAATAGAGCTAGAGAATTGTGTCAAAAAATGGATGTTGATTTAAAAGTAATAGACCAAACCACAATATTTGATAACGTAACTGATTTGGTAACTAATGCTACAGGTATAAAATGTAATAAATTTTCAGGGGGTCAGATGAGAAGTTACATGAGAACACCTATTAATTATTATTGTGCACAACTTTTGACACAAGAAGGTTATCCTTCAATCGTAATGGGAACTGGAAATATGGATGAAGACGGATATTTGGCGTATTTTTGCAAAGCAGGCGATGGTGTAGTGGATGTTCAGTTGATTTCTGATTTACATAAAAGTGAAGTATTTAAATGTGCAGAATATTTAGGTGTACCATCGAGTATTATAAAAGCAAAACCTAGTGCGGATTTATGGGAAGATCAAGAAGATGAAAATGAATTAGGATTTACATATGATTTTATTGAATTTTATACAGGGGTATATTTAAAATATAATAGTGTAGAGAAAGAAAATTTTTTAACTGGATTAAATAAAGATTCTTTAAATGAATTTGTAAAATTTAAGGAAAGATGTGTAGAAGTTCACAATAGAAACAAACATAAAATAGTTGGTGTAATTAATATTTAAGTTTATAAATAATTTAAATATAATATTGTAAATTATTTATAATGTCTAATAAAAATGTTACCGTTATTGGTATTGGCAGACTAGGATTAGGGTTAGCATTATTGATTGAAAAAGGCGGTTATAATGTTTGTGGTGTTGATATATTCCCGGATTATGTAAAATGTTTAAATGAAAAAAAATACAAAACAAAAGAGCCAAAATATGAAGAATTATTAAAAAATAGTAAAAATTTTCATGCTACTACTAATTTAAAAGAAGGCTTGGAGTTTTCTGATATAATTTTTATAGTTGTTCAAACTCCCAACGGGGGTGGTGATAGATTTTACGATCATACAATATTATCAAATTTATTAGTTAAAATTAATAAACATAAGGTAAAAAATAAAGATATTATAATTGGTTGTACTGTAATGCCAAAATATATTAATGAAATTGGTAAATTATTAATACAAGATTGTGAAAATACTACATTAAATTACAACCCTGAATTTATAGCTCAGGGAGAAATTATAAAGGGATTTTTGAATCCAGATATAATTTTAATAGGAGCAGAGAAGGAATCACTTGGTGAAAAATTAAAATATATATATTCAAGTTTTATATTAACAAAACCACGATACTGTATTTTAAAACCTATCGAGGCAGAAATAGTAAAAATATCAATAAATGGTTTTATTACTACAAAATTATCATTCGCAAATATGATATCTGATGTTTGTGATAATTGTGGGGCAGATAAAAATAAAGTTTTACACAGTATAGGAGGTGATAGTAGAATTGGAAATAAATATTTTAGACCGGGATATTCTTTTGGTGGTCCTTGCTTTCCAAGAGATACAATTGCATTAAAACAATTTGTAGATAAAATGAAAATAAACAGTGATTTATTAACAGCAACAACTAAATATAATAAAGAACATATAAAATTTCAAACAGAACAATTGTTAAGAGAAAATCCGAATAAAGAAGTATTTGAATTTACTGATATTTGTTATAAGGAAAATAGTAAAATACCAATTATCGAGGAAAGTGCAAAATTAAAAATTGCAGCAAACATAGCTAACATGGGAAAAAAAGTTATTATAACTGATGAAAAACAACTTATAGATGAATGTAAAAAAGAATATGGAAATTTATTTTATTATAAATAATTAACCATTTCTGATGAACCAAGTTCAATAGGTATCCCTGCTCCAACAGTATCTTTATTCTGATATAAATGTCTCTTATCATGTGGAATTAAATTGCCATCAATTGTTATCCAATTCCAATTTTGCCCGGGTCTAATATCAGTAATATGCCAATGAACTAATTTAAGAGAATTAGGTGTAATAACTTTGTAATTATTTGTTTTAAATATATAAATTAGTTTATTTTCTGCTCCCCAAACATTCTGTTGATGGTTTGAATTTTCTATAATACTGTTTTTAAGAGGAGATAAAAAACACCAACCATCAAATGTACAACAATAATTTCCTTTTTTATTTTGGATTTTTTTTATATGTATACCTCTTCCTGTATTTTTTCCATCAACATTATTTGTTCGAGCCAAAGCATATATTTTGTTTTTTAAATTATCTTTTGTAATTTTTTCAAATCCATTTGTTAAGTAAATATCTGTATGTAAAACAATAACTACTTTATCATTTAAAAATTTATTGGCGTATTCAAACGCATCTTTATAATTCATTCTTTTATAGAAACGTACTATATTAAGTTTATTATTTGTAATATCAATCCCTTCTAATTTTAATTCTTCCAATGCTTTTTCATCTTCTAATAAAATATGAATTTTATCAATAGCGTTATATTCTAAATTTTTTTTTAAACAATGTGTATATTCTTTTTGTCTTTTACATAATATATCATAATTTTTATCACCTTTAGTTCTTTTAACTTTGAAATATTGAATAATTACTTCAACCATTTATAATAAATTTAAGTATATTATATTTAAATTTATTATAAATAAATACATTAAATGTAATTTTTATTTTTTTAATAATTTTTTATCTCTATCTCTATTTGGATTATTATCTTGTTCATCAAAAATTTCACCCACAAAATGATAATAATCATTTTTGTATGAATCATCTGGAAATGGTTGACTATATTTGTATTTAAAAAATTGATCGTGCTCCATACTTTTTCCATATAATGAATCATATATAGAATTTAAAAATGTCATATCATCCATACGTTTAAATTTATAATTTCTTCGTTTTAAGAAATTATCCATTGGTTTTATAATATCTAATTTTTGTAAATAATTTTTATATCCCCACATACCTCCTAATATTTTATAATAATGATGTGGATGATCTCTCATTATATGTAATAATTTATCACTTTCTAACCATTCACTAACAGCTTTATATTCTCTTAAATTAATTCTAGAATCAGTATCTCTAACTACAAATATATCAACAGAATCATCATTAAAAGGTAAAAATCTCCAAAACATACCTGGTATTTTACTTCCAGTCATATCTATTAATTCTGCACCAATATTTTTTAACTCTTCTTGTAATTTTAAAGGAACTGTATTATTTATATAACATCTTATAATCCAATTGTCATATATTTCTTTTTTATTGAGTATTTCTAAATTTTTTATTAAACCATTATAATACATATTATGTGTTTGATATTTATAACCATCCATGGGCGTATTTTGAAACCAAAGACTATAAGAAATTATTTTTTTCATATATATATTTATAATTATAATTATTTATATAATTATAAATATATATATTTAAAACAGTTAATATTAAATATAAAAATTATATATATTTGTTATAAGTTGTTTATAATATTGAAAATTGTTTGGGTCAATATCGAATTCATAATTGAAAAATGTTTTCGATGAATTATCAAGTGGTATTGACATCCCGGGTAAGTTAGCGTCATTTATTCCATAATTAGATAAATTAATTTGAGGTATTTTTATTATTTCTAATATTTGGTTTACCACATTTATAAAAACAACACTTGTAGGATGATTTTCAAGTAAAAATAATCGTTGTTTATTGAAATTTTGTTTGATAAAATCAACTATTTTTACATCACATTTTTCTTCTTTTTCTTGTAAAATATTATTTGTATTATCCCATCTTTTTTGATAATTAAAATCTATTTTATTTTCTAAAAATAACTTCAATATTTCATTTAAAGTATATTTTTTATCGATTAAATGTGTAATGATCTCAGAATTATTAAAAATTACAGAACATGGTTTTTTTCTACAAGAATCTTTAATAACCAAAGGGCCTTTTACAGGATAAAAAGAATTATTATAGATATATGGAAAAGATATAGTTTTACATTTTGGTTTAAGTATTTTTAAAATATTTTTAGTACTTATTTTTCCATATTTATCATCCAAATATTGATAAATAAATATATCGGCTTTACGAATTATATTATAATTTAAATTATTATTTTTTAAAACTAAATCATCTATTCTAATATGAATTATATTATAATTATTTAATATTTCTTTTGATTTTTTTAAAAAATAAGAAATACCTATTCCTTGACAATTTGCATATATTACAATACTCATATTATATATATAAATATTATGAATTATTTATGTAATTATTTATGTAATTATTTATGTAATTATTTATGTAATTATTTTTATAATATAATAATATTTTCAGGACATTCCGCTAACCACCATGCAGTTTCTGTAAAAGTACTAAAATGACTTCCAATTATAATTTTATTTTTAGATAATAAATAAAGTTCTATTAAATCTTCTTGAACTCCTTCAGTAAAATCTCTACTCGTATCTAAATTTGTTTTTCTTGGATATATAAAAATCCTATCTTTTAATTTACTTTCTTTTAAAAAATAATTCTGAACATTTTGTGAATCTGTTGCTACATAGAAAGTATAGCTTTTATCATATTTTTTCATTTCTTTTTCAAACTTTTGAATATTAAATAAATAATCTCTTCTACCTTTTTCACCGTTTCTATTCCAAGAACGTATATGAACAGAAATTGTTTTTTTATTAAATTTTTTACTATATTCATCTATTTTTTGTTGTAAATAAGCTATTGGTTTTAATACTTTAAAACACTCTATATATTCTTTTTTTATATTTTCTGGTATTTTATTATACATAAAATCTATATTTCTATTAAATTTATCTGATTTATAAAACCTAACACTACATTTTGAATTAAAATTATTAAAATTAATTGGTAAATCATCATTATCTGATATTGATAAACAATGTGAATTATATATAATTGTATTTTTATATATATTTTTAACTTCAATATCATTTGAAAATAATTTATTAAATGGACAATTCAAAATATGTGTATGTTTATCATATGAATTTATTATATCCCATTTTACTTTGAAATTATTTGGATTTATTCTAATGCAAGAAATTAATGATTTTATTCTATTTGATAACCCACCTTTATTCGTAGATACAATCATATATAAATAATTTATATCGTTTATTATTTAAATATATATATATATAATTCTGTATGTGTAGTTTTAATATTATAAAGATTTTAAATAATGCACTAGATTTTATTAATTTTCATGCGCAAAAGAGAGGACCAAACGATACAAGTATAAAAAATATTAATAATATTACTTTTGTTCATAATGTTTTATATATAACTGGAAAAAAGACACCCCAACCTTTTATAAAAAATAATGTAGTATGTGTTTTCAATGGTGAAATATACAATTATTCCGATTTTGGAGATTATCAGTCAGATGGACTATGTATTATTGATTTATATTTTAAATATGGTTATAACTTTACAAAAAAGTTAGATGGTGAATTTGCAATAGGTTTAATTGATTTTAATAAAAATATAATTTTAATAAGTAGTGATATTTTTTCAACTAAACCATTATTTTATTCATTTGAAAATAATAATTTTATGATTAGTACTTATAGTTCATGTATATCTAGAAATAAATTGAATAATATAAATAAATTAGAACCTAACAAAACAATTGTATTTGATTTGATTACTCTAAAAAAAAAGCATGAAACAACTATTTATAATTTTGATTTAAATCAGTATAAAACTAATTTTAACGATTGGAATAACGCTTTTGAAAATGCAATAAAAAAAAGAACAAAAAATTTAAAAAAAAAACTCTTTGTATCATTAAGTAGTGGTTATGATAGTGGTTCAATTTGTTGTGTATTAAATAAATTAAATATAAAATATAAAACTTATACGGTAAATGGAAAAGAAGATAAAAAAATATTATCACAAAGATTTGCTATTAATAATGTAGAATATGATTGTTTTGATATAAATGAAGAAATTATAAAAAAATATGTAAATAGAAATAAAAATAATTGTTGTGATTATTTACAATTAGTTAGAAAAAAAATAAAAAATAAACAATACAGTGTTTTAAAAGACAGAGCATCGGCTGGTGGGAGTTATATATATGATCATGCTCGCAAAGATAATTATATAATATCATTGTCAGGTCAAGGAGCTGATGAAATATTATCAGATTATGGTTTTAATGGAAATAAAAAAACATGGCATAGTTGTTTTGGAGGAAAATTTCCAAATGATTTAAATTCTATATTTCCATGGGAAAGTTTTTTTTCAGGTATAGGTCAATGTCTAATTATGAAAGAGGAAATTATTGGAGGAAGTTATGGATTAGAACAAAGGTATCCATTTTTAGACAAAGATCTTGTACAAGAATTTCTATGGTTATCCGCGGATTTAAAAAATAAATATTATAAATCACCTCTACATAACTATATGTCTATAAATAATTATCCTTTTCTACCAAATACAAAAGTAGGTTTCAATTGTTTATATTAAATTTTTAATTATTTTATAATATTCATCACAACATCTATTACTAGATAAATATTTATAATCTATTTTTTTTACATATTTATCATAATTATTTTTTATGATATCTATTTTATTTAATAATGTTTCTATATCATAATATTCTTCTCCCGCCATACAACATATTTCTTGTGCACCTCCACCATTTTTACAATATAAAATTGGTAATCCACAACATAACGCTTCTAAGTAATGCATTGCTCCGGGTTCATTTTGTGTTGCAGTTATATATATATCGTGCTGATTAATTAAATTTCCTAATTGTTTACCATTAGTAGGTGGTATAATTTTAATATTTTTTGGTTTATAATTAGGATTATAATTTCCAATATATGTGAATTCAATATCATTTCTATAATTTAATAATTCATCTAATTTATTATAAATATGAAACCCTTTTAAATAATTATTAGACCAATGATGCGTTATTAGTCTTATTTTATTATTTTTAAATTTTACATTTTTAATTGGGTAAAAATCATTAGTATTACAACCATTAAGTATGGCGGATGAATTTATATTTAATTTGTATTTTTCTATAAAATATTTTTCTAACCATTTACTTACAAAAACAACATGATTAGATATCATCATAGTTTTAACTAATAAAGGCTCAATATTTATAGATACGTCTCTTTTAATATCACATTCATTTACTCTATGAATAATTTTAACATTTGGATTTTTTTTTTTATAAATTAAAATATCATTCAATGAATAGTTATTATTACTATCTTTTCTAGGATCGATAATAAAAATAACATCAATACCAGTTTCTAAATCATAAACTACATTATAACCTATTTTTGTTAAATAATTGTTTAAATTTTTAACAAAAAATGCTCCTCCTCCATAACTACCCGTGGGAGGTTTTAATGAAAAAAAAATT
>Ga0129351_1000912_pt1 | contig 11493 bp, 19 predicted proteins | sample CPBDNA_8_FD_94423 | JGI IMG/M metagenome (GOLD analysis project Ga0129351, IMG submission 94423) | Freshwater to marine salinity gradient microbial communities from Chesapeake Bay, USA - CPBay_Sum_27_0.2_DNA | ecosystem: Environmental > Aquatic > Marine > Coastal | place: USA: Chesapeake Bay... | reverse complement strand
GCGTTGACGCTTACTTCTTGTTCTCAAATCCACATCAGTATGGCAAGTCAATTGACGTACGATTCACACCGATTCGTGTGGTTTGCCACAACACATTGACAATGAGTCTTCAGCAATCTGCTGATCGTTCAGTCAAAGTTGGACACCGTCAAGTGTTTGATCCTGATCGTGTGAAAGCAGATCTTGGTTTAGCTCACGAGAAGTTTGCTAAGTACAAAGAGATGGCTCAGTTCTTAGGTTCTAAGCGTTTCACAGTTGAGAGCTTAATCTCATTCTATGATGAGGTTTATCCTTCAACTTCTCGTACAGCAGAGAAAGTACCTGCAACTAAGGTTGAAGAGCTTTCACGATCTGCTCGTATGTGCTACGATGCACTTGAGACTCAGCCTGGCGCTCAGTACGGTGAAGGTACTTGGTGGCAAGCTTTCAACTCAGTGACTTATGTTACTGATCACTTGCAAGGTCGTTCGGCTGAGCAAAGGCTTCACAATCAGTGGTTCGGATATAACCAACCACGAAAGGTACAGGCTGCAGAAAAAGCTGTAGAATTTGCGCTTGCAGCCTAAAACCTAATCAAACTGTTACACAGTTTTAGTACAATAAAGGGTATATACTAGTGTTAGTGTATACCCTTTTTTTTTAACACGGAGATTTAAATGAAACTACTAACTATATTCACCGCTGCAGCTTTAGCGGTAACACCAGCATTTGCACGAGATCAAGTACACATTGCTGGTTCTTCAACAGTACTACCTTACGCATCTATTGTTGCGGAAGCTTTTGGTGAAAACTTTGATTTTCCAACACCTATTGTTGAGGGTGGCGGATCAGGCGCAGGACGTAAACGTTTATGTGACGGCGTCGGACTAGATACAATTGATATTGCAAACTCTAGTTCATTAATGAAAGAAGAACAATGGAAAAAATGCGAAGCAGCCGTTGGTAAAGTGACTGAAGTTAGATTTGGTTATGACGGAATTACATTTTCTATGAAACATGAAAACAAAGGTTTTGAAAATTTAACACCACTACAAATCTTTCAAGCGTTAAAGAAAGGTTCAACTGCAAAAACATGGTCTGATGTAGATCCTTCTCTACCAGATGTAAAAATCAAAGCATTCATTCCAGGTACTAAACACGGTACACGTGAAGTATTTGAAAAGAAAGTAATGGGAGTTGGTTGTAAAGCAGCTGGCGAATATGAAACATTAGGTAAAAAAGGTTGTTATAAAGTACGAACAGACGGTGCATCAGTAGATATCGATGGAGATTATACTGAAACACTAGCAAGCTTAGATGCTAATGTTGAAGGCGTTGGTGTATTTGGATTAAGTTTCCTAGTAAATAACACTGATAAATTATATGCAGCAAATATTAATGGCGTATATCCAACTACAGAATCGATTGCAACTGGTGAATATCCAGTTTCTCGTCCATTACAATTCTATGTAAAGCATGCTCATATAGAATCTGTTCCAGGTATGAAAGAATATATTGAATTTTTTGTATCAGATGATATTGCAGGTCCTGATGGTCCTTTAGCAGATTATGGTTTAGTAGCAGATCCAGAGCTTGAGGCAACTCAAGAAGCTGTATCAAATATGTAACACTTTTAAAAAAATATAAAAAAAGTGAAAAAAGGGGTGTACAAGCACCCCTTTTTATGTTAGTATATACTTATCAAATGAGAGGAAAAGTAATGAGATATTATACTGACGAAGAAGAAAGACGTGAAGAGCAGAGATGCTTAAATGAGTTCAAGAAAGAAGTAAATTTCTATATGCTTCTTGGTGCGAAGACTCGTAAAGATGCTCTTCGTTGGATGACTCAGCAAGATGAGTTTTCTCATGAGCAATGCGTTGAGCATTGGGTATGGAATCGAGGGATTCTATTTACTGAGTACGGCCGTAAGGTTGTGAAAGAAATCTGTGACATTGTTACATTTAAAGATTGGGAGTATGAATAATGTATTATGATAAAACAAAACTACGTAGTGACTCATACGTAGGTACATTCGGAATGGATGATCAAGATCAAACTGAACTTGAATCTATTCGTCGAATGGTTTCAAACTTAAATAAAGATTTAAAGAATATGGGATATGATTATCGGTATTATGTCAAAGCTCACGGACGAGGACATCGTCAGGGCGTTTGGAGATATAGAAATGAACTCCCGCTTAAGTATGCATCAAAGGTAGATGCGTACATCTACCGTCGCTGAGACGGATTTTCCTCCCTCCCAAACTCGGCGGCCTTGTGCCGCCTTTTTTTATCAGGGCGTAGCTTAGTTGGTAAAGTGCTCGGTTTGGATCCGAGAGACCGCAGGTTCGAGTCCTGCCGCCCTGACCAAAAAATATATAAATAGTGTAAAATAACTTAGGTAGATACCATGAAGAGATTTTCCACGTTTATGGCAGAGAATACATTCTTACAATTAAAACACTACGATCTTGCAAAGAGAGGCTTTGCGAGAGTACCTGTGTTTATTGATAAAGTAAAAGATAAAGAATACTTTTCAACAGATAAAGGTGCTGTAATGATAACATCACCCGACTGGAAAACATTAGATGCAGAAATGCGTGTTAATGGATATTCGGTGATGATGAAAGGTAAAACGGATAAAGGTAAGAATGTTCAAGTAAAATATCCACACGAGTTTCATAAAACTCCAGAGTTTGGTGGTAAAGGTAAAGGTTCTGGTACTGCTGCAGAAGACAGAGAACTTAAAGGTCTTCGTAATGAAATAGAACGAGCTATGGTCAAAGATGGTGTATCAGTTTTACCTATGATCGTTGGTAAAAAGAAATGTATGGTAGTTGGTGTAGAATCTACTTTCGGTACACCTAAATCAGATTTTCATTTAGTTGATGCTAAAGGTGAAGCAGTTGCATGGATATCACATAAAGATGGTTCAACTGCCAAAGACTTTCAACAATATGGTGGTTTAGCCGATAAGATATTTAAAAATAATAAAGAAGTCACTGCATGGATGAATGCTTTAAAGAAAAAGTTTCCAGATGGTATGAAGAGTGGTGATACAGCTTGGAGACATGTTAAAGATAGAAAATTAATTCTACAGTCTGTATGGGGCATAGATTATGGTAAAGCACGCGGTAAAAATAATGTTGATGAATTTCATCAAGGCCCAATGAAAATTAAAAAGCGTGGTAAAAATTATTATATTCAATCAAAACACCAAGATAATAATGGTGCCCTTCCAAAGGGTGACTATAAAGCAATATTTTATGCAAGATACACGGGTGATAGAGGGGCTAATGCAGGTGGCGTAACAGTAGGCACTGCACGAGTTGGAGTTTTTGCTATAGCAATTAAAAAGAAAAATGTAGAGGAAATCTAATGGCAACCGAAAACAAATACGACGTAAGATTAGTTAAGGTCGTTGACGGAGATACGGTAGATGTTGATATTGATTTAGGATTTGGTATATGGTTACATGATGAAAGAGTACGTATTATGGGTATTGATACACCCGAGTCACGAACAAGAGATAAAGTAGAAGATCTATTTGGCGAAGCTGCAAAGGCTAGAGTCAAAGAACTATTTAAAAGCGAACATGTAAAGCTTATTACAGAAGAAGATAGAAAAGGTGAGGATATGAAAGGCAAGTTCGGCCGTGTCCTTGGTGATTTTGATATAGAATATAAAAATCAAGACAATTCATATTCAATTAGACGCTTAACAAGTATTATGATTGAAGAAGGTCATGCAGTGGCTTACTTCGGTGGATCGAAAGAAGAAATTGCTATGAAGCATATGGCAAACCGTGAAAAGCTATTGCGCGAAGGTGTAGTAGATCAGGCAGAATATGATAGATTGATGGGAGAACAATAATGGCATGGGTCAATATTACTAATCTATCTGGTTGGCAGTATGATAATGCACCGGCAGATCCAGGTGCAGGATTTCCACAGCAAAGAAAGTTATGGTTGAAGTCGACTAATGGTATACGTACGACAGGCGGTACATCTGTTTATGTGAAAACGAAGAAGACAGCAGATCCTAATACACGTAATCGTGGCGAGATAAGTAAAACTTATTGGGATAACCATTAGGGTGTACAATTAAAGAGGAATGTGGTATAATATACAGGTACGACATTCAGGGAAACAAGATGATATCGTTTAAAGAAACATTAACCGAGCAAAAGAATACTCACATGACACACATAGAGGATAAGGTTCTCTATGGTGGAGTTGAGGGTACTCGACAAGCAATTAATGCATTACGATCTTTACGCGATATGTTAAAAGGTGAGCAAGATGGTAACGTATCTGTTAAGTGGGATGGTGCCCCTGCTATTTTTGCTGGTACTGATCCTTCGGACGGAGTATTCTTCGTTGCGAAAAAAGGGATCTTCAATAAGAACCCCAAAATTTATAAGACCGCTGCTGATGTTGATAATGATACTAGTGGCGACCTTGCTGTTAAGCTTAAGTCTGCTTTACGTGAACTGCCCAAGCTTGGAATTAAAGGTATTGTTCAAGGAGACTTCTTGTTTGGCCCTGGTGATGTAAAGAAAGAAACCATTAAAGGAAATAAATATGTCACGTTTCATCCAAACACCATCGTTTATGCTGTTCCTGCTGATAATAATGCTGCTCGTGATATCACACGCGCTACCATTGGGATCGTCTGGCACACGTCATATAGTGGAACTAGTTTCGATTCCCTCAGAGCCAGTTACGGTGTCAACGTTAGAGGAATGAAAAAGTCAAAAGCTGTATGGTCTCAAGACGCAATGTTAAGAGATCATACAAATCTTTTGATGTCGAAAAAAGAAACTGATGATGTGAATAGAACATTGTCACAGGCTGGTAAATTATTTAATCAGATTGCAGGTTCGACACTGCGAGATCTGCAGTCTAACCAACAACTTGCACAACTTATCGAACAATTCAATAATAAGTATGTTCGAAAGGGTCAGGTTGTACAAAATACTAAACGTCATACTGATATGCTGATCAAATGGATTGGCCTCAAGTATGGTAAAGAAGAAGCTAAACGCAAATCAGAGAAGGGCAAGCAGTCTCAAAGAGATGCTAAGCAGCGGATGCTGTCGTTCTTTTCGCCTCAAAATAAGGCAAATCTAATAAAAATGTTCGAACTGCAAAAATTAATTGTAGTAGCGAAATTAAAACTTATAAATAAGCTTAATACATTACAGAAAGTTAAATCTTTTGTAAAAACAAAGAATGGATTCAAAGTAACAGGTGCCGAAGGCTTTGTTGCTATTGATAAACTTGGTGGTGATGCAGTGAAACTTGTTGATCGTATGGAATTCTCATACAACAACTTTTCACCCAATATATTAAAGGGATGGGATAAACCGGGACGGAACTAATATGTTAAAATTCAGAGAATTTAATGAATTCGTAGAAACCTACGACGAATTAGATGAACGCGCATGGACACCTGCACAACGACGTGCAGCAAAAGTGCAAATGAAAAAGAATAAAGCCAAACTTGCAATCGGTAAAAAGAAATTAAAGTTTAAGATTGCAGATCAGAAACGCATTAAGAAACGTGCTCAAAGACAAGCACGTACTGATGCCGGCAAAAAGATGTCAAAAGGCAGAGCAAAGTCCGAGTTATCCGCAGCTCAAAAGGGAACGCTTGAAAAACGCTTAAGTAAGATTGCATCACGCATTAAAAACTTAGGTCGTCGTATGCGAAAAGACAAGCGTAAACAAGAAGTGCAAAGGAAACGCGGTAAGTAAATGCCTATTAATAGTTTTTCTCAATTTCTGGTTGAGGAGGAAAAAACAGTTTATTTTACCTTTGGTAGAATGAATCCTCCCACTATAGGTCATGGTAAGTTATTAGATAAACTTGCGTCTACATCAGGACGCAATCCATACCGTGTATTCTTATCACTATCCAATGATAAGAAAAATCCAATCCCATACAATTCAAAAATCAAGTATGTGCGCAAGATGTTTCCTAAGCATGCTCGTCAGGTAATGATGAACAAGAAAGTGGTAACACCTTTTGCAGCACTTACTGCATTATATGATGAAGGATTTCGCAGCGTAGTAATGGTTGCAGGTTCTGATCGTGTGAATGAATACAGTAAAAGGTTAAACATGTATAACGGCAAGAAAGGCCGACATGGATTTTATAACTTTAAAGACGGAATTAAGATAGTATCTGCCGGACAGAGAGATCCAGACGCGGAAGGAGCTGAAGGTGCATCTGGCACTAAGCAGCGTAAGTATGCAACTGATAACGATTTTACTAACTTTGCACAGGGTCTTCCGAGTGCAATGTCTAATAACGATGCTAAGAAATTATTTAACGATGTTCGAAGAGGACTCGGACTCAAAGAAACAAAAGAATTTAAAAATATGATACAATTTGACTCAGTCTCTCCAGAGCGTGAAGCTTATGTTGAGGGACAACTATTTAGTGAGGGTGATGAGGTCATTATAAAAGAGACGAATGAAGTTGGTACCATTACAGTTTGTGGTACCAACTATGTGATCGTTGAAGCAAATGGCAACAAGACTCGCCAATGGTTAAATGCTGTTGAGAAGGTTTACGATTATGGTACCGATGCATCAGTGAAAGATATAAAAAAGAAATTTGCACCTAAGGAAGCTAATAATCCGGCATACCACAAAGGATTAGCTAAGTCTACAAAAGACAAACGTAAAGCACAATTTGCAAAACAAGCAAAGATGTCTGACGATAATCCTAAGGCGTATAAGCCAGCTCCTGGTGATGCTGATGCAAAGACTAAACCTAGTAAACACACTAAGAAATTTAAACAAATGTTTGGAGACGACTAATGAAAAGTTATTTCGAGTTACGGGAGAATCTTCAAGAGATTGCGCGCTCTATGACTCCCATGAAAGATAAATTTGGCAAATCTAAAGCTGAAAAAGAAGCGGAAAAAGAAAAAGAAAAAGAAGAAGGTTATGTATCAGCTGCACAACGTAAAGCAGTATGGGCAAACAAAGCAGATGGCGGTAGAGGTCATCCGGACAATAAGCGTAAGAGCAAGAAATGATTAAGTTTAGCCAGTACATCACTGAAAACGAAGGCTTAAAGAATAAAGCTAAGAAAACAGGCATGCCATTGAGTGTACTAAAGAAGGTATACAATAGAGGTATGGCTGCATGGAAAACAGGTCACAGACCGGGCACTACTCCACAGCAGTGGGCTATGGCTAGAGTTAATTCATTCACAACAAAATCATCAGGGACGTGGGGCGGAGCAGATAAAGACCTTGCGGCAAAGGTAAAGGGATAAAAGATGGCACATAAGGTAGGGGACACAGTTACAGTTACACGAGGACCACATAAAGGTGATGCTCATAAAGTAATACACGTACATAAAGATGGCCGTGTAAATGTAAAGCCACATAATAAAATGCCCCACCAAATTAAGTACCGACATGGTGCCGCTACAGCTAAAGCAGACGAGGTAAAGAAGATGAATAAAGAAGGTACTATCATTACGCCTAAAGACTTTAAAATGAAAGATAATGATAAAGAAAAACTGGCAAAAATTGCAAAGATGCTTAAAAGGGATAAAGCAGTTGCTAAGAAGTCGACTCATCCAGGTCCAAATGAAGATGAGGATAAACCTGTTCATATAGTAAGATCTAAAAAAGGTACAGCTCAATTACATCGTATTTCTAGAAACGATAATAAACTAATTCGTAAAGAAGATGTAGATGAAGCATGCTGGGATTCTCATAAGCAAGTTGGTTACAAAATGAAAGGTGGACGACGAGTACCTAATTGTGTACCTAAGAATGAAAACCAAAATGCCGCATTGATGAAGAAACTTGCAAAGTCTGCACAATCATCTGAAAAGGGTAAGAAAGCTGTCACTCTAAAGAAAGCACCATTTAGAATACCATCTAAAGATGACATGAAGAAAGAAGGAGCAATGAAACGTATTGCTACATCTCAGTCAAGTAAGCCTGATCGTATGGCTGGTAAAGGTTTAGATACATTTAAAAAGAAACCACCTGAAAAAAATGAAGTCCTTGATAAAGATAAGGATCATATGAGCTATCGTCAGAAAGCTAAGTACTCAATGGATAGAGCTCGTAACTCTGCTACAGCTAAGATTGTACGTGGCAATGATGACGTAGATAAAGAAAAGAATACACTTCGTAAGAGAGCAGCTGGTATGGCAATGTCAGATAGAAAAGGTGTTCGTCAATTCCGTAAATTCCACGGTTACGATAAGAAGAAATAATATGCCTAAGACACTTAACCCAGATCAAATAGCAATGCTTGACAAAGAAGTACAAAAGCTTGATAAAAATCTTAAAGATAAAGATAAAGAAAAAGCAATGGGTATGCTCATGAAAAAAGTTGGTATCAAAGAATCAGATCTTGATGAATTATCATTGAGCATGAAGAATATTACAAAGACTGGGATTAATAAGAACGTTGGTGTAGATAAAGATAAACTCAAAATGAGTTTAAAAGATCTACGTAAAAAACTTGATAAGAAAAAGACTGAAGATAGAGACTCAAAGCCTATTAGTACATCTAAAAAGAGTGGTAACTTTCTATCAACTAAAGACGGCGCTGGTATGACTAAAAAGGGAGTCGCAGCTTTCCGTGCAAAAAACCCTGGAAGTAAACTACAAACAGCAGTAACCGGTAAAGTAAAGCCAGGTAGTAAGGATGCAAAGAGGCGTAAGTCTTTCTGTGCTAGATCACGGGGTTGGACAGGTGAAAGAGGTAAAGCTGCACGAAGAAGGTGGAAGTGCTAATGGCCGAAGCAACTGGTAAGCGACTTGATCGCATAGAACAAAAATTAGATAAGTTAGGTGAAGCACTTGTTGCTATTGCCAGGTTTGAAGAAAAGATGGATGCTTATAACGAGTATCGACAAAACTCATGGGAACGTATGAATAAGTTTTCAGAGAAGTTAGATGCAATAGAAAGTACAGTAGCTGATAATGCACGTACTATCGGTGTTATAAATAAATTATTCTGGATTGCCATTGTGGCAGCCGTCGGCGCCATAGCCGCCCAAATATGGATGTAAAGGAAGGAACCAATGGAAAATAAAAAATATATCGAAAGCATTGGGCAGGCTTACCAGCAAGTCCAAGAAAAATTAAAAGGTGGTCAGAAGAAATTAGACAAAGACGGAGATGGTGACATCGACGGAACTGATTTCGCTATGATGCGCAAAAAGAAAAAGATGGACGAAGGCAAAGTCGAATGTCCAAAATGTAAAGGTGAAGGATGCGATCATTGTGATGGCAAAGGCTATCACATGCAAAAAGATGAGCAAGGTGATTGTTCTACAGGTCGCAAGACACGTAAAGAAGATGAAGAGATTGTTATGAACCCAAAGAAGAAAAAAGAAAAAGGTGAAAAGGCAACTAACCAAGATAGCAATATGGCTCAAGAAGATACTAAGTGGCCAATCTATAAGCGTCTTATGGAAAAGAATGTTGTGAATCAGAATGCCGTTCCACCTGAGCAAATGATTCCTGCAGATAAGAAATTAAAAGATGATACTGCTGATACAGTAAATCAAAGTCAAGATCATATTTCTGCAGCCGCTGCACAGTGGATTAAAGATCATGAAGGTAATCAAGTACCTGATGATGCAGTTGACCATGAAAAGGTTGTTGCTAAGAATGCACAAGATGCAATGAGGACTGTACCTAATCAGGCAAAAGATGAAGTAAATAAAAAGGCTGCTAAAGCTGAAACTATGAAAAAAGTAGAGGAAAAATAATGATATCAGGACCAAGCGATTGCGTACCCACGCTACGAGGGTGGATGCGAGAAGATGGTCGGATTATGGTGCGTTGGGATTTTACTCAAGAAGAGATTGATGAGTGGACAGCAGCGCAAGGTGGACAGATGTTGACCGAAGCAGATCCGGCTCCAGAACCAACACTCGAAACATTAAACGAAGGTGATCTAGAAGGCATGACTAAAGTGGAATTAGAAGCACTTGGCCGTGAAAATGGTGTCGAACTAGACCGTCGTAAAAACAAATCTACGTTAATAAATACAATGAAAGGTATATTGAAAAAGACGTAGAAAATGAAAATTGAATTAAATGATGCTAACTTGTTCCTATATGCGGCCAAGAATTATTATAGTCCATTAGGAATAGATGCTGAAGAGTTTAACGAGGACCTTAACAGGTTTAAATACATCAAGCGGTTAGTTAACCGATATTTAGAAACAGGTCAGTTATCTGATCGCTTGATACTAAATCATATTATAGTTATCTTTAACGTATTTGGCATCGAAGCAGCCCTGAATATTTTATTATTCAAAATGAATACTAAACAACTAGAAGTTATCAAGCCATTTCTGGTATTCCTCAGACATATAACGGATACTCAGATGGTAGAAATAAAAATGGATAAGACTGCAATTGAAGCGTTAAGGAAAATCTAAATGACGATACTATCACGCGCCGGTGATCTGGTGTATACCCTTAGATTTCTAAAACTTTTAACGACTTCGTTCAATAAGACTAAGGCGTTTAAGATGGGTCTTATTGATGCAAAGGGAAAGAAGCTTAGAAGTCCTGAAACAACAGATGAAAAAGCTGCGTATACGTTATTCCATAGACTAGTTTATAATATAAAGAAATTAATACCAGGCGGAAAAATTGGTTCCTTAGCTTCCGCTCTGTTCTTATTAAAAGAAAAGTATGGTGTAAACCCTGAGAGAGCTCTCGAAGAATCAGGCATTGATCCATTAGATCTGATTAATGAAAACTCTCAGTGGTTTATGCTAGACGAAAAACAAATATCACCAGGTGTTTATCATATATTAAATGATAAAATGCTTAACGAATCTCATGAAGAACTAGTTAAAAGAAAAGATAAGATTCGTATCCTAGATGATTGCTTTCCAGTAGGAGATGTTGCCGGACTGGATATCTATGAAGGCGTACATCAACGTACTCAAAGAAAAATCTATTTTACTGTTTCGGAGATATCGAAATGAAATTAAATTTAATTCAAATAGGAAAAAAGAAGAAGAAAGACGATGAAGTGCAAGAAGATGCACCTACTAATTCAGTAGCACACGGTGGAGTAGACCTTGCACCACACGCACGAAAAGCTTTTAAACCTATTAATGTAACTGATAGACGCTCAAAGAAAAGGACAGTCTTACTAAAACGTTTTAGAGACTATATACATCAACAAAATGGCTAAGATTTATTTATTTTTTATTATTGTTTCTTTGCTCGGTGGCGTAGGCTATGGTGGTTATAGCTATTACCTATGGTCACAAGAAACAATGAACACATTGAGAGAAAACAACGTAAAGTTGAAAAACGCAGCCGAGACATTACAGAATACTGTAAATACTATGAAGGCTGATGCTGAGAAGAACGAAAAACTTAATAGAGATTTATCAAAGAGACTACAACAATCAAATGAACATTTGAATAAGTTACGTGGTGTCTTTGCTAAAATTGATTTGACTATGGAGGCATTAACAAATGCACAAGGACT
>Ga0129351_1000911_pt1 | contig 11497 bp, 19 predicted proteins | sample CPBDNA_8_FD_94423 | JGI IMG/M metagenome (GOLD analysis project Ga0129351, IMG submission 94423) | Freshwater to marine salinity gradient microbial communities from Chesapeake Bay, USA - CPBay_Sum_27_0.2_DNA | ecosystem: Environmental > Aquatic > Marine > Coastal | place: USA: Chesapeake Bay... | reverse complement strand
TTCGCCACGATGATGGCATCCTCGTCGGTGCCAGCACCGAGGTTCACGGGAATACCAGCGTCAACGACAACCGGAATTCCCGCAAGCTCGCCAGCAGCGGTGCCGTAGGCACCAGGATTGCCGAGCGCGACGATGTTCTGGCCCGAATTGCCCTGAATGCCAGCCAGCGGACGGTTGGAGGAATCCAAACCGGCGGTGAGGTAGGCCCAACGACGCGGGTGCATGATGATCACGTCAGGCTGCGTGTAACGGGCAGCGGTGACGGTGCTGATGGCCTTAATGACCTGCTGGAAAGTCTCAACAGCGGTCGGGGACGCGTCGTCCACGTCAACGTCGCCAATTCCCGAGGTGTTCAAGATTCCGAGGTGCGTGCCAGAGGTGCCAGCACCATTAATCACGTCGGCGTTCACCGCGCTGTTGTACGCGGACACAAGGTCAGCGGACAGAAGCGTGTCAACACCGGTGCCGCGCTCAATGGCCTGACGTGAAACGTCAACCATTCCGGCGTAGGTGCGGACGTTCACGGTCAGCAACGTGTCGTCAGGGGTCGCCTCGGTCACGGCACCGTTGTCACCGTCCTGAGCGGCAGCGGACGAACCGGTGGTGAGCCGCGAAACGTTAACGGTGAGGCCGTTAGCGGGCAGCGGCAGCTGGTTGGCCACGTCCATGGTGTTACGTCCGGCGCGGAGGAACGGGGCCGCAAGTCCGGTGAGGTACTGCGGGACCACGAGACCAGCGAAATTGGCCGAACCGCTGTCGCGGTACTCGGTGGCCATTTCGGACTGGTGCCGGTTCAGCCGGTCGCGGGCAGCCTGGTCACCGAGGTACTCGGCAGCGTAGCTGTCGCGGAAAAATGAATGCGGGCTGTGCGCCTCGTAGGTGAGGGGCTCAGACTTAACGTCAACGCGGTTCACGGCCTTTGGCTCCTCGGGCTCGTCGGTGGCAGCAACCTCGGCGCGAAGCTTGGCGGCCTCCAAATGCGAAATCTGGATTTCGCGGAGATCGGCAATGCGAGCGTCAAGGTCGCGGGCACGGGTGGTCAGGTCGCCGAGGTTCTTATCCTCGGCCTCGGTGAGGTCGCGGGTCTCCTCGGCGGCACGATCCAGCACTGCCTCAACAGCGGTGGCAATCTCGGCACGCTCGGAAACCAGCTGATCAAGCAGCTTCACGGTTCTAGTCTCCTAGTCGGTCAGACGGTTATGGTCCTGACGGTGACGACCAGGTGCCCGTGGGCGGCGTGTTCGTCGGCGGTCACGCACATTATAAACACGCGTCGCGCGTGTTTCGTGTTAGTCCACTGTCGTAAATAGCCGCAATGATTCGGTGCCGGTTTCGACGATGCACCACAATTCCTGATTTGCGCCGAGCAGTCCACGGATTGGGGCCTCGTGTTTAGCGATAGGAAACCCGTTGCTGATCGTTACCTGGTCGTCGTCACCGAGGTACACCGTGGTGTTTCCGATGATTTGCATAAACACCTCACGGTTAATGCTGTCAGCGTCCAACACTTTTGTGGCTGACGTGGTAGCGGTGTGCGCAAAATAGTTTGCCATCAGTTGTCCAACTGTCTGAGCAGGTGACGGTATTTGGCGAGCCGTGGCACCTGTTCCTCGTCGTCAGGATCGTAGGCGCGAACGGACAGCAACTGTGCCTCGGCGTAGGCAGGATTGCGGACAAACCCGACGTGATCCAACGCCACCTCAGTGCGGGTCCGCAACGGTTTGCCATTCATCTCGGACGTGTGGGTGCGCACCGGAATAAAACCGACGCTGAAACCGGTCACGAAACCATCCATGGCCAGTGTGCGGGCCTCGTCAGCGCGAGCGGTGCGAGCCAACAGAAAATCCGCGATCAGCCCATCGTTAGTTTTTTCCCATCGGGCCGCACGTCCAATAGGCATGCGGTCAGTGGCGTGCTGTTCCAGCAACGGGACACGGGTGCCGCGCTCGGTAATCGTTTTGTCAAATGCGGTTGGTGCGAACCGTTCCAGGTAACTGCCTGCGTCATACAGTGCGCCGAACGGGGCCACGATGCCAACCAAATGGTGGCCGTCGTCGTCCTCGCGGATTTCGAAACCCGCAACCTCCACATGTCTGTTTACGATTTCAGCCATTGGTCATGTCCTCGGGCGGGGTCAGGGTCGTTATATCTTCCATGGCGCGGACCTCCTCGGCGGTAAGGAATCCGGCGCGGATTGCCACCTCGTAGCTGCTGAACCGTGATGCGGTGTCGGCACGCAACAGGTCGTCCAACACGAAACGGGCCTGCTGGCCGCGTGGCAGCAGCAGTGACAGGGCCTGTTCGATTCGTGACAGCCACGGACGCAACGTGTAGCGGGCGAAATGGATGCTGTCGCTGTTTACGTTCTGGTACGTCAGGCCGCCAGCGGACATGGGGACACCAACCAAATGTGGTGGTGTGCCGAAAATGGTGCACACCTGTTGCGCCGAGTATTGGCGGGATTCGATCAGTTCTAGATCGGCTGCGGAAAATGACAGCGGTTTGTAGGAAATGCCGTTGGCGAGCACGGCTGGTGCACGGTTCCGGCCACCGTTTGCTGCGATAAAACCTGTTTTCAGGTCCTCGGCCTCGTCACGGGTAATGTCTGCGTCCACCTCCAACACGCCTACTGGCAGGCCGCCGGACTCAAACACGTTCGCTGCGCATTCCTCACCGGCCATCGCGATTCCCAAACTGCGTCGGTGGTGTTCGATCACGGACATGCCGCGCACCGATCCAGGCATAGTTAGGCCGCGTAGGTGCAGGATTTCCTCGCTGGTGTATGTCTGGCCTGCGACCTGATAAAACACGCTGGCACCGTCAGCACGAATATTTACTGCGTCGGTTGCAAGCAGGACGGCCTGCCGTGGGTAGCCGAGCTCGTCACGGTCACCGAGCAACCAAAACGCGTTGCCGTCCACCAACAGTGACAGCACGGTGCTGGCGATCATGTCCAGCCGTGTCATGGTGCGGTCAGGTTGCGACAGGATCGCTGGTGTCGGTGTGAGCCGTTCACCACGTCGAAACGCCTCTAATGGCAGGGACGCGATGGTGTCCGAAATCAGCTGCGTGCACCGGTATAGGGCCGGAATGCCGAGCGCGGTGGTCACGCTGACATTCATGGGGCCCTGAACGGGCTGCATCATGCCGCCACGCGTTGGCAACACGAACGGGAATTCGACAGCGCGTGTCTCGGGCTGCCTGCGACGGAATAGGGCCATGGTGTTTCCTAGAATATCACCGGTCTACTGGCAGACTGGTTCCGATGTTTTGCACAATGGTAGGCGATGCTGGCTGCGTGTAATGGTGACACGTCGGCACGCGGATTAAACCGTGCCCACAGCCACGACGACCCTAACGGTTTTTTTTCGGCTACCGCTACGGCCTCATTCAGTGCCTGGTGCGGCCTGACACGCATTTTTCCGGCCATCAGGTCGTCATAAAACAGATTGGCTGAATAGCACACGTCACGGGTCGTGTATTTGACCAGCCGTAATTTGCGGTTGTCTAACGCGTCCGCGAGCATGCCTGCTGGCCCGTAGGTATCGATCACCACAATGCCGTTGTGGTCGCTGGCAAGCTGCACCAGCCGGTCAGCGATCCAGTCCACACCTGACCGGTTATCTACCAGTTCCAGTCGGCCATGTTCGTCGGCCACGACCACCGACGCGCTAGACCGGTCCAACGTGATATCGGCACCGAACACCAGTCGTCCGTCAGGCATCGCGTCATCCTGTGCTGCGTCCCACACATGTTGCGGTATCACGCGCTCATCGGTGCGTGTCCACTGGTTTAAATGTGCACGCCGAAAATCACCGTCAGTCATGGTGCGTCGGGCCTGCCGTAGCCAGTCATGGCTAATTGTGTGGCCGAGCGCGGGCACACATGCGTCCCATACGGATTCGTCGTCAGGATCCGCACCGTCAGGTGCTGACCACTCAAAATAGGCGGTGCCCTCAGTCACACCGTCCGCAACAGCCTCGCGTCCGTCCTGCACAATCCGTTTTAGGAACGTGGATTCGTCGGTGCCTGCGGTGGACACGATCCACACCTGTGCGTCCTGCCTGGTCGCCATTGCGGGCAACATTGCTTGCAGCCTGCGGTCGTCCACGTCAGAAAACGCCTCATCGATGCACCCAAAATCCAGTGTGCGTCCGTGACCGGCTGTCTGTGTGGAGGCCAACGCCTCAATACGTGACCGGTTGTCGAACACGATTGCCTCGGAACCTGCCCCGCGATACAGCGTGGCCATTGATCCCAACGGGCTGTCCTCTATCTCTGGTCCCCAGTCGTTAGCAATTTTTTTGCGGGCATCGAAACCGGTTTGCGCGGTGTACGCGATCCGCTGATTACGTGCGATTAGGGCCCGATAAACCATCGTGGCCAAAACCAGCGTGGATTTACCGACCTGGCGTGGCACGTGCACCGCCACCGTTTGGTACGCCAACCTGCCATCAGGTTTCACCTCCAACGCGGTATCCACCACCTGTTGCTGCCATGGCATCAGTGTTGTGCCGAGCAGCTGCGCGGCCTTAGCCACACGGTCGCCACGGGTCGGACGATCAGTCCTCGGTGTCGCTACCCGTGCCGGACAACTGTTCCACGAGCCATTCGATTTCGTCGCCATCCTGCTCGGTCGCCTCCAATAGGTCTGCTAGGGCCTCACGGTACTGCCTCCACAAGCTCGCCACGGACGGGTCCGCGTCCACGGCTCGTGCCAGCAGTTGTGCTGCGGTGACGGTCGGCATGTCTGAGGCCGGTACACCGTCAGGAAATGCGTTGATTACGAATTGGTCAATAGCGGTCGCGTTGCTGACCATTTTTGGTTTTTTTTGGCGTGCGCTGGTCATGGCTGGTCCTAATCGGTTTTTTTCGGAGAGAAAATGACGAAGTTCGCCGGGGTCAGGACGGGTCGCCTCTAAAAAAACCGGTGGCCCTGTGGACAACCTCGGCCTGTGGATAACCGCCCATGGTCCTCATTCTGTCACCACGGGCGTGTTGGCGGTGCGCTAGTGCCGTCAGGGTTGCGTCGCTGTTGCGCTGCTGCTCGCGCCTGCACAACACCTTTTCTGGCTAGGTGTGACAGGGCCGTGTTGCAGGGGGAGCATGCTGCACGCAAATTGGTTGGTTCGTACCATTCGCCTCCCCACGAAACTGGTGTGATGTGATCCACCGTTGTGGCTACGTGGGTGCAGCCAGGTAGTCGCACCTGACATTCGTGGCGGTCGCGTTCCAGTATGCGTTTACGGACTGTTTGCCATTTGCCTCGGTAGACCGGTGCCGCTCGGCGGTAGTTGCGGGCCATCAGGGGGCACCGTACATGGCGGCAAATTTGCGTCCGAAACGTTTTGGGTCAGGAGTCCTACCGGCCTTGGCGCAATGGTCGCTGTATGCCTGCCATGCGACGGCCTGTCCCTCAGTGAGTGTCAGGACTGGTCCTGTGGCCTCGGGTATGGCGGTGCGTGACATGTTCAGCCGGTTTTGTTCGTGGCGTAGTTCGCGGGCCACGCTGTTAAATGTTGGCACCTGGTCGGGTTTGGCCATCATCATGCGGTCGAATGCCATGTATACGGTGTCGTCGTTGTAGCGGGCTAGTAGGTCGGCCCACATGGTCAGCATGGTTTTGGCGGCTGCGTTGTCTTTGTCTTGGTCGTGGTCCCATGGCATGCGTCGTGGTTTGTAGGCGAATGCGATTGGGCCTGTCAGGTATTTGATTGCGGTTGCTTTATTCATGTTTCCTCCTAGCGGACGTGTCCGCAGTTGTGTAGTGCTGCGATGTTGTCTGCGCCGATGGCCCACAGCATCGTTGGCAGGAATATTGAGCCGCGGTCAAATTTCAGAGTTGGTGGTAGGGCTAGGGCTGCTACGGCTGAATCAGTCCACAGTTGATCGAACCAGCGTGATTTGCTCATAACGGTCAGCGCTATGCCGTTGGCGTGTGCGTGCCAGCGTTCTACCCACAGCGCTGGTTTGCTAAATGGTGGATTCATCCACACACGGCCATGCCAGTCGGCTGTCAAACCGTCATCAGCTTGTGTCAGAAACCGGTCACATGGCACATGGGTTGGGTGTGGCGGGCTGGCTACGTCTAGGTCGAAATGCAACCCCAACGCGTCAAATATCCATTTGGGTGTGTAGTAGTCGTCCGATGTCAATTCTGTTTGCTGCGTTGTGAACAGTCGCGGCTGCATCAGTTCCCCTCCTCGATGTCGGCTAGCAGCTGGTTTGCTAGGTCTATGCCGCTGGACAGTGTGCCACGGCTGATGGTTACGGGTGGTGGATCGTCGTACCAACGTTCCTGTGTGAGCCAGGTGTATGGGTGCGGTATGTAACGGGTTTCAGTGTTGGACTGCTGCCAGTAGTCGGCCCATCGCTGTATGCCGGTAAGTATCACCGGTGACACCATGTCGGCGTTGCGTTGCCACCAGCGTGAACATTTCTGTTTCGCGATTTTGCGTGGGTACAGCTGCCAGAACCGGTCGAAATGATCGTGTGTTGATTCTATGACGGTTCTGTTATGACGGTTCTGCGCGGACACGGGTGTCCGGTGGACTACCGGACGTGGGTGTCCGGTCGGACCGGACATGGGTGTCCGGTGGATGTTCAGTGTGTACGTGTAGGTGCCTAACGTGCCGTCGGGCCGTTTCCGGCGTTCACGGGTGACCAGCCCGTAGTCCACGAGCTGTTCGGTGATGCGTTGGATTTGGCGTGTTGACAGCAGGCAACGTTCCGCGACGTGTGACATTGAGGGCCAACACATGCCGTCGTCGTTTGCGTGGTCGGCTATGGCGAGCAGCACCAGTTTTTCGGACGGGTTCGTTAGTTCCTGTTCCCATGCCCATGTCAATGCCCTGAGGCTCATTGTGTGTCCTGAATGATGATCCGTGCGACGTGTTCCGCTACTTGCGGGACGACCGCGTTTCCTAGTCCTCTAAGTCGGTCCACCCTGGCGGGAATCCCATTAGCCATTCGACCCACGTTGGGTTCAGTGGACCACCAATTGCCCTGCCTAACGTGTCTTTTTGGATTCGGCCATGCCTGAAACGTGGTGCGTGGCCGTCTTTGTGATCGCGGCTGGTTGGTGTCGGTAGCAATTGCGAACAGCCGATTTCGTCGGTGAGGTGCGCCGATGCTGGCAGCTGGTATGCAGTCCCATCGGCAGTCATACCCGAGCTTGGCCAAGTCTGCGAGTACGTGTCCAAACCCGAGACTAAGGTGCCCTGGCACGTTTTCCAGCAGTGCGTATCGGGGTCGTAGTACGCAAATGGCGTTCCTGAAATGGGGCCACAAGTGTCGTGGGTCGTTTGCGCCTTGTCGTCGTCCTGCGACGCTGAATGGCTGACATGGGTACCCTCCGGCCACAACGTCTGTTCGTTCCACGTTTCGCCAGTCAATTTCGGTCACATCTCCTAGGTTCGGTATGTCAGGCCAGTGTTTGGCCAGCACACGGCTGGCGTACGGGTCGATTTCGGATTGCCAACGGCATTGCATTCCTGCGCGTTCTAAACCAAGGTCGATTCCTCCGATGCCTGAAAACAGGCTGCCGAACGTCAGCATTCGATACCCCGCAACCTGAGGTGGATCGCGTCTAAGTCGTCGGGATACCACACATGCCATTCCACGCCTGCGGCCTGTAACGCGTCACGCCACCGCACCTGATTAGCGGTCAGTTTGTTTTTGCCGCGTTTCAGTTCTGCGAGCAGGAAACCGTGTGTCGGGTGGCATAACGCCAAGTCGGGCCAGCCGGTGTCGCCTTGTGTCGCGGTGCGCCATTGACCGTTGCTGTTTTGGGCTGGTAGCGGGTGGAACACGAGCCAGCCGTACATTTTTGCGATGGTGACCACCTGGCGTTGCAGGTCACGTTCCAACATCAGTCGTCGTCGGCGGCTACGTGCGCCTCAGCTCGCCTAATCGCGTTGTCCAACTGCACGATGTTTTGCAGTTCTAACGCGTATTCGTTTGCGTGGTGGAGCCGTTCGCGTAGCCGTTCGACCGTGTGCACCAGGTGTCGAATTTCCACGGCTGCGTGTCCGTACAACGTCGAACCGTCACCACCGTAGGTGCGGCTCCGGTGCGCGTCATCCAGTGCTGTCAGCAGGTCGTCGCGTTTCATAATCTTTCCTCCATTGGCAGGGTCGGCACAACCATTTTTCGGTTGGGCCGTGAAATCGTTTTTGGCATCCCAAACAGGTGTGCCAACGCCACGCCATCAGGCCACCTCACGCACGAGCATTTCCAAATGCTGAACGTGTGCGCGTAGTTCGCGGACCTGTGCGTGGAGCGCGTCCAGTTCGTCGGCAGCTGCGTGGATCAGCGGGTGCATGCGGGCCGGTGTCTCATTAACGACTGTCCACATGCGTAGTTTGTCGGCCATCCGCAATTCGTATGCCATTACTGGTTCAGCTCCTCAATTTTTCGTGAGCAGGCACGTTTGTCTGCTGCAAGGGTTGACCATTCTGCCTCATCAATGGTCACGCCTCGCCGGTTCGCCAACGTTTTTAGGAATCCCAACTGTTTTTCCGACGCGGGTTGTGTGCCGCTTGTGCGGGCGGGTGGTGTGTCGGGTACTGGTTGCAGGTTTCGGGCCTGTGGAGGCCGTGTAGGGCCGTTTGCGGGATGTTCCTGCCGTGATCGTGCGAGGTTCACCTCGTCGGCGGTGGCCATGCCTGCATCGATCCCGAGGCCCATTAGCCCTAACGCACGTCCGAGGCTGCTGGTGCTGGCGTTTTGCTGTTCTGAATCGCGGGTGTATGGCGTGGTTCCTGGCCAACGTTCCCAACATGACGCGACTGCGGGCATTGGGTCGTCAGGTGTGCGCCATACCCATGTCGTTATTTCGATATAGGTTGCGTCACCGACGTGCACGATTTTGGGTGGTGTTTCCTGTATGCGTAGCTCGGGCCAGCGTTCCAACGCGTCAGTGAGCCGTTGGGCAACGGTTTTGTATCCGGTCAGGTCAAATGCCATGGTTACCTCCGAGGTCCGATCACGAGTGCAACAGCGATCAGCAAGGCTCCGACGAGGATGCCGACTGCGAACCATTGCGCGTTGGTTTCGTATACCTCACATGCTTGTGCGGCTGGATCGATCATCGGTTACCTCCGGTTTTTGCTTTACGTCCGTCATGTTCTGACACTTGTGGAATTAGGCCGAGCCGACGGGCCTGCCTGATCCGGTTCCGCACAATTGACTGGTGCAGTCCCATGGCCTCGGAAATGGCCAACGTTTTTTCACCGTAGGTCGTGGCGTGCCAAATTTCGGCTGCTGTCCTAATTTCTGCGGCTAGCTCGGCTCGTGTCGCACGTGGTTTGCGGTGTTGCCCGTCCTCGGTGCGGGCATTCTGGTAGGCGCGTCGCATGCGTTCCTGTTGGTTGCGTCGGCAAAATCCGACCAGTTCCCAATATTGCATCAGAACGGGTCCTGTCGGTCGTGGAGCGTTGCTGATAACGCTTCCAGTGTGCGGATAACGGCCCACAGGGTCCAGCGGGCCTCACGGAACATGTCTGCTGCACATGCGTCACCTGAGCGTCCGTACATTGACAGGTGTTCGTCTATTTCGCTGTCCGGTATTGCCAGGTCCAACTGCCAGTCCAGGGCAGTGGTCAGCAGTTCGTCAACTAACTGTGTCAGCCGTTGCGGTTCCGGTATTTGTGTCGTGGTCATTCGGTCCCTCCAAATGTGGCTCGTGGCCATAGCGGTGTATGTATTCGGCTCGGCGTTCCTGCGGTGTCATACCGCCAAAAATGCCGTGCCATGGTGTGGGTATTTCCAACGCGTATTGCAGGCAGTCGGCCCTGACAGGGCAACCGTCGCATATTGCGATGGCCTGTTGCGTGGTGGACGAACGGCTGTTGCGTCCGTCACCTGCGAACCATAGTTGTGTGTCTTGGCCGTAGCAGGCGGCCTGTTCTGTCCAGCCGAGGTCGGCACTGCGGGTCCAGGTGTCTAGGTGGCCGAGGTCGCGTTGCCGTTTCTGTTTCTGCCGGTATTCGCGGGATTTAGCGGTGTTCCACATCCGACACAGAATGCAGCGGCAACCAGATTTGTAGCCGATGGCGCGTCCGTGGTGGTCATGGTCAATGTCTGTGCGGACTAGTTGCATAGCCGGTCAGGGTCAATGCTCATGTACCACGGTTGCCAGCCGCACCCGTACCAGTCCTCAGCCTGCTCATAAACCAGCCACGCGGCCACAACGTTTACTGCTGGCGTGAACAGTTCCTGTGCGCTAATGCCATATTCCGCAAGCATCGGCAGGTGCACCATGTTGATTTGGAACAAGCCGTGATCACCTGACCCGACACGACCGGACACGGTGCGGTGCGCGTCAGGTTGGCATCGTGATTCTTCCCATGCCACACGGTCAGCGTTCCGCAGCTGATCGGCAGGAAACGCAATTGCGAATGTGGACCACCACTGAGGGCACCGTGCGTCCTCGGGAACGGTAGTGGTGGTCCTTATAACCGCAACAGGGCCAGGAGGTTTCCGCTCCGCACCGTTCTGCCTCGCTTCTACGCGGATGGCTTCTGTTGTGGTGGATGTTGCCAGCACCGGCGGCTCAGGGGGAGGAGCCTTGGCAACGGTTACCGGTGCTGGCTGTCGGGCCTCGGCATGCTCGTAATCGGTGCCGCCGATGCCTAAAACGATGCCTGCCAGCCCGCTAAGGCCGACAGCAGTAACAAACCATGATGAATGACGCATGTTTGATCGTCACAACACGGAAATGGTGCGGTCGTCGTTGTTACCGGTAATGATGGCCTTGCCACCGTCGCCCTTAATCATAAAGGGTTTGCCGTTCGGCATCTTGTCGATTCTGACGACGTGGAAAATGTCGGTAAACGTCGTGTCACCACAGGTGGTGATCTTGTCGCCAACCTGCACTGCGTAGATGTGCTTGCTAGTCATTGTGTCCCTCCAAACTGTGAGCCGTGTTGCTCACAAGACCCATTAGACACGTTCGGCACGCGCTTGTCAAGAGGTTTTTTACCAGCCCTCAGCAGCCCTGTCCGTGGGCAGTAGTGGCGCGGTCCACGTTTTGCCGTGCTCAGGTGTCATCAGCCATGCCGCCTGTGCGGGCGGTTCGTAACCGAAATTTTCGGTCATCGCGTATTCGTCATACCCTTTTAGCGACCCGTTGACCACGAACGATGGTCCGAACACGAGCTGATGCCAGTGCCCCATGATCAGCAGGTCATACGGCATTGCGAACGCGGCCTGCCGTTGCCGTTTCCGTGCGTCTAGTCGCATGATCGGCGGCCAGATACCTCCGATGCCGCCACCGCCACGTGCCTGGTCACCGTGGGTCAACATGACGGTGTGCTGGTAGGACGGCACAAGACAGTCAGCGGCCTCCGATACGTCGAACGTTACGCGTGGATCGTCCGCAAATATTCGTGCTAACGCTCGGCCTAGGAACCAGTCGAAATTGTCGCGGGCACGCATTTTGGATCGCGGTTTGCGGGTTCTACGTCCGTGGTTGCCAACCACGACAGGGACATGC
>Ga0129351_1000904_pt1 | contig 11533 bp, 7 predicted proteins | sample CPBDNA_8_FD_94423 | JGI IMG/M metagenome (GOLD analysis project Ga0129351, IMG submission 94423) | Freshwater to marine salinity gradient microbial communities from Chesapeake Bay, USA - CPBay_Sum_27_0.2_DNA | ecosystem: Environmental > Aquatic > Marine > Coastal | place: USA: Chesapeake Bay... | reverse complement strand
TCAGACTCAATAAGTTTCTTGTAGTCACTATGTAGAGGAAGTGGATAGAAATTTTCACCTGATTGCTCAGTAGACTTTATAAAATTTTCCTCCATTTTTTTACTATTAGAAAAGACAGCACCTATATCTAGTCCTAGAGCCACATATGATGCTCCAGTAAGTGTCGCTACATCACAAATTAAATCTGGCTTACTCTCAGCAGCATATGCCAATGCGTCAGCCATAATTAATCTTCCTTCTGCATCTGTATTTAGTACTTCTATTGTTTTTCCATTTCTTGCTTTTAAAACGTCTCCTGGTCTAATTGCACTACCACTTGGCATATTTTCTACAATTGGTGTGTATACAGTCAATCCAATATCTATCTGAAGTTTAGAAATTAAACTCATTACTCCCCAAGCAGTTGCTGCTCCAGCCATATCAGTTTTCATAGTGTCCATCCCAGAAGGTGATTTTAAGGAAAGTCCTCCGGAGTCAAACATCACACCCTTGCCGATAAGAGCAATCTGTATATCAGCATTTTTATTATATTCTCCAACAACTAGATATGGACTTCTCTCAGATCCCTTGGCAACTCCTAGAACTGCGCCAAAATTATTTTTCTCTAACCATTCTTGATCATATATTTGGACGTTTAATTCACTATTAAGATTTTTAATTTCTTCTATAAAAAACTCTGGTGTTTTATCTAGAGAAGGTGTATTAATCATATTTCTAACCCAAAAGACAGCTTGTTGTTTTATCGTGTTGCTTTCAACATCAAGAGAGTCAGAAAATGTTAACTCAACATTGTCTTCACCCTTTTTTGACTTGTATGTATCAAATTGATATTGAGAAAACATAATTCCTAGAGTTAACATTTCTTTATTTCCCTCAAAATTTAAGATATCTATTGTTGCATCATCCATAATGTTTTTACCAATGGAATAACCTAATTCTTGATAGTCTATTTTTGGTGAATCTTCACTTGAAACAAGTATTGTTTTATTCCCATTTGAAGATAAAGAACCTGGCATTAATAAAATCTTTTTAAATTTTGAATCAAATTTGTGAGTCTTAATATATTCATCAAAGGCTTCTAGGTCATTTATGAATTTTTCTTTGTTGTTTAAGTTTTTATCAAAAAATAAAATGTCAATATTCATCACTTACTTGGTGTCCATTCCTTTTCAAAATCTCTTGCTAGCATCCATAAATAGTCAGATAATCGATTTAAATACATGATAACTTTGGAATCTTTGATTTCATATGCATTTTGCCATGTAACACACTTTCTTTCAGCTCTCCTTGACACTACCCTTGACCAGTCAATTTTTGCTGAAATAGGATTCTCACCTGGGACAACAAAAAATTCAGGAATTCCATTTTTTTCTTCTAGAATATCAATTTTTGCTTCAAGATTTTTTACCATACTATCTTCGACTAATGTCTTTCCTGGTTCAAGTTTTCTTCTGTTTTCTTTTGAGGTTGCTAACTCTGCTCCTACGATAAAAAGTTCTCTTTGTATTTGAAGAATTATTTCTTGAGTCAGTGATGGTAAATCTTTCTCTGCTCTTATGATTCCAAGTGAAGCTACGAGTTCATCGACTGAGCCATATGCCTCAGGAGCAAGATTGTCTTTTGAGACTGTATCTCCATAAAGTAATCTTGTTTTACCTTTATCTCCTTTTTTGGTATAAATCTTCATTAGTTAAGCATAGCCTTACGGTAGAAGTATTAGGGTTCCGGTTCCTCCAAGAGAGACTAATAAGGATAAATAGCTAAGTCCAGTTGCAGCCATTACACCTGTATACGATGTTTCATTAAGAGACTTTAGAGAACCTAGTGAAAGTATTAAAGAAGAAGCATACAACCCAATGATGATATTTTTATAAAGTGAAGTTACCTCCAATGACATCAGTCCTGTAATAATCATTAAACATAATAGACCTGCTATCAACATCGAGGATCTAGCAATATTTTTCATGCCTACTCTTGTGATTGTTGGATCAACTAAAAACCAGTGACCAATCATCATTAGAGAAAAAATTCCACTAACTAAAGTTACTGGTAAAAATGTACTGATTAGATTTTCACCCAATGTGCTATAGGCTTCATATATTAAAATTATAAAACTAACAAAAAAAGTGACATTCGATATTTTTTCATTTTGATGAGAAAGTATTGTTAATAGAATTATGATCCCAGCTAAAACTAATAAATTAAATTTAATCAAAAGAACTGTAGATATTAAACCAATAAATAATATGCTAAACCCTTTTTTTGGGCTCGTTGAAAGCCTGATGTACCAAAAGTAAGGAATGCTAAATATTAAAACAAGATATATAAATGTACTCAAATTCATTCTCCTTTTACAATAATGTGTATATGACTAATGAAAAAAATAAATTAAATATATTTAGTGCATTGATTTTAGGAGTAAGCATTCTGCTTCTGACGGGCCGAGGAAAGATTGATACAATACTTAGCTTTAATCTTATTATTTCTTTAACAGTTTTTACTTTATTGTCGTATATCTCTATAAAAGCATACGCAAATTATAAATATTTAGGTATTGCTATGTTTGCAAGTATTTTCCTATTATCTCCTGAAGTATTTTCAACAAAAAAAGGTGAACTTTTCCCCATAACTTATATATTTTTTATCATTTATTTTTCTATCATTTTTGCTAAATATCTTTTTAAAAGATGGAAAAGTTCTCTCTAAAGTACATAATTACTCTTGTTGCACCTAAAATGGAAACATGGTTCAGGGCATAATTAAAAAGTTTGTATTATTTTCTTTTTTCTGTATTGTTTTAAGTCAAAGTAATGCACTTGCTCAAATTTCACCCCCTACAAGTACCTCATTTGGTTGCGCTTCTAATGCTGTTGCTCCTTTAGATTCAATTAAAGATTTACAAACTTATCTAAACTGCAACGGTTTTAATCCAGGACCTATAGATGGAGTTTCTGGAGGCAGAACAACCTCTGCAATCAAAGCCTTTCAAGCTGCTTCAGGTTTAGTGCCAGATGGTGTGGTTGGGCCAGCTACTAAACAGGCAATGAGATCTTATTCAGAAGAATCATTTACTTTTACAGGCAGCGGATGGGGGCATGGTGTAGGACTAAGTCAGTATGGTGCAAAAGGACTCACTGAGCTTGGAGCCTCATTCTGTTCTAATACAAGCTCGTGTACTTCTGATGAAGTTGTGAATTATTACTTTAAAGATACTGTAGACAAACAATTGAATGAACTCTCACTATCATCACCTGAGATAGCTACTGATAAGTCAGCATTATGGGTTGGACTTGCAAGAAACGCCAAAAATATTTCCTTAACAACTCTTCCATCATCAAGCCCACCAACATTGTTTATTTGCCAAGATGGTCTTTCTCAAACTGCAGGTGTTCAGTCATTTTTAGCTTCTAGAGGATACGAACCTGGACCTGTAGACGGTGCATATGGAGAAAAAACCGCAAATGCATTAAGAAACTATCAAGCTTCTAAGGGCATAACCCAATCAGGAGCAATCGATGATGCTACAGTTGCTGCAATAAAAAATGATGCTAGTAGCGATGGTCCTTGTGAGTCAATCTGGGGACCTGTAAAGATTAGTGGTGGTGCAACTATTTCTGTAATTTATACAAATGGTGGATGTTACTTTGCAGGACATCCGTTGGTTTCTAAACAGACTGCAAGCTGTAATGTAACAATTAAGTGGTCTGAGGGTGGAAGAATTCGCGTTGGACCGAGGGAGCATAAACATGGTGAGCTTAAACTTCGTTCAAAGTCTGTCTCTACAGGATTTCACGTAGTTTTAGCTGTAAATTTAGAAAAATACCTTTATGGATTGGCTGAAATGCCTTCACATTGGAACGTTAAAGCTCTTGAGGCTCAGGCTTTAGTTGGTCGAAGTTATGCAGTCTTTCATTATTTAGATGAAAATATACCTAGCCAACAAACTGTATATGATGCAGGATTATCAGAAAAACAAAAAGCTTACTGCTGGTGTCATATTGGATCAACTGCCTCAAGTCAATATTATTACGGATACCTCAAAGAAATTGCAGGACCAAATTGGGTACAGGCTGTAAACAATACAGCTGGAAAAGTTATTACTTATGGTGGAGGCTATACAAGAGACGGTGTGATTCAGGCTTTTTACTCATCTTCTACCGGTGGTAAAACAAATGATAATGCTGTAGGCTTTGGTTCTTCTACTGTATGGCCTTATCTTCAAACTGTTGATGATCCCTGGTCAATAGATAACCGTGTAGGTAACCCAAAAGCTGCATGGTCATATGATTTTACAACTTATCAATTATCAAAAAATATACTTTGTGGAGATACCCCATGTTTTGATGCCATAACAGACATTTATGTTTCTGGTGCAGCTAGCTCAGGAGCAGCTACAGAAATTACTATGAAAGGCTATAAAAATGGAGCAGCAAGAACAGTAACTAAATCTGGTAGAAATATAAAGTCTCAGCTTGGATTCACCTCGCATTATTTTAAAACTTCAAGTGCGTCAGATGTTTCAACTTTAGCTGTTGGTCCTGTAACTGTTAATACTTCGACATCCTCAAGTAGTTCCTCTGGTGGTAATGTGGTATCTTCCTCAGGTGACACCGCACAATATGCAACGTCAACAAGTGGATTACTATATTTAAGTAAAGCTGGCTTACTCGACAAATGTACTCAAAGTTCATCTGCTTGTCAGAATAAAACTATAACCAGAGAAGAAGCAGCAGCGGTTGTAGCGGTAACTGGTGGGGTTCCCTTAGATGCTCCTAATGCATATAGTGACGACGATCAAAGTATTTATCAGCAAGCGATAAATGGTATGCCATATTATGGGATGGAAGTATGTTTTGGAAGTCCATTTCAGTACCTTCCAAAAGAATCCGTGACTAGAGATGAGTTTGCTTGTATGTTAACTAAGGCAATTAAAGCAGGCTCTGCAACTGATTTAACTGGTAGTTCTGATCCGTACTCTGATGAAGGTGCAAGTAAATGGGCCAGCAGTATTTATACATTAGCTGCTAATGACATAATTCCAGCATGTAGTTCTCTTGCTGATAAATTTTGTCCAAGTAGAAAAACTTCAATAGGCGAAGTGTCTTATATGATTAATCAATTAGTAACAAAATCTCTTATTAGTTCTGATGTTTACAACCAAACACCATTTCAAACCGGATGGGAGCCAGTTGGTGGTGAGGTTGAATCTGCGGCACAAACAGCAGTAACAAACCCAAATGAAGGAAATAATGATTGTGTTGCAAAAGATAACTCAAATGTAAAGCTTACAAATACACTAGATGTACAGAAGTTTTTAACTAATAATGGATTCAAACCAGGACCAATAGATGGTCAATCCGGTCCTCAAACTGTATCTGCTATAAAAGCTTTCCAAACAGCAAATGGACTACTAGCTGATGGAATAGTTGGTAATAAAACTAAAGCAGCGATGAGGAGCTACACTGGATGCGCCACAAATTCCTGCGTTGCTCGTGATAATAGATCAGCAAATCTAAATTCTGTTGAAGGCATTCAAACTTACTTATCAAATAATGGTTTCAATCCTGGAATAATAGATGGCGAGATGGGCTCTTATACTAAAGAAGCAATAAAAGCTTTCCAAAGAACAGTAGGTCTTATACCTGATGGTGTTGCTGGTGCAAGGACTAAGTCTGAAATGAAAAAATATACAGGCTGCTAATCTAAATACTTTTTGATTTCATCTCCTATGTTTTTAGCTGTGAATTTAAATTCTTCTTTTAAATCCTTGATAGGTGCTGAGATGCCAAATTCATCGATTGAGAAAGATTCTGTTATAGAGCCTAAGTAATTTTTCCAGCCAATAGACCGGCCAAGTTCAATGGTAAAGTTTAAATTACTTGCTTTAAGCTCATCAATCATCTGAGAAGAAGCGTTTTCTAATTTATTTAACATAGGAGTAGAAACAATCCTGACAGAAGTTTCTTTAAGATATTCTTTAATTGAAAATGCTAACTCTAATTCTGAACCAGAAGCAAAAATTGTTACGTCAGATCCATCAGAAACTATATATGCTCCTTTTACAAACTCTTCATATTTATTTTCTAAATTTAAGAATTCAAGATTTTGTCTTGTTAGAACTATAGCTTTTGGGTTACCTGATTTACTAAATGCATATTTGTATGCATAATCAACTTCAACACTGTTAGATGGTCTTATTACATCCAAATTTGGTATTAATCTTAAGGCCATCAGATGCTCTATAGGTTGATGAGTCGGTCCATCCTCCCCCAGATAAATGGAGTCGTGTGTAAATATAAACACAGAATCTGTTTCCATCAATGAAGCAAGCCTTATGCTAGGTCTCATGTAATCAGAAAACACTAAGAACGTAGAGCCATACGCAACCAAATGACTGTGTAGGGTGATTCCGTTTACAATTGCTCCCATTGCATGTTCCCTAATACCGTACTCTAAATTGCGGCCACCATAGTTGTCATTAGAAAATTTACTATCACCAATAATTTGTTTAGTTGAAGCAGTGAGGTCAGCTGAGCCACCAATGATACTATTAGTTGCTTCACCTATATTTTTTAATACATTTGAACCAGCAATTCTCGTTGCTAGAGATTTATTATCAGAATTAAAATCTATACTAATTTCATTAGATACTAATAAATCCCAATCTTTTTTAAAACCATTATCCATTTCATACTTCTTATTAAAAGTATTCGTCCATTCTGAAAATGCTTTATTGTCTATTTTTCTTTTTTCATCGAAGTAATCATAAATTTCTTTATCGTGATCAAAAACATCTCCTGCCCAATCAATATTTTTTTTAAATTCCTCCATCTCATCAGAGCCAAGTGGGGAGCCGTGCACTCCGCTTGTATCTTGTTTATTAGGTGCAAATTTTCCAATTATTGATTTTGCCATTATGATCGATGGTTGATTAACAACATTTTTTGCATCTATCAATGCCTGAGAAATTTGATTTTCATCATGTGCATCAATTTGAAGAACATGCCAACCTATAGATTCAAATTTTTTCTTTTGATCAGTTAAAGAAACATTTGTAACTCTGCCATCAATAGAAATATTGTTGTCATCAAAAATGTAAATTAACTTTCCTAACTTCCAAACTGCAGCAAGTTCTGCAGCTTCAAATGAAACGCCCTCCATTAGATCTCCATCGGAAACTATTCCATAGGTGTAATGATTAATTATGTCCTCGCCTAATAGATTAGATAGATATTTTTCTGCAACTGCAAATCCAACTCCAGTAGAGAATCCTTGACCTAAAGGACCTGTTGTCATGTCTATGCCTAAAGTTGAATCAAGTTCAGGATGTCCTGGGGTTTTTGATTTATATTGACGAAATTTTTTTAAATCTTCAGTAGATATATCAAACCCGTTTAAATGAAGTAACGAATATAAGAGCATCGAGCCATGTCCTGGACTAAGGATAAATCTATCTCTATTTATCCAAGAAGGATTTTCATTAGAGACTTTTAAAAATTTTTTGTAAAGTACTGTTCCTACATCGGCCATGCCTAATGGCATACCTGGATGTCCAGAATTTGCCTCCTCCACTCCAGCAGCGGAAAGTATACGTACAGATTTTGTTACTTTATTGAACATTTATAACAGTATAGACTTACTTACACTGAGGCAAAGGAGTCTTTTGCGTGATATGAAGATCTAACTAGAGGTCCTGATTCTATATGTGGGATTCCTAAAGATTCTCCAATCGATTTAAATTTTTCAAACTCTTCTTTTTCAACATATCTATGAATTGGTCTATGTTTTGCAGTTGGCCTGAGATACTGTCCAATAGTTACAATATCAACATTAATTTGTGAAAGATCTTCTAAAACTGCTATGACTTCATCAAACTCTTCTCCCATGCCAACAATTAAACCTGTTTTGGTTTTCCCTAAAAATGCAGAATCTTTTGCATATTGAAGCAGAGAGAGTGACCTGCCATAAGAGGCTGCTGTTCTTATCTCTCTTTGAAGCCTTGGGACGGTCTCCAGATTATGATTTAAAACTTCTGGCTTAGCCTCAATGATATTATCTATCGCAGCTTTGTCTCCTTTGAAGTCAGGGATTAAAACCTCAACACTGGTTTCAGGATTAATTCTTTTAATCTGTGTAATTGTTTCTGCAAAAAAATTAGATCCTCCATCTGGAAGGTCGTCTCTATTGACTGAAGTAACAACTGCATGTGTAAGTCCCATTGTCTGAACACTTTCTGCTACACGAAGTGGTTCAAGCTCATCTAAATCACAGGGCTTTCCTGTGTTGACATCACAGAAGCCACAAGCTCTTGTACAGGTGTCTCCCATTATCATAAAAGTTGCTGTCCCCATTGACCAACATTCGTATATATTTGGGCAAGATGCCTCTTCGCAAACGGTATTTAATTTTTTCTCAGATATTAAATTTTTTAAATCTCGATAGTCTTTTCCTAGATTAGCTTTTACTTTCATCCATTCAGGTCTTTGTGGCTCGTCTGGAAGCAAGCCTTTTATAGTTATAGGGATAATGTTTTTATTTTTCTGAAAAACACCTTTATCAACCATTTCATCTATTTCATGTTTTTTTTGTTTCTTCAATTGAGTAGGTGTGAATTGTGACATTTGCACATCAACATCTTCGTACCCAAATACTGAAGGAAAAACTTCATTTATTTTTGTGACTATATCATCAAAGGAAACTTCTTTATTAAATGAATGAACTGCAGCTATTTTTTCATCCTGGTTGCCACACGGATTGATTAACTTAAAACCATCTAAATTATCAAAAATATTTAGAGAAAAACCGTGATAAGTTGTCCATTTACTAACTTTCACACCTATAGATGCTATTTTCCCTTTAGAGGTCCAAACACCTGTATCACCTTCTTTTGAGTAAGCCTCTATATCAAAGCTATTTAATGTTTTGATTAGTGTGGTTTCTAGGCTCCTCACAAATGGAATTACTTTTTTCGGATCATTTAACCTTATAATTGGATAGCCAATTAACTGTCCCTTGCCATGGAATGTTATATCTCCGCCACGGTCTGTTTCATAGAACTCGATACCCTTTTGTTCTAGCTCATTTTGATCTAAAAGAAGGTTATTTGTATCACCAGTTCTTCCAATAGTTATTACGTTATTATGCTCTAAAAGAAGTAAATAATCATATGAGTTATATTCTTTTGAAACCGATTCTTTTAGACCCTTTTGTAGTACCAAAGCCTCCGAATAAGGCAGGCTTCCAAGCCATCTTATATTTAACTGTCTCAATTCAGATCTTCTGACCAAGTATGATTTTCTAGCTGATCTTTAATACTATTTAAAAACATAAGCGCTGTAGAACCATCAAAAACTCTATGGTCCCATGTAAGACTTAATACACCAGTATTCCTTATAGCAATGGAATCTGAACCATCTGGAGATTCGATAACGACTGGTTTCTTTTTTATAGACTCAGTTGATAATATTGCCACATTTGGTTGATTTATGATTGGTGAAGTTATAAATGAATTAAATGATCCATTGTTAGAAATGGTAAAGGTACTACCCGTCACATCTTCTAAACCATATTCTTTATTTCTAAGTTGTGATGAAACTTCTGTAATCTTTCTTGCAAGGCCACGAAGATTGAAAGAATCTGAGTCTTTTATTGTACCAACAAGTAATCCTTCTCTATTTAAATCAACAGCAATACCTAAGTTGATGAAATCATGCAATTCATGGACATTGTCTGCTAAGTCAAATGAGCTATTTACAACAGGAAACTCTCTTAAGGCATTTATAGTGGCAACTGATATAAATGGAAGAAAGGTAAGTGAAAAACCTTCTTTTTGCTTAAAATCTGCTTTTATTTTATTTCTTAAATTTGAAATATTTTCGTAGTCCACTTCTACTGAGGTCATTACGTGTGCAGAAGTCTGTTTTGAAAGGATCATATTCTCGGCAATTCTCTTTCTTAGCCTTGGAATTTCATCTCCTGTAGATTTTTTTGACTCAACAGGTTTAACTTCAACAGATTTTTCTTTTTTCACTTCTTGTGCTTGTGGCTTGGTAGTACTATCTGCAGAAATTAACATCTCTATATCTTTACGAGTAATCCGATTATTTTTACCTGTACCTGTTATCTCTGATAAGTCAATATTATTTTCTTTTGCAAGTTTTCTGACTATTGGTGAAAGTTGCTGGTTTTTATCGCCTGAGACAGGGGGTTCAGCTTTGTTTTCTTCAACTTGTTCAACAGGTGTTTCACTTTTATCTTCCACTACAGGTTCAGATTTTGTTGTATCAGAACTAGCTTCTCCGCCTAATTCCATCAGAGAAACTCCAACTTCGACTGTTTCTCCTTCATCAACTAATAAGGCCGTAACTTTCCCTGAAAAGGGTGAAGGCACTTCAGTGTCTACTTTATCAGTTGAGATTTCAAGGATTGGATCATCTTCTTTTACCTCATCGCCTACTGAAACAAGCCACCGGAGTATAGTTCCCTCTGTTACTGTCTCGCCTAGTTGAGGCATTTTTACAATTTCACCCATAGTTCTATTGTAATTCTTTAATAGCTTTTACAACATTTTCTGCACTAGGAATAAAGCTGTCTTCTAAGACTGGTGCAAACGGTATATGTGTGTTTGGAGCAGTTACTTTGACAATAGGGTTGTCTAACGTCCAAAAGCCTTTATCTGCAACAAATGAAGAAATTTCAGATGCTATTGATGAGAAAGGTACATCTTCTTGGAGAATTACTAAATTTGAAGTTTTCTCTACAGATTTCAGAACGGTTTCTTCGTCTATAGGAAAAATACTTCTTAGATCCAATACTTCAACAGAAATACCCTCATCGTTTAATGTTGATGCAGCTTCAAGAGCAGTTGGAACCATTCCAGACCAAGCAACTAAAGTAACATCTGAACCTTCTTTTACAATATTTGCTTTTCCAATTTCTACTTCATACAAACCAAGAGGTACTTCCATTTTTAAGTCTGGTTTTCTATATAATTTTTTATGCTCTAAGAACATTACCGGATTTGGATCATTGATTGAAGCTATCAATAATCCTTTTGCATCATAAGGGTTTGCAGGGGCGACAACTTTAATGCCTGGATGATGTGCTAAAAGAGATTCAGGACTAATTGAATGAAAAGGTCCAGATCTTGTTCCAGCCCCAGTTGGTCCTCTAACGACCATTGGAACAGGCTTTCCAGCTTTCCAATAATATTTTGCAGCCTCTGTGGTTATCTGATCAAGAGCAGGATAAACAAAATCAAAAAATTGCAACTCAACAATTGGGACTTTTCCATACAAAGCAGCTCCTACAGCGGCTCCCATAAAAGCTCCTTCCGAAATTGGTGTATCTAGGACTCTGCTTGAACCATATTTTTCATGTAAACCTTTAGTTGCTTTAAATGCACCCTCAAATGCTCCAATATCTTCTCCCATCATGAATACATCTGAGTTATTCTCCATTGCTTCATCGAGCCCATTTGTGATAGCTTCTATGAAATTCATAGTTTTCTTATTGGACTCATCATTGTTAGGAG
>Ga0129351_1000893_pt1 | contig 11599 bp, 7 predicted proteins | sample CPBDNA_8_FD_94423 | JGI IMG/M metagenome (GOLD analysis project Ga0129351, IMG submission 94423) | Freshwater to marine salinity gradient microbial communities from Chesapeake Bay, USA - CPBay_Sum_27_0.2_DNA | ecosystem: Environmental > Aquatic > Marine > Coastal | place: USA: Chesapeake Bay... | reverse complement strand
TTGCAGCTAGGTGGTATATTGCTGGTCATGCTCCATGGAGTGATGCATATGAATCGATAATTTTTGTTGCCTGGGCTACTGTAATATTTGGAATTATTTTTGGAAGAAAATCATATTTTACTCTTGCCTCATCTACATTTGTCGCATCAATTATTCTTTCAATTGCGCACATGAATTGGCTTGATCCTTCTATAGCTAATCTTCAGCCAGTTCTAGATAGTTATTGGTTAATGATCCATGTTGCAGTAATTGTTGGTAGTTATGGTCCATTTGCAATAGGTATGATACTTGGTATTGTGACCTTAATTTTAACTGTAATTGCCACAAAGAAGAATAGAAAAGTGCTATCTAGGAAACTTGAGGAGCTTACTATTGTTAATGAGTTATCTCTTACTATAGGTTTAGTAATGCTTACTATAGGAAATTTTTTAGGAGGAATGTGGGCAAATGAAAGTTGGGGTAGATATTGGGGATGGGACCCAAAAGAAACATGGGCCTTAATTAGTATAATGATTTATACTGCTGTTCTTCATTTAAGAATTATACCTAAGTTAAATAATAAATGGTTATTTAATCTAATGAGTATTATTTCTTTTGCAGCAATAATAATGACTTATTTCGGAGTAAACTTTTATTTAGTTGGACTTCATTCATATGCTTCAGGTGAAAAAGTTATTACTCCAGACTTTGTTTATTATTCAACTGTTTTTGTATTCATTTTAGGCTTAATTTCTTATTTTGCAAATAAGAAAACCAAAGTACTTTAATGTTAAATATTAATATTGAAAACGAATATTCTAGCTTAAAAACTGTCATCCTTGGAATAGCTGATAATCTCGGAAACCCACCTTCTGAATCAGACGCTTTTGATCCTAGGTCCCTTTATCATATTAAGAATAATTCATATCCATTTGAGAAGGATTTAAAAAAAGAAGTAGAGAGCTTTAAAAAAAAACTAATAAAGCATAATGTTGAAGTAATAAGGCCAAAAAATATAAATAATTGTAACCAAATTTTTACCAGAGATCTTGGATTTGTCATTTCAAATGTTTTTTTTCAATCTAATATTGTTCCAAATAGGCAAGATGAAATTGATGGAATTAGTGATATAATAAAAAATTTTAATGTTGGAGTAATTAAACTTCCTGAATTTATGCATATAGAAGGAGGTGATGTAATAGTCCATAATGATAAAGTTTTTATCGGCACTTATTCTGAAGAAGATTATCCTTCTCTAATTACAGCTAGAACTAACAACGAATCAATAGATTATCTAAAAAGAATAATTAATAACAAAGAAATAATCCCAATTGATATTAAAAAATCTAATACAAACATTTTTGAAAATACTCTTCACTTAGACTGCTGTTTTCAGACTATATCAAAGGATAAAGCAATTATTTGTCCAGATGGTTTTAAGAAAAAAGAAGATGTTGAATATTTAATAAATCTTTTTGGTAAAAAAAACATCTTTCTTGCAAGTCCAGAAGAGACTTTTATGCTGATATCAAATGTTTTAGTTATTTCCCCTGAAATAATTGTTTCTCATTCAAAATTTAAAAGGCTTAATAAATGGCTTGAAGAAAAAGGTGTATTAGTAGAAAAAGTAGATTATTCAAATGTTTCGAAAATGTCAGGTCTTTTTAGATGTTCAACTTTACCATTAGCAAGAGAATTATGATGCATTTTACTTCAAATATTCTTATGATTAGTCCGGAAAAATTCAGAGCTAATGAATTTACAATGGATGATAATGTTTTTCAATCTAAAAAAGTAGCTGATTCTAAAGTTTCTATTCAAGCTTTAGAAGAGTTTGAAAAATTAAAAAATACTATATCGGATAATGGCGTTTCAGTATATTCAATAAAGGATGAAAGCATACATGATACTCCTGACGCTGTATTTCCTAATAATTGGATATCGTTTCATAACAAAAACAATGCAGTAATATACCCAATGTTTGCAGAAAATAGGAGACTTGAAAGACAATCTGATATTTTAAGAAAACTCCAAAAAAAAGGTATCAATATAGAAATAACACATGATTATTCTAGTTTTGAAAATCAAAATAAATTTTTAGAGGGTACAGGAAGTATGGTTCTTGATCGTAGAAAAAATATTGCATACTGTTCCCTATCAATGAGGTCTGACGAGGAGCTATTTATAAAATTCTGTAATGATCTAAATTATAGTCCTGTAGTATTTAATTCTACATATGAATCTAAATCTATTTATCATACCAATGTATTAATGTCAGTCTGTAATAACTTTTCTTTGATTTGTCTTGAATCTATAAAAGATAATGATCAGAAGCAAAAGATAATTAAATCTCTTGAAGATTCTGATCTAGAAATAATTGATATATCATATAATCAAATGACTTCTTATCTTGGTAACTGCATTCAACTAGTTGATAAAGAATTAAACCCAAAGCTTATTATGAGTTCCTCTGCATATGAGTCAATTAAAACAGACCAGTTATCTAGAATATTGAATCATACAGAGATTATACACTCTGATATTAAAACTATTGAAAAATTTGGTGGCGGAAGTGCTAGATGTATGATTGCGGAAATTTTTTAATGTCATTATTTTAATATCATTATATTTAAATAAACTTTTTTGGCAGATTCAGGTCAAATCTAAAAACATTTATATGAAAAAACTATTAATTGCTTTAATAGCATTGCTATTGTTTACTCCAATAGATGCTAATTCACAAAGAAAAAAAAATCAAAAAGAGAATACTAAAACTGAAAAAGTTTCTCTTAATGCATTTAAATTTAGAAATGTTGGTCCAGCATTTTTATCAGGAAGGATTGCAGATATAGCTATTCATCCAAATAATGAAAATATTTGGTATGTTGCTGTCGGTTCTGGTGGTGTATGGATGACTGATAACGCTGGTACTACATGGAATCCAATATTTGACTCACAGCCAGTATATTCAATTGGTTCAGTAACTATTGATCCTTCTAATCCAAATATAATTTGGGTAGGTTCAGGTGAAAATGTTGGTGGAAGACATGTTGGATATGGAGACGGAGTATATAAAAGTATGGACGGAGGTAAATCATGGAAAAATATGGGACTTAAAAAATCAGAGCATATTTCTGAGATAATTGTCCATCCAGAAGATTCAAATGTTGTATATGTTGCATCTCAAGGACCTCTTTGGTCTAGCGGTGGAGATAGAGGATTATTTAAAACTACTGATGGAGGTGAAAGCTGGAATAAAATTTTAGGTGGTTCAGAGTGGACAGGTGTTACAGATATTATGATGGATTCAAGATATCCAAATATAATTTATGCTGCTACCTGGGATAGACATAGAACTGTAGCAGCCTATATGGGTGGAGGACCTGATTCAGGTATTCATAGGTCAGATGATAACGGAAATACATGGAAAAAACTTTCAAATGGAATTCCTAAATCAAATCTTGGTAAAATTGGTATTGCCATGTCCTACCAAGACAATGATGTAGTTTATGCAGCTATTGAGACTGATAGAACTAAGGGTGGTGTCTATAAATCAGTTAATAGAGGTGAATCTTGGACAAAAATGTCAAACACTGTTTCTGGAGGAACTGGTCCTCACTATTATCAAGAGCTATATACTAGTCCGCACAAATTTGACAGACTTTATTTAATGAACGTTCAAATACTAACGTCTGATGATGGAGGAAAAAATTTTAGAGAGCTTGAGGGAAGAAGGCAAAAGCATAGTGATCATCATGCTATTGCTTTTAAAGAAAGTGATCCAGATTACATAATGGTTGGAACTGATGCTGGAATATATGAGAGTTTTGATTTAGCAAAAAACTGGCATTATTTTTTAAATTTACCTCTTACTCAATTCTATAAAGTAGCTGTAAATAACGCTGAACCATTCTATCATATTTTTGGTGGAACACAAGATAATGGATCTGCTGGTGGACCTTCTGCAACAGATGAAGCAGCTGGAATTACAAATAGAGACTGGTATAAAACTTTATTTGCAGATGGACATCAATCAGCAACTGACCCAGTTTATAACAATATTATTTATGCTACTACTCAAGAGGGGAGATTTCATAGAATCGATTTAGAGACTGGAGAACAGGTATTCATTCAGCCACAACCTTTAGAAGGTGAACCTCACGAAAGATATAACTGGGATACACCAATATTAGTAAGCCCTCATGATCCTGCAAGGATATATATTGGATCTTACAGGGTATGGCAATCTAATAATAGAGGAGATAGTTGGAATCCTATTTCTGCTGACTTAACTAGAAATGAAAATCGAATTGAACTTCCTATAATGGGAAGGACACAAAGCTGGGATAATGCATGGGATGTAAAAGCCATGTCTCAGTATAACACAATTACTTCATTATCTGAGTCTCCTGTTAAAGAAGGTATAATTTGGGCTGGTACTGATGATGGATTTATTCAAGTTACATCAAATGGTGGTGAAACATGGAAATCTATTCCAGTAACGAAATTAGGTCTTCCAGAAAGAAGTTTTGTAAATGATATTAAAGCTGATCTTTATGACTCTAATACTGTATATGTATCTTTAGATAATCATAAAGAAGGAGATCTATCTCCATATCTATTTAAGAGCTCAGATCTTGGTGAATCATGGGAATCAATATCTAATAATATTCCAGATAATACACTTGTATGGAGATTTGTTCAAGATCATGTTAAGAAGGATCTATTCTTCCTTGCAACTGAATTTGGAATCTATACATCGTTAAATGGAGGTGACTCATGGCAAAAACTTGGTGGAACTCCAACTATTTCATTTAGAGATATTGTAATTCAAGAAAGAGAGAATGATCTTGTAGGTGCATCATTTGGTAGAGGTTTCTTTGTACTTGACGACTATAGCGCATTAAGGGAAATGACAGAAGAAAACCTATCATCTAAAGGTAAACTATTTAAACCTAGAGATGCAAAGTTATTTAGACCTAGAAATTCTCTAGGAAATACTGGAGGTCAATTTTATGTAGCTAAAAATCCTACCTATGGAGCAGTGTTTACTTATCATTTAAATGATATACCTAAAACTTCTCAAGAAACTAGAATTCAAAATGAAAGAAATCTTAATGCAGATAACAATAACATACCATTTCCTGGCTATGATAATTTAGCTAAAGAAATGAATGAAAAATCTCCAAGTATAATTCTTACAATTAAAGACTCTAATGGTAACCATATTAGAAATGTAAAGCAGAAAGCTTCTAACGGATCTGGAAAAATATCTTGGAATCTTAGACACAAAAGTTATTACCCAGTTAGAGCTGGAGAAGCACAATCCAACTGGTGGTTCAATCCATCAGGTCCATACGTAACACCTGGTGAGTATCAAGCAGAACTTTATCTTGAAAATAATGGAAGTGTAGAAAAACTTGATGGGCCTGTTTCATTTAATGTAAACCCATTAAGAAAAGGAACCCTAGAAGGTTCATCATATGATGATTATAATAATTTTAGAAATAAAGTTTCGGCACTTTATATTGAAATTTCAAAATATGAAGATGAGTTTAATATGATAAAAAATAAAGTTCAATTATTAGAAAAAGCCTCAATGCAATTACAGGAATTCTCTCCTGAAATTATAAAAAAGATTGCTGATTTCAAATCTAAATATAGTATGGTTGAATATGATTTAAATGGAAACCCAGCTAGAGCTGAAATTGGTGAGTGGGATAAAGTAACTCTTGCTAATAGGGTGAGAATAGCTATGCAGGGGTTATCAACCTCTTATGGTCCAACTGAACTTAATTCATCTAACCTTGAAATAGCTGTAAATATGTTTAATGAGTCTAAAGGAATTATAGAATCATTAAAAATAGAGCTGGATTCTTTAGAAAAAGAAATTAAAGAGTTAAACCCACCGCATTTAAATGGAAGCGGTATTAACTAGAAATTGTTTGATTAAGTTCAAAGGTTTCTAAATGGAAATATTTTATTGAGGATAAAAGATGGTCAAAAATATCTGATGCAATACTCTCATATGTTGTCCACTCTTTATCCTTAGTAAAAGTATAAATTTGAATAGGTATTCCCTGAGATGTTGGTTCAAGTTGTCTACACATTAAAGTTAAATCATCATTAGTAAGTGGATGAGATAGAAGATATTTTTCAACATAGATCCTAAAAATACCCAGATTAGTTAAGTTTCTTCCATTAATTAAATCATTACTTTCTACATTTAACCTACTATTGTAATCATTAATTTCAGATGACTTGTCTCTCAAGTAATCAGAAATTAAATTTATTTTTTTTAATTCATTTACTTCATCAGAATTTAAAAATCTTACGGAAGTTGACCTTATTAATAATGATCTTTTAATTCTTCTACCTCCGGATTCTTCCATAGCTCTCCAGTTTTTAAAAGAATCAGAAACTAATTTATAAGTTGGAATTGTTGAAATACTATTATCAAAATTTTTCACAATTACAGTCGAAAGATTAATTTCAATAACATTACCATCTGCTCCAGCACTTTCCATGGTAATCCAATCTCCAATTCTTACAGTATCATTAACACTGACCTGAATACTTGAAACAAATCCTAGAATTGTGTCTCTAAATACTAAAATAATTATTGCAGAGAAAGCACCAATTGCTGCAAGAAAAGTTCCAATTTCTCTTCCAGTTAAAATAGATAAAACTATAATTATACCAATAAACCATAAGATGATCATGATAACTTGTATATAGCTATCAATAGGAATATGTTTTAATTTATTTGATGACTTAAAGAAATCTTTTACTGCACCTAAAACAGATCTAACAGTCAAAATAATTAGAATTGCAAAAGCAGATTCAAGCGCAATTGTAAATAAATCTGAGTAAGAAGGTGAAATCCAAAATAAAAAGAATATAGAGGGAATAAATGACAAAAGGCTAGGTACTTTATTCTTTATCAATAAATCATCAAAATGAGATGAAGTAGATTTTGCAATTCTTTTAAAAAAATAGAGAATTATCTTTCTTGTTAAAAAATTAATTACAATAACTGTTATAACCACAAAAACAGTTATAATAAGGCTAGTTAAAATATTTGATAAACCTTCTGGTAGACCATATCTTAATAAAAATTGGTTTATTTCTTTTGTAAACATTTTACAAAAATAAAAAACCCACCGTTAAGGTGGGTTTTTTTCTAATAAAAAATTGGTTTATTAGTTAAGAATTGATATCAACTGAAGCTGACCCCCATTTTGATCATCGCTTGCAGCTTGTATGCCTTCTATTAATTTTTGACCTTTTTTAATTTAAATTATATAGCTCTAATCTTCTGAAGAAAAAACACAAGTAAGTTCTACTGAATCTGCCATATCTCTTGCTGATTCAATTCCTTCCCAAAGTTTGTCCCATTTAAAACCCGAAGGGCTATACCATTCTCCAGGATTGTCAGATCGAAGATTCCATACCATATGAGTCCAACCATCATAAGCATTCTCTGATCTGTCTATGGCTTCAACTAAAATCCATTGTCTTAAGTTGCCTTTTAAAATATTTTTTTCAGCAATTGGTTTCCAAACTTCAGACTCATATGATTCAAAATCATCAGTTTTCTTGTTCATTAAATTTATAGTAGCCTTATCACCTTTTTTAATCTTTCCACCTGATCTAATAGTTGCATCTACAACCCTAAATACATATGATCTTCTTTCTTTTTCAGCAACATAACTAGAGTTATCAAACATTTTTGATATTGCTCTTCTTGACATTTTGCCTTTATAGACTTTTTGAGCTAATTCCGCCCAATTAATTCCTTGTTGCATTTGTTCCATTGAAGAATAAGTATTAAAAATAAAATATTCAGGTGCATTGTCTTGGTCGCCCTCTTTTGGAGTTCTTTTCCATACAGACTGACCTGTTTGAAGACCTAATTTTACAGCTTCTTTGTTAATTTCAGAAAAAAATTCTTCTAAAGCTAAATAGTCATTTTCTCCATTTTCAGTTAAATCAACTGCAGACATAACAGCATATTGAGCATTAGCTGAAATAGAAAAAATTAATAAAAAAGTTAATAGTAAATTTTTCATATAGTTAATTAATTTTTGTTTAAAATTCAAAATAATAAATAATTATTTAAAATGAATTTAAACTGTATTTTTTAACATAAAAGAGAGTGAATTTTTATTAATTTAATAACATTTAGACTCAAATATTAAAAAATTTTCATATAAAGAAAATCTTGAGGATTAATTAAATAGTGGAGTCGGCGGGATTCGAACCCGCGTCCATACAAGTAATTAAATTATCTTCTACAAGCTTATTTATCTTTAATTTTTCGAGAAAATACTTGGTAGATAACAACCATAATATAATCCTTATCACTTTAAGTTTTAAATTTTACCCAGTGAATGTAAAACTCTAGATTAACTTAATGGTATCTCAATTATAAATACTGTCAATCAAAGTGTTTATGAGATATTTAGCTTCTCAACCTTGTTGAGATAAGCAAAGACTTACTATAATTCAGTCAATTATGCAGCTAAAGCGTAGTTATTTTCGCCATTTAAAAGTTGAAAAATAGATTTACGAGATTATTCTCATCACTCGACTTGCAAATAACTAAATTAGTCTTGCTGTCAAAACCAGTCGACCCCAAAATTTCAAAGTACAAAAGTTTGTCAAAGATAAAATAAATAATACTATAATTTAGATGTAGCTTCTCTAATAGACAATAGATTATTAATAAGATTTTCTAATTTATTTATATCTAACATATTTGCACCATCGCTTTTTGCTTTAGATGGATTAGTGTGTGTTTCAATGAATATCCCATCAACTCCATTTACAATTCCAGCTCTTGCTAGTGATTCAATGTATTCAGGATTGCCACCAGTGACCCCTGAGGTTTGGTTTGGTTTTTGAACAGAATGAGTAACATCTAATATTGTTGGAGCTAACTTTTTCAACTCACTTATACCTCTGAAATCAACAATTAGATCATTATATCCAAATTGAGTACCTCTTTCAGTTATCATTACTTTATTATTTCCTGATTCAACCACTTTATCAACGGCATATTTCATACTATCTGCACTCATAAATTGTCCTTTTTTTATATTAATGATTTTATCAGTTTTTGCAGCACTAACAAGAATGTCAGTTTGTCTTGCAAGAAAAGCAGGTATTTGAATTAAATCTACAAATTCTGCAACCATTTTTGCCTCATCAGCACTATGTATATCTGTAATTATAGGAATATCAAAATGATTACCTATATCTCTTAAAATTTTTAGTGCTTTTTCATCACCAATACCTGTAAAACTATCTATTCTTGTTCTATTTGCTTTTCTGTAACTTCCCTTGAAAACTAGGGGAATTGATAATTTTGAGGTAATATTTACAAGTTTTTCGGCTATTTTAAAAGAAATTTCTCTTCCTTCAATTGCACATGGTCCTGCAATGAGTAAAAATTTATTTTTTTCAATTTTATCAGTAATCATTTTTCAATATTAATCATTATTTTCTTTTCACTTCAAAAAACTTTCCATCTTCACACTTGTAAATTTTTCCTTTTAGTCTTTGTATTAGATTATAATCATGAGTGGCTATAATCATTGATGTTCCAAATTTATTTAACCTTTGAAATAATTCAATTATCTCTAAACTAGTCTCGGGGTCGAGGTTCCCGGTGGGCTCATCAGCAATTATTAATTCAGGATTATTTAGTATTGACCTAGCTATAGCTATCCTTTGTTGTTCTCCACCAGATAATTCTTCAGGAAATTTATCTAAAGAAATTTCAATTCCAACTAATTTTAAAACTCTCTTAATCTTTTCATTATTTTCTTTTTTATTATTATGACCTATAGCCTCTAAAACAAATTCAAGATTATCATAAATGGATCTATCATTAAGGAGTTTAAAATCTTGAAAAACAAACCCAATTTTTCTTCTTAATTTTGGAATCTGTTTCTCAGTTAATCTTTTAATATTGAATCCTAATACATCAAATTTATTTGATTTTTCTATTTCAAGATTTCCAAATATTGAATTTATGAATGTTGTCTTACCGCTTCCTGTCTTTCCAATTAAAAATTTTAAATCACCCTCTATCAATTCAAAATTCACATTTTCTAAAATTGTTTTTTGATTAATTTGTAGATCAGTATTAATAATATTAATAATCTTCATAACGGGTATTAATGTAACAATTAATTATTTTTTTTGTTAATTATATATAGTTTTTTTGTTAGATAGACATCATTTGACTTAATTTGCATATAATTTTTTTTATGAATAAAAAAATACTTCTTCTATCCCTTATTTTTTTAACATCATGTTCAGAAAGTGTTGATTTAATTGTTCATAATGCTAAAATTTACTCTGCAGATGAACTAAATAATAAATATACTTCATTTGCTGTCAAAGAAGGTAAATTTGTTTACGTTGGCGGTGATGAGATATTATCAAACTTTTCCTCTACCAATATTATTAATGCACAAGAACTTCCTGTTTATCCAGGATTTATTGATTCACATGCACATTTTTATGACTTGGGATTTTATTTAAATCAAGTTGACCTTAAAAACACCAAAAGTCTAGAAGAGGTAGTTGATAGAGTTACAGAGTTTGATGCTCAAAATAATCCAGATTTTATTTTAGGTAGAGGATGGGATCAAAATGATTGGAACAATAAATCTTTCCCAACTAACTCTCTCTTAAATGATAAGTTTCCAGATAAGCCAGTTGTTCTTAGAAGAATTGATGGCCACGCCTATTTAGTCAATGATTTTGCTTTAAGACTTGCCGGCATTGATAATTCAATAATAGTCGATGGAGGAGAAATTGTTAAGATAGGTAATAAATTAACAGGTGTATTGATAGACAATTCAATGAGACTAGTTGATAATATTATTCCCGAGCCCACTAAAGAAGAATCAATCAAAGCTCTTTTAAGTGCTCAGGATTTAGCTTTTAAATATGGATTAACTACTATTTCTGATGCGGGTGTATCAAAAAAACAAATTGAATTAATTGATGAACTACATAAAGATGGATCATTAAAAATAAAAATCTATGCAATGATTGAAAATGATCCAAGCTCATTAGAACATTTTTTAGAAACAGGTCCATATAAGACCGATAGATTAAATGTTAGATCAGTTAAAGTATACGTTGATGGTGCTCTTGGATCAAGAGGCGCTCTTTTAATTAATGATTATTCTGACAGAAAAGGTTTTAAAGGTATTATTCGTACACCAATTGACTCATTAAAAAATTTAGCTTTTAGGTTGGCAGGCACAAAATTTCAAATGAATACACATGCAATTGGAGATCAAGCGAACAGAATTGTTCTAAAAGCATACAGGGATGCTTTATATGACTATAGAGATCCAAGATGGAGAATTGAACATGCTCAAGTTATTTCTAAAGAAGACTTCGTTCTATTTAACTCTAAAATCATTCCTTCTGTTCAACCTACTCATGCAACAAGTGATATGTATTGGTTAAACGATAGGATAGGGAAAGATAGAGCCAAATATGCATATGCTTACAGAGAGCTTTTAAATAAATCTAACATTATTGCTTTTGGTACAGATTTTCCAGTTGAAGATATTAATCCAATCATGACTTT
>Ga0129351_1000885_pt1 | contig 11648 bp, 7 predicted proteins | sample CPBDNA_8_FD_94423 | JGI IMG/M metagenome (GOLD analysis project Ga0129351, IMG submission 94423) | Freshwater to marine salinity gradient microbial communities from Chesapeake Bay, USA - CPBay_Sum_27_0.2_DNA | ecosystem: Environmental > Aquatic > Marine > Coastal | place: USA: Chesapeake Bay... | reverse complement strand
TCAAATCGATGTTTGTCTAAGTTTAAGAACTTACCAGCAAAGTAATCATAAGACTTATTTAGAAACCCCTGCATCTCATCAGCTACATCTAATATCCTCTTACTCATCATAGTCTCACTTTCTATATCCATAGTAGGAAACCTCTTTTGGATTAGGGGAAGAGCTGAATAGAATACTGAATCTGTATCGATATAAATACAATAGTCCTTTGTATCTCCTAACTCTTTATTGTAGAAGTGATTACCAATCTTTCTAGTAAACTTAATCAATTCTTGACCTGTAAGTGTGGTAGCCTCAGCATTATCTAAGTCATAGAAACGGAATACAGGTAATCCTAATACACCATATAAAGAGTTTAGAACCACCTTCTGAATCAACTGGCGACTTTTGAAGTATGTGTACTTATCATTATCACCAGCATCACCGAACTTCTTCATCAACTTTCTATACTCTACACGAGTATCAAACCACTTTTCTAATAGAGCTGGAATTAATCCTTTCTTATCACTACGATACATCACACCATTAGAAGATACTGAAACCTTATTGTTGTCTAAGAAATCTTTTAGTTCTGTTTCTGTAAGTTTACCCATCTCTCTATCGTCTGATTTTAGAGTGTAGGTTTTCTTATCTCCTCTAATAAATTCTTCTGCATCCCAACCGATAATCTTACCCATCTTTGTTTCAGGTGATATATTCAAAGACATAATAACAGACGGATACATAGATGTAATGTCTAAGTCAAATACCCAATCGTGTTTACCTCTTTGTGGTGGTTGTACATAAGCACCAGCAAACTTATCTCCATCTAGCTTCTCAACTCGTGGTGGTTTGTTTGGAGCGACTACACCTATGTTCTTTAGGTAAACTAATATAGCACCTTCTAAATAACGAGATGAGAAATAAACATCTTCATAAGGAACATGACCTACATGACATACACCTCGAGCCATATCGATGAAGTCCAACTTATCATGCAATCTTTTTACAAGCCTAACGTCATGTATGTTATACTCCACAAACTTATCTATATTGTTTTCATATAAGTCATTGAGTGTGCCTGTATACTCTACCTTCTTCTCACTTAGTTCATGTTCAGCTACAGCATCCAATCTATAAGAGGATAGTTGAGTATATGTAAATAGTTTGTATAGAGCTAGGTAATCTAAACAACTAACACCAGCGAACATATATCTCTTACGATGTTTGTTCCATTTGACTTCTCTTATTGGAGAGATTAGGTTAGCTATGTCTGAACCAACTATCTTACAAGCTCTGTTGTAAAGGTAAGGCATATCAAATGTATCGGAGTTCCAACCTGTAATAATGGTTGGTTTCCAATCTAAATATTTTAAATAAAATCTTTGTAGTAAATCAAACTCACTCTCAAAAGATTCGATAATCACATTATCTTTTGATTGTAAAGTAAGTTTCTTTTTATCATCCAATACGAAACAATAATACTCATCCTCACATGAGTCATGAACTGCGATAGCAGTTATCTTATCATTAGCGTCTTCTGGATATGGAAACCCATCAGTAACCTCAACCTCAATATCGATTGTGAGTATACGATGGCCTGTAGATAGTTCTTCTGATTCAGGATATTGGTCAACCAATGTACGAGTTTCTGGTGGTACATCTGATTCAAATAAGTTTGGTGTGTCTGGTTCAAATCGATAAACCTTTCTAAGTCTATCCCCATACAAAGATATATGATGTCCGTTCCTATCCTTTACATAGGCATATCTTTTATATGGTAATGTGAAATAACCTTTCTCATCATCCCAAATATGAACTGTTTGTTTTTTATTATCGAAATAACAATTTTGATACATTTAGATTATAAAATCCCCATTTTCAACACTTAAAGCTACGAATAAATTTAATAAAAGTCAAGAGTTTTTTTGATAAAAGGGGGGAAATTAATCCCCCCAACTTTACCAATTAGAAATTGACAGATAGTCCTACGTTGAAACTTCTTGGTGTACCCAAGAATACTTCTGCGTTATGAGCAGCGTGAACTTTGTCACCATACCCATTGTACTTACTATTGTCAACAGCGTCCTGAACATAAACTTCGTCAAGAACGTTAAATATATGACCACTAAGTGTCATATCTAAACCAGCAATCTCTGGTAGTTTGTAAGATAGATGCATATCTAACTTACCATAAGATGGAGTCTTCCATACTTGCGCTCTGTCAGCATCACCATCAACCTCACGAGAATCAGGACTCCAATCTGAATAGTGGTTATCATACCATCTATAAAGACCTTGTACCCTTAACCCATCGATAGGTTTAATGGTCAATCCACCAACATAAGCAGTTTGTGGCATGTCTCCGACTTTAAGGTTATTAAGAGCATACTGATACTCTGTAGAAGTCTGACCGATAATCTGACCTTCTTCATTGTATTCCATCTCTGTATAATCACCTTTAGCATCTCCATCAAAGTACCAATCACCAACACTAACGGAGACATCTAAGTCAACCATTTCGTGTAGAGCGACTTTAGATTCAATCTCTACACCTGAGTGTGATTGATTTACACCTGTAAGATAGATGATATCAGTATCACCTGATGAACCTTGACCTGTTGAAACAGATTTAGTAAGGTTTCTATCTTGCCATTGTGTATTGTAGTAACTACCTTTGATAGCAACTAACTCACTTCCATATTCTCCACCGATTTCGAAAGATGTGAACTTCTCATTGTCTGGATCTGTAGATACATTTCCATCATAGTCAATCACATTATCTAAGATTGGTGGTTTTTGAACATATCCGATGTTAGCAAATGCTGATAGTCTGTCGTCAAGATTATATCTACCACCACCTTTAACCTGAAAGGAAGTAATAGCGTCAGCCTCAACAACTTCTTTTTCTACAGAGAAGTGGTCTTGATAGGTATATCCGATGGTTGAAATACCACCCATACCATAAAGATTAAATTTCTCTGTATCGTACTGACCTTGTAGGAAAGCACCAAACCAATCTACTGTGGTTTCGTTGTGGTAGGCAATGATATCACCTAACCTAACAACTTTACCATCAGGAGCATTATCGTCAGCAAAGTCTACATAGTAGTCTCCACCGAGTAGGTCACGAACTTCTCTAGCGTGTTCAATACCAGCAGTTCTCCAATCAATACCAACTTGAACTTCAAGTTCGTCTGAGACATCATAGTTTAACTTTGAAATCAAACCATAAGTATCTTGTCTATTGATTGAATTACGAAGAATACCAGTAGAACGATTTTCGGTATCAGAGAAAGCAGAATCTACATTAGCAGAGTTCTCAGCTATCTCTCCGTTCCAATCCCACATCCAAGGTGAAGATGCATACCATCTTTCTCCCTCAACTGCAGGTGTTCTACTAACACTACCATAGGTTCCTGTACCACCACCAGAACCACCACTCCAATAAGCAACAGATGATAATCTAATGTCATCGTTGATATCGTAGAAATGATTTAGGTTTACAAGTGGTTTATGGAAGAAGTTCTCTCTTTCATTTAAGAAATCAGAACTATACCTATCGGTAGTCTTCGCACCATACATATACCAATATTGTTTTCCTTTGTAGTCGGAACTAACAGGAGCCCAATTTTGGTTATAGAACCTACCAGCTTCAGTTTCAAACTTCTCACCAGCAACGTAAGCTGAATCATTGTATCCATCGATACTACCAGCCAACTCTTGAGAGTAAGTAGCTATGTTCTGTTTGTATAGGTTCTGTCCATGTCTCTGTGGAGCACCAATAGCATATAGTTCAACCCTTTGGTCATCACTAATAGCATATGATGTTCCTAAATAATAAGCCCAAGCGTCTGTCCATGTTCCATCAATAAAACCATCACCAGTTTTACGAACAATCGTTCCACTTATTGCCAACTTATCATTGATTAGACCTGAGTTGTAGTTGATAGTAGACTTTAGAAATCCACCCTCTCCTACTTCTTGTTTGAACTTACCACCTTTCTCCTGCGCTGCAGGGTCTGTGATTATGTTCATAGTTCCACCAATTGATGGAGTTGCCAAGTTAACTGCTGATAGTCCTCTCTGCATTTGGATAGAGGATGTAGCATCACCTACACCATCCCAATTAGACCAATAGACCCAACCGTTTTCCATATCGTTTTGAGGAACACCATTAATCATAACAGCAACGTTTCTTTGGTTGAAACCTCGTACATTGATACGAGCATCACCAGCACCACCACCTTGTTGTGTAGCGTAGACACTTGGTGTAGTATTAAGAATCATTGGAATGTCTTGTGAACCAAGTCTGATTTCCATCTCTTCTTTACTAACGTTAGTGTAAGCCACAGGTGTTGTTTCATCAGCTCTAGAAGCAAGAACCTCTAATGCTGACATAGCAATAGCATCAATCTCTAATGAGAAATCAACTACCACATCACTTGAATCCACTATAACTACTTGAGTTACAGGTGAATACCCAATGAATGAAGCGATAACATTGTGTTCACCAGCAGGAACCTCAATAGAAAAAGCACCATCAACTCCTGATACAGTTCCTATCTCACTACCCTCAATGACAATGTTAGCTCCAACCAAAGGCTTATCCTCACCACTAATAGTCCCACTAATCGATTGTCCGAAAAGGAAAATCGGTGTAAGGAATACTAGCAATGATGATATTAGATTACGTTTATTCATAAAAACGTCTCCTTGTGTTTTCATTAACTGAGTTAAGACACATTTTTCCACAGGTGTGTCGTCTGCCTGTCCGCAAGTTTAATTTGCATAATCTTGGTCATCATTATCACCAGTTGTTGGAATAATCTCACACGAATCATTATTACAGAACTTATCTACTTCTGCTTCTTCATGTTTGATTACACCAAATGAAAGTTTACCAAGTTTCTTAACTTGTTTATTGTACTCTTTCTCATCTATAGCTTCATACGGCATTTGTGGATATGCTCCGTAATCATGTCTTGGTAAAAGGGATATACCTTTTAGATGATATTGATAATAATTTAGAGCGGGTGCTATTTGGTCACCCTCTGTTTCTGGATTGAATGTAACCGTACAACTTACTTGATTGTCTGCCCAATGTCTTTGCATAAAAGCAGCTAAACTGAATTGTTCCCATATCGATAGGTCAGCCGCTGTTCTTATTCCCTCTCCAACATCTACTGGCACTTCAACAACCATTGTTGTGTCTTCTGAACCAAAAGCAGGTTCTATTTTATATCCTGCTTTTTTCATAGGTTCTAATAATTCTGAATGTTTTGAAACCCTAATTCTTCTAATATAGAATCTACTTTCGGGATAATGTAAACCTGGAGTAGAGCCAGCCAATAATGAAACTGTACCACTAGGTTTAACTGAAGTAGTTTTGATTGAGTTCGGTACAGCGAACCAATCAGAGTACACATCATCCCATTCTTGTATGACATCATATCCATCATTTAACCACTCCTTTAGTTCTCCTAATCCTCTATGAGTGATGAACTGAGCGATACCACTTACTGAACATCCTATTCTTCTGTTTCTTAACATAACTCTGTTGGTTTCTGACCAATGTGTTCTACCCAAAGTAACTGTTTTAGCATATAGATAAGCATACTTTAGTGTTCTCGCATAGTCCTCGAAATCATCATGATTATCAGGAAATGTTTCTACTAAACAACATAACTCATATGATTCCAATGTTTGTTCTAAACATGGATTACCACCCATAGCTCTATGGTCTTTATCATCACCACCATTCTTCATACGAGAATAGGTTCTCATATTATCCAACCAAGCAAAACCTGGTTCTCCATTATCTACTATTCGTTTGGCAGCTTCAGTATAATCCATACCCAATTCTGCAAATATACTATTATTACTTGTCCATCCATATTGGTCTCTGTGTGGGTTTACTTCATAGTTTTTTAAATCTAAATATTCTTCTGAATCAGGATCTCCAAATACAATCTCAGCTGTTCTTCTTACATTACCAGCTACTACACACTTTCCTATAAGATTCATAATATCAACAATTGTAGTGATTGTGATTGGTTCTCCACTATTCTTTTCTAATACGTTTCTGATATCTTCATGTACCTCTTCCAATGGTTCATAACCACTAGCAACACCACCGAACCCACTTATCGGTTCACCAGCTGCTCTTATCTTTGAGTAATCAAACTTCATCGGAGCGGTTCCATGAAAGTAACTTTCTAACAATAATTTTAGAGACTCAACCCAACCCTCACGAGTATCTGGCACTTCGAATACCTGTTCGTCTCTTTTCTTTTGTATACCTTTGACGATTATCTCACCAGCTCCTTTTGTATCGAATCCAACACCGACACCTAACATACTAGCATCCATAAGGAAACAGAATGGTTTAGCATAATCTTCTTTTAGAGTTTTTGTTGATACGAAAGCACAATTGTTGAGAGCTGCATATAACCCTTTGTCTTCTGTAATAGGAGTTCCCATAGCCCAAAGTCCTCTGCCTGGTGGTAGGAACTTCATAGTAAAAATTCTTTCATACATATCTTGGGCTGACTTCTGAGCCTGCCATGCATTCCAACCTAATTCATGAGACTCAATCCATCTCTTTTGCATTGTGTAAGTTCCCTCTACAACCCTTTGTACAGTTTCCCACCATCTCTCATTTTTACCATCTTCTTTTATTCTTGAGTAGGTTCTCATATAAACCAACTCACCTAATCCGTTAAAACCAAAAGGAGCCTTTTTCCTTTTGTACTTGTTAATAAAATTCTCTGACAACTTGAACTTTTCCATCGTAACTCCTATTTATTTTTTTTCTGTACACAATATTAAATATAATATATACCAATTCTTATTACTCAAATCCACCCATATCTTTATATTTTTTTGATAAAGTTTGTCGTAGATATTCTTCTGAATTATCCATCTTACCTTGAGCTTCTTTACCACCCTGCGTTGAAGCCTCATACACTTGTATGTGGCCTGTGTTTGTATTGATTTCTGCAGGAAAGGTTATTCCATCAATACCAAATCTGTTTTTGATTACATGAACTCTACCTGTATTTGCAATCTTATCTTCCACCTTACGACTTACCGACATAACAAAGTCAGCGGTCATCACCTTACTATAATCTTCAGCAACCTTAGTAGCATCAATCACATCCTCTTCCAACGAACTACGATTAGCCTGAGAGGCTGTCCATATAGGAATATCAAACTCACCAGCTATACCACGAAGATTCTCATAGGTTTCACCTGTAGCATGTCTCTTCTCTTTATAGAATGTAGTTGGTTTTAGGATATCAGCATAATCAACTATGACAGCATCAGGTTTGATTTCTTGTATCTCCATCTGTTTAAGATGAGAGGCTAATGTGTTTACCGAAGCGGAACGAGTTGGATAGTATTTAATAATCAACTTACCTTTTAATCCATCAATCACTTTCTGAACATCATCTTGATAAAACTTTATATTAGCGGTTGGTGTTCCACTAAACACTGTATCATATCTAAGTCCAACATAAGACTCATTTAACTCTAATGTATAATGAACTACAGTCTTACCTTGCTTTACTAAGTGAGCCGCTAAAGATTGTAAACACCAAGTCTTACCGATACCAGCAGGCGCAACTAACACACCCAACTCACCACCAGCTAATCCACCATCCATTACACCATTAACAGAATCCCAAGGTGTTGGTAAAGTTTCTCTTACTGATTCTGTAAGTCTATCATTTAGAGATATAATATAGTCATGTCCTAAATCTCTTTCACTACCAGCTTTCATAGCCCCATCGATTAGAACCTTTATCTCATCATACTTTTTCTGTTCTAATAAATCTACTGATTCCATAATAGAGTTTTTAATAACCTGATTCTTACAGAAGTCTAATGCTTCTCCTTTTACAAACTCCAAATCAGTAGCTTCTATATTTCTCCAAGCATCCTTTAGATTTTCTATAACAGATACTTTTAGAATCTCATCTTCCATCTGATTTATTTTTATTTTCAGAACTTCTAATGTAGGAGCTTTTCTATACTCCATAAAGTATTTACTTATTTCTTTTGATAACCATTTGTTTGCGTCTGAGTCGAAGTATGCTGATTCTAATATGTCACTTATAGTTTGTATAAACTTATTGTCCGATAATAAAGATGAGATTATCTTTGATTGGAATGTCGGACCAAACTGATTAAAATTCTCACTCGCCATATAATTCTTTTCTTTGCTTTTCCTTTAGTTCCATTTGTTTTTTCCTACGATAACGTTCTCTAGCTTTTGCTTGTAGAATCGCTCTATTCCTATGGTAGTATTCCATAGACCACTTTCGTTGTGCTTCCTTTCTTTCTGTTTCTGTATTGTATTTACGTTTTCTTCCCATGAGTTTTCTCAGCCATTTGATTTAGTTTGGCAAAACATTGAACTAACCAACTATCCATATTTGGTAGGGTAGCGAACAATCTGTCCTCTATGAATCTTTTCTGAAATTGTATCTTGTTCAATCTGTTGATTGGTTCTCTGACTTTATCTAAGATTTTAGTTTTAGCAGAAGCGCTGATGTCTACTTCATCTAACTGCATTAACATATAGTTTCTTTTCAATAACTCCTCACTCTCTTTGAGCTTTTCATCTTCTTTAATAATGTCGTCTATATTAAGTATCTTGTCTTCTAACAAAAATGGTAATTTTTTTTGAATAGTTTTCAATCCCCATCCACGAACTCCATCTATATTATCAGACTTATCTCCATCGATTGACCTGTAGACAGCGAAGTTATGAGATGGAATACCATAGTCCTCTAATACCTTTGGAGGATCGTACATCTTCTTTTTCGTTGGTGACCAAACCGATACTCTGTGATTTACCAACTGAAGAAAGTCTTTGTCCGTAGACATCAAAACTATCTTTGATGTTTTCATCACCTGTTTTGTGAGGTAAGCCATCGTATCGTCAGCTTCTATGTTCTCTATTGTTATTGTTGTTATTGGAAGATAATCTAAATAGTCAATGACTCTTGTTAACTGAATAACCATAGATTGATGTTCATCTTCCTTTGTGTTAAAGTCGTAGGAACGATTAAGTCTTTCTGACATATTCCTACCAGCTTTGTAATCTGGAAATAGTTTCTTTCGGCGGTTAGACCCACCTTTACCATCAAATACTATGACAGTTCGGGTAGGCCTAATAGTCCTAATAGCGTATCCGATTGACCTAAGAAAACCAACTATTCCCCCAACATGAGCTCCGTCATCATTGAGAGTTGGTATAGCGCTGAAACATCTTATGAATGTATTCAAGCCATCTATAATCAATACCTTATCGTCAGGTCCTTCCGAATCTAACTCACCGCCTTTTTTCTTTATTTCTTCAAGTATCGATAAATACTTTGAGTTACTCACCTATCACCTCATCTGTAATCTCAACATCATCGATACCGATTTCAGCTTTGTTGTATTTAAGGATTATCTTATCACATATCAACTGATAGCAATAATCTTTAAACTCTTCATCTTCCAGCTTCTCAGCCCAATCCTTAGATTGAAACTTAATCTCTTCACCATTGTGGTCTTTCATAGTATACCATGCACCACCAACTTTAGCGAGATTATGTTCTTTGAGAACCTGTAACCAACTACCCTCATCATCAATACCACTTTCGAAATAGAGAGGGAACTCCGCTTTTCTCAACGGAGGACCCAATCTATTCTTTATGACCTGAGCGAGAATAGTCATTCCGATGACATTTTTCTTACTATCTTTTATCTGACCTTTGTTCTTTAGTCTGATACGAGTAGAAGAGTGAAAAGGTAATGCTTTACCACCACTTGTTGTCCAAGGGTCTCCAAACATTACACCAAGCTTTTGTCTTAGCTGATTTGTAAAAACTAATCCGATTCTCTGTCTTCCAATCATCTGAGTAATCTTTCTCATAGCTTTAGATATTACAATAGCCTTTGATGTAGCCCAACCATCTTTATCATAGTCGGCATTTAACTCAACCTTTGTTGTAGCAGCAGCTAATGAATCAACTAAGATGGTTACTAACCTATCCTTATCTGATTCTCTTACCTTTGTTACAATCTCTTCGATAGCTTCGAATATATCCTCTACGGTTTCTAAGTGAAGATACAACATCTTATTTATATCCACACCTATCACACCTAAGAAATCTTCACTAACAGCTGTCTCTGTATCTATATAAACAGCAACACCACCTTTTTTCTGAGTCTCTGCGAGTAGATGAGCACCGATTAGAGATTTACCACTACTTTCCAAACCATTGAGTTCTGTGATTCTACCAACTGCAATACCACCATTAGGGCGATTAGAAATAGCCAAATCCAACATAGTTGAACCTGTTGAAACAAACTCCTTTACATCTGTAGGTGTATTATCTGTACCATCTAAGAAGTAAGCAACTTTGTAATCTTTGAATTTCTTATTTAGAGAGTCGGCTAGAACCCCAGCTAAATCATCTTTAACTGACATATATTTCTCCTGTTAGATAGTGGGTGTGTCCGGCTTTTATTCCTATACTGGATGCACACACTCGGTTTTATTAGTGTTGGCTTCAACACCCACTACACTTTATTTACTTATTGAATAACTCATCAAATGCAGCACTAGCATCTTCAACTTTTGCTGAGTCAGCTACTACTGACGAAACTTCAGTTTCAGTTCCACTTTCGGTTGATGCATCATCTGGATTCAACCAAGTGTTAAGAACATCTGTAAGTTCCTCATAAGATAATTCCTGATATAATTCAGTAATGTCTTTTTGGTTTTCTAAGAGATTTTCCAATTGTGCCTTATCCTCTACGATAGGATTCTGATTAGGTTTAACACGAATGGAAGTCTTAGGAAAGGAAGCACCACTTTCTTCAGCAGTAATGAACTCTACTGAAACATCACGACCACTTACGGCATCTGTGATATCACCATAGTCAGGGTCTGCAATTACTGAAAGTAGTTCTTGATAGACAGTCTTACCAAATCCCCAAAAACGAACACCTTGTGACTCTTCACCTCTAACGATGACAGGAGCAAAAGTTCTCATTTTGGCTTCTAACTTACGAGCCATCTGATACTCTTCTCTGTTACCGCTAGTCTTTAGCTTTTGAGCAAACTCTTCGATTGGGTCTGGACGACCAAAAGAGATTGGTGAGAGATAGGTTTTGTTATTCAAACCGAAATGAAAGAACAACTCAATAAAAGGATTATCCTTATTGTGCTTGTAAGGTAACACTCTAATGACTTGTTTTCCTGGTTGAGGTTTCCATAGGTTTGAAGTCCTATTGTTTGTTGTTTGAAGTTGATTAAGACGCTTACGAATAGAATTAATATCCATTTTTTATTCTCCTTATTAGTTAATTAGCATTTTCAAGTTACTGTTGTAACCATTTGATAATAAGTATATGGTTCTAAAACCAAATACAATTATTTTTTTACTTTTCTTTATAATTTTTTGTATCAACAATACTGTGTATCTTTGTTGGTATTTTGTTAAGTCCGTTCTCATTTGTTAGTAGTAAACTATTATAGTAATCATCCCAAGGTATAGGAAATCTTTTATCAAGCACACCACCATTTAGTTCTCTGATAACTTCGTTCAGAGCATTGATTGTATATAGTGTGTTGCTTTGTTTCTTTCTATGTAATGATATAGTGT
>Ga0129351_1000884_pt1 | contig 11649 bp, 14 predicted proteins | sample CPBDNA_8_FD_94423 | JGI IMG/M metagenome (GOLD analysis project Ga0129351, IMG submission 94423) | Freshwater to marine salinity gradient microbial communities from Chesapeake Bay, USA - CPBay_Sum_27_0.2_DNA | ecosystem: Environmental > Aquatic > Marine > Coastal | place: USA: Chesapeake Bay... | reverse complement strand
ATTTAAGGCTGTAATAGGCGTAGGCAAAGCAGGCGAGCCTTTCAAAATAACACCCTCTCGAATAATTCTATTTGCATTCCTTGTAGCACTTTTATTTTTAGGTGCAATTAGTGGACTATTGTTCTTGACAAGTTTAATTATTTCTGTATAATAAATACCGTTATGAAAAAGAAGAAGTCAGTACCCAAGTCTAGAGCACACCGTGAGTTGTTTACTCACGACACTCCGTATGGACATAAAGTTCAAAAAGATAAATCTAAGGTGATTCCTCGAAAGGCAAAGAATAAAAAGGATATTATCTAACGTCTGGTTTTTTGGAAACGAACTCGTTAAGTTTTTCTGCTTCGGCAACAACATCTTCTGTGGAAGGCATAAATTCAGGTTTTGAACTTTGTGCTTGTAAAATTAATCTTGCTTCTTGAATTAGTTCTAACCTAATTTCGTATGGTGTTTTATTAGCCATTTGTTACTGTTACTCCTAAGTAGTTACAGTAATATTTATCTTAAATTTGCTTTATAACTGTATTATAGACTGTAGCCAAACCTAGTTATATCTTCTTTAAATCTATTGTAAAACAGTTGTCTAGTTAAAGGATTTGCAAAGTATTCTTGCTTTGTTATCTTAGACATTTTTTCTTTGGTGTATGTTTTATTGTGTGATGTTTCTGTAAATTTGTATAAATCAATTATTAGAATTTCACTTAATAAGTTGAGGTCTTTAAAATTTTCTGTTATAGGGTTTATGAAACTGTAGTCAATCTGATGTTCGCATATAATTTTAGTAAACAAATCAAATGCTTCTAGTATTTTTTCAGTATTAGAAGGCACAAGAGTAAGGTATGTACTTAAATTATAGAGTCTTCTAATTTTAAAATTAAATAAATTCTCGGGCCAATGCTGATCCCTTAAAACTATAACTTCAAATGCACTAATAAATCTTTCGTATGGACATCTTGTAAGCATTACAGGATAAACATCTATATCATCTAATCCCTCTAGTAGTATATCCCAACGAGCATTCAAATGATTTTCATCGTAATAATCATTCATACTCCAAGGTGCTTCAAACATTTCTTCAAATTTAGGAAAAGCAAACTTTGATCCTACTCTTTCAAATGGTAGATATATCTTATGAGTTTTACGACAAAATACAAAGCCTCTTGGAAATTTAAAGTTTGCCCTAAGTGTTGATATCTTCATACCATAATATTTAGCCTGTAATATTTTAATTTATAAATAATCTAGTAGTGCTGAAGTGGCTCAACGGTAGAGCAACTGATTTGTAATCAGTAGGTTGGGGGTTCGATTCCCTCCTTCAGCACCATTACAGGACCTCTTGGAGGACATTAATAACGTTGCAATACGCAACAGGACAATAAAATGGTAAAAGCAAAAGCAACCAAAACAGCAGTAACAAAGAAAGTTACAAAAAAAACAACAACTAATCCGTGGGACGGTAAAGTTATTGCGGCAAACATTCAAAGGAACGCAGAGCAAATCAGCAACAACCTTATGAAGAATGCTGAAACAATTGGCAACAATGTTGTTAGAAACTCTAAAGCAGTTGGCGATAGAATGAAAGCATACTTGAATAGAAAAGCAAGTTAAAGTTTACAGGGGCCATAGTTCAGTTGGGAGAACGTCTGGTTTGCAACCAGAAGGTCCGCGGTTCGAACCCGCGTGGCTCCACCATTAACCGGTCTGGTAGTTAAACGGTTATAATTCCGCCCTGTCACGGCGGCGTTCGGGGTTCGATTCCCCGTCAGACCGCCACTCATTCGGTTGACACTACCTACTTAATTTAGTATAATATATGTATAGTTTAATTAAGTAGGAGTAATTAATGAATTTAAATCAAATCAAACAAGAAATTGCAAGAGGTGGATTCACTCACGATGAGTTGACTTCACTAATTGACTTTACTAGAAGCACAATGACACTTCAGGCTAAGGCTTCTATCAACGTAGGTGACAAAGTGTATGTAGTTCAAAAAACTAAACGTACTTTGGGTACTGTTGAAAAAGTAAACATCAAGAAAGCAATAGTTACTTTGCCAGAGGGTCGTTATAATGTTCCTTTGTCAATGTTAGAAGTTGCTTAATGGTTGACAGTATTATACGATTTTAGTATAATAGTAGCAAGGAGAATGAAACATAAGAACCCTCTCCGTTTTAGAGCAGGCCCGAGTGGTATTTCGTAAATTGGGTCTATCCCTAGGTGTACTGCCTGCTCAATTTTGCCGCATTCGTCTAGTGGTTAGGACACCGGGTTTTCATCTCGGCAACAGGAGTTCGATCCTCCTATGCGGTGCCAGTCATAGAGCGGTTACCCGGGTGCCCGGGAGGTTGGAGACTCTTAAAACTAAAAACCAATATTTGCAGTCAAAACGTGCGACTTAAACCAACGTATGTAGATAATACAGAAGGCGGGTGTATGCTCGCCTTTTTTACAAAACAATATGGATTTGATACAAGAGAGCATCAATCATCCTGACAAATCAGTTAGTAATTTTGCTAATTGGTTAGAACAGTTTAAAGATGATAGTCACACAGTTGCAACAGTCAGTTGGCAACAACTACCTTTCTACGACTTCTTAAACAGCACAGCAGACAATGTGTTAGTATTCAATTGCTACGATCCTGTATTTCCAGGAGAGAACAATACAAATTTATTACCACACTTAGCAGAAGCAAACACAAGGAGCAACATAAGAGTGGTTGGCAGTAATACAGATGACTATTTAAACTATTGGTGTTTGGGTTTTGATACTGAAGGACAGTTTAAGAATTATACTAAAGAAGAACTGCAAGGTGACTTTACAAAATCCTTTTTGTGTTATCAAAGAAAGAACACGGGACAACGTTGGGATCTTTACCAGACATTACAGAAGTTTCAAGCATTTGGTACTGCTACATTAGGCAAAGAACAAAAAGGAGATTGGGATATTCCAAATGACATAAACAGTTTGGGAGATATGAAAGTGTGGAACAGCCATTTAATTAATATAGTTAGTGAAACACAATATGAATGGAGAGACCCTAATAATATCTTTATAAGTGAAAAGACTTGGAAGCCTATATATGGTATGCGACCTTTCTTACATTTCTCAAACATATACATCAACGATTTTTTAAAACAGCAAGGGTTTGAATTGTTTTGGGAAGATTTTGATATAGAATATAATAATGAAATGCAATGGCCCGCACAAATACAAATGATTAATAGAGTTTTAGAGCAACTAAAAGATGTAGATTTAAATCAAGTTTATAGTAGACTACTACCTAAGATAGAACATAACAAAGACAATTTAAACAAATTTATACAGACGCAAAAAGATAAAATAGAACAAATAAAAAACAGCCGGTTTTAGACTCAATAAAGGTTTGCACACGGTTAAATACACTTACTAAATAAATCAAAGGAAGATTATGTCAAATAAACCTAGAAAGAAAAAGTCCACTGGCAAACTAAAATCTAAAAAAGCATCAGAAAGAAAAGCATCTTTCACTCCACAAGAACAGACCTTATATAATCTTTTAGAAAGAAAAATTGAAATACCTGTTGAATCTTTTCAAAATAAACATCTGTTTATTGCTACACCTTGTTATGGTGGACAACTTCTAGAACCTTACTTTAGAAGTATGATGAAACTGGTTTTAATGTGTGCTCAGTATAATATTCAATACACTATTAGCACACTAGCAAACGAAAGCCTTATAACAAGAGGACGTAACACACTAGTTAGTTTCTTTATGGAGAATACCACAGCAACACATTTATTTTTTATTGATGCTGATATCGAGTTTAATCCAGAAGATGTTTTAAGAATGATGGCATACGATAAGCCTATTACAGTTGGCGCCTATCCTAAAAAAGCAATCAATTGGGACAGTATTATTAGTGCGGCTAGAAGAGATCCTAGTGAAAATCCTAACACTATTGAAGGACATAGTTCAAACTATGTTGTAAATTTTGATTTTGAAAAAGATGAAAATGGCAACAAAATGCCTAACATCAGAATTACAGATAATTTAATAAAATTATTAGATGGCGGCACAGGATTTATGTGTATTAGAAGAGACACAATACAACAAATGTTTGACAAGCATCCTGAATTCAAATATAACAACGATTTGAATATTGATCCTAAATTTGAACCATTTATGTATGCTCTATTTGATTGTATTATTGATCCAGAGAGTAGACGTTACTTGTCAGAGGACTACACATTCTGTAGACGTTGGCAGGATATGGGAGGGGAAATTTGGTTAGACCCTAGAGTAGCACTTAATCATAGTGGTCATTACACATTTAGAGGCAACGTTAGAAAAATTATTGGAGGAGACAATATGTCTAACGTAGGTGAACTATACAAACACGGTATGGATAACAGACCAATTAGATTGCTACCAGAAGGAGGAACTCCACAAGTAGCACATAATAAAGTACCACCTGCACCAGCGGCTCCAGTTGAAATGGAACAAGTAACAAAGAAGAAATAATATGAGAACATCATTTTTAATACCCACAAGGGAAAGAAAAGAAATGTTAGAGAAGTCCATTCTTAGCATTATGGAAACAGCAGATAATCCTTCAGAGATTGAATTATTAATTGGCGTAGACAATGATGACCAAGACACAGCAGACTATGTAACAAATGAGTTACCTAAGATATTAGAAGACTTCAACAACGACACTAAAGTATTAAAGTTTAATCCTTTGGGATATAGCAAACTACACGAATATGTAAATGCTTTATGCGGATATGCATCAGGCGATTACTTGGTGTTATGGAACGATGATTGTATACTACAAACAAAAGGGTGGGATACTGTATTAGCAGAGCAAGAAGACAAGTTTGCAGTATACAAAATGAATCAAACAAACCATCCACACCCATACGCCTTGTTTCCTATTGTGCCAATTGATTGGTATTTGCTAATAGGATATTTTAGTTTAAATGCACAAAACGATGCTTGGGTTAGCACAATAGCAAAGGCTTTAGATGTATTAAAACCAATTGACATAGATGTTTTACACGATAGATTTGACCTTACAGGCAACAACGATGATGATACTTTTAGAAATAGAGTATACAAAGAAGGCAATCCAAATGATCCTGAAGACTTTCAACATCCTAATATGACCAAAGCAAGGGAACATTGTATGCACAAAATCAGTTGGTTCTGTGGAAAGATTGGTCAACCAGAAACACAAGAATATTTTAACAAAGTTCTAACTAACGAAATAAATCCTTATGAGGAATGGAAGGAAGAACGAAAAAATGCTAAAGGAGTCGGCTCAGGCTTATAATGAATACATTATGGCTTGGCTTTATTATTAAACACATAGTAATAGATTATTACTTACAATTTCCTTTTATGTACCTTAACAAAGGTAAGTACGGAAACATCAAAGGATTATCACATTCGGTTGCTCACGGCGTAGGAACTTTCTTAGTTTTATTATATTTTGGGATAGATTTAAATCTACTATTAATTGCTTCTGTGTTTGATTTTGTATTGCACTATCATATAGATTACATCAAAAGTAATTTAATGCGAAGGAATAAATACAGTTCTGCAGATCAAATGTTTTGGGTATTACACGGAACGGATCAACTCTTGCATTTGATTACTTATTTTGTTATAATAGGATTTGTAACAGCAACAGGAATAAACTTATGGTAGATGTAGTAGACGCAAACGATATACAAAAATTAAACTTAGTACCCACTAACGATCCTATACTAAGAGTAAAAATAGACTTAGATCCTTTTAACAGTGACTTGGTTTGGAGTAACGACGGTGAAGTAGTTGGACACGAAGAAAAAATGTTTAATACTATGGTACACAATTATGGTATTGGATTAGCATCTCCGCAAGTAGGTGATGCTGTTAGATTCTTTGCTATGCGTCATTCAACTAAAGGACACATTGGAATATACAATCCAGAGATATTAGATGTAAGCGATGAACAAGTAACTATGGAAGAAGGTTGTTTAAGTTTTCCTGCATTGTTTATTCACTTAACCAGACCTAAAACAATCAAGGTCAAATATCAAGACTCCAATAAGAAAGAAGTAGTAGAAGAATTAGACGAGTGGGATTCACGTATTTTCCAACACGAATACGACCACTTGGATGGCAGATTGTTCATTGAATATGCCAGCGACTTTAAACTACAACGTGCTATAAAGAAAAGAGATAAACTGTTAAAGAAGTTTAGTCAAATAAGGAAATAGAATGCAGTATCCGTTTTGGGTATGGGACTATAACCGTGTTAGAGACTATGAAGAACAATACCCTTTAAGTAAAATAATATTCAAACAGCCATTAGCATTATGGTATGGTCAACGAGATAAACGTCCAGTAAAGAAACTAAAAGAAAGTTTGCAAAGATTGTACAAACGTGCAGGAGACAAAGAGCCTATATTTTGTATATACAATCTACCACAACGAGATGTAGGTCAATACAGCAAAGGTGGTGCTAGAACAGAAGAATACTATTATTCGTTCATTGAACAATTTGCAGAAGGTATAGGACAACGAAAACCCATAGTTATATTTGAGCCAGATGCATTGCCACATACTACTCATATGAGCAAAGCAGACGCCCTGTGGCGGCTTGAAATGATGAAAACAGCATTGAATATGCTTACTGAAAAGTCTAATGCAATAGTATATGTAGACGTAGGACACAGCAATTGGCTTGATCCTAGTGAAGCAGGTAAACTGCTAGATGCCGTATCTAATAGCAAAGTTAGAGGATTTAGTGTAAATATAAGTAATTATAGGACAACAAAAGAATGTACAGAGTGGGCACTTAAAGTTTGTGAGCACCGTCCCAATGATTACTTTGTAATAGACACTAGTCGCAATGGTAATGGTCCTTATGGGAACGAATGGTGTAACCCTCCAGGAAGAGCCTTAGGAGAGTTGCCAACTACTGATACAAATGTAGATAAATGCGACGCTCTTTTATGGATAAAGATACCTGGAGAGTCAGACGGAACAAAAAACAAAGGCCCAAGAGCAGGAAGAATGTGGGGCGAAATGGCAGAGGAATTAGTAAGGAACTCGAAATATAATGGATAGACAGTGTGCATATAATAAAGGAAATGATTTAGCAATACTGTTAATACCAAAGAATTTAACAACCAGTATTAGACACACATTATCAGAAGATTGGCAGAAACAAGTAAACATTTTTGATATAACACCCAAAAGGGTTTGTGCAATTTTAAGAGATCCATTAGAAAGATTTATAAGTGCTATAAATATGAATCTTATAGCCGATGATAAAAAACTTAGGGAGTTTCCTAAAATTAAAAATGAAAATGGATCATATGAATTAATTTCAAATGACGAACACTTTGTACCTCAATACAAGTTTTTAGAACAATTACCTAAAGATTCGCATATAGATTATTTTTATATGAATAAAAATGTATTAAAAGATATAGAAAATTTTTATAATTTAAAATTCTTAACCCACGAGCATTTTTATTCCAGCACTAAGTTTTTAAACGTGGCAGATTTAAATATTATAAAAGACATTTACAAATTAGATTATGACTTAATTAGAAATACAAAATTTGTAAACAAACCAGAGGAAGTTTATGGATAGTTATTGGAAATGGAACAAGGAAAATTTTGATTGGCACTTTGATCCATCAAGTAAAGAAGTCGATGTACAGTATGTAGGGAGATTTGTAAAAGAAGATTTAGCAGATGTTGTTGCCAATACAGCATCACAGTTTACATCAGACGATGCATATGATGAAGTTTCATTTAAGGGCAAGCCTTATAACGATGAAGCCGCAGAAATAATGGAAGGATATCATAATGATTTGACTCGTGCAGGTTTTACAAGTCATAACACAGGCGGCAATCAAAGACGTAATGATTTACCAGAAGAGTTTCACAAAATGGCAGAGTTAAGTGGACTTAAAGATCCACAAATAATGTTTTTAGAACAACCTCCGGGAAGATCCATTCCTTGGCATAGAGATAGTTACAACAACTATAGAAGAAATTTTGCTAAAGTAGGCGATGATGCAGAAGTTATTAGATACTTAGTACAACTTAATGATTGGAATTGGGGTCACTATGTGTTAATAGGTAATACACCTATACATCAATATAGAATAGGGGATATACATTGTTGGAGAGAAGGAGTATATCACGCAACAGGTAATGTAGGTTACTGGCCCAGATACTGCTTAACTATAACAGGACAAGTAACTGCTGACTCATTACACTTAAAGGATCCTCAATCAGTTTCTATCTAAATAAGATAAATACTGTTAATGGATTACAATTTTAACATATTAGCACTTTTTGAAGCAGACTCTATTGAGCCTGTAGTAGTGTTTCCTGGTAGATTTCATCCATTCCATAAAGGACATAAGTCCATTTATGAATCACTTAAAAATCAATATCCTAACTCCAAAGTAGTAATAGCAACATCAGGCAAAACAAATGATACGGATTCGCCGTTTACATTTGAAGAAAAGAAACAAATGATGATACTTGCAGGCATTCCTGCAGATGCTATTATGGAAGTTAAGACTAGTCCATACAACATAGAAGAGTATATAAATGCTTTAGATATAGATGAAGACACTAATTCTCTGTATTTGGCAGTAAGTCAAAAAGATATGGACGGTCCCGATGCTAGATTTCAATTTCCTACAACAGGATTAGCAATGACGGCGAAAGGCAAAGAAAAAGCATTGCAAAGATTACCTGCAGAAGAAAAAGATATAAGAGCAGTAGGTGATAAAGAAAATAGAAGAGCATATGTTATTACATTAGATACTAAACCATTTAATGTAGCAGGGTTCAGTGTTAAAAGTGCAAGTGAAATAAGAAATATATTGGGCGGAGATGTCGATACAGCAAAGCAGGCATTTGTTGATTTATATGATAAATACAATGAAGAGGTTTTTAATTTAATTAGAAGCAAATTAGCAAAGGAAGAACAAATGGAACAAATAGATTTAAAAAGAATGCGTGAACTCGCAGGATTAAAAGAAGATGAATACAGAGTAGATACAGGCTCTTTACCATCTGACGATGCAGAGTTTGGCCCAGGCTTTAAAGAAAAAAGTGTGTATGACCAACTAGGAAAAATTATTGATAGTGAATCAATCAAAGACGTAGTTGATGCAGACAAGTACAAACCAGTACAACATATTAAAACAGACGACGGTGATGACATTCAAGTTTCAGTTCCAGAAGCAATGGCATTAAGAAGTTTGTTACATATTATACAGAAACCTCAACCAAAAGAAAAGTTCCTTGCTAAGTTACAATCAACAGAAGGTTTCGGCGAATTAAAAGATTTAGTACACAACAAAGGTGTAGTTGCAAAGTTCGAAGGTGAACTTGAAGAAGGCGAAGTTGCAGAACAGAACAAATTTGCTAAAAAAGTACAGGATCTAAAAGCAAAAGGTATGCCAAAAGGCACAAAGTTTAAACTTGATGGTGAGGACGAAGAATATACATTAGAACAATATGTGCAAGAAGGTGGCAATGCTTTTGATATTGCTATGACAGATTGCGTAGGTGTAATTAATAATTGCGAAAGCGAAGAGCAATGTGTAGAAGATTTAGGTGCATTGATGTTTACAAATCCAGAAGGTATGGATGAGAAGTATGCAAACGAAGTGATTCAAGATTACATCACAATGGTGCAACAAAAAGGTTTAGAAGGTGCAAGAGAAGATGTAAGAGACATCGATGAAGCAGAGGAAGATCCGTGGGATAGACATATGAGACATATGGCTCCTATTAATAAGGCTAAAGGACTTAACAAATGTGTAGACTGTGGCAAAATGGAAAAAGACTGCGAGTGTCCAGGACACGACCACGCAAAAGAAGAGATAGATATGACAAACGATTTAAATAGAATAAAAAAACTAGCAGGTTTAGTTTCAGAAGATCCTATGGTAAGTACTGGAGACATATCCAGAATTAAGGACAAAGTAGGAGTTAATAATATTAGTATGGCACTAAATGCTCTAGAAAAAATGGTTGCAGGAGATTTTACTAAACTTGCACCAGCAGAAAGACAAGAAGGTTCAGCATTAGTTAAAGCATTAAGCGATGTTGTAGCAGAACCTAATAAAGCAAAAAGATTTATGGAATTACTTCCAGGTCAACAACCTCAAGAAGAACCAAACTTAGATTTTGAAAGCAAGGTAAACGAAAGTGTTGTAATGGAAGACGATGTAGAAATTGATCCAGTACACGATATGGGTACTGTTAAAAAAGTAGCAATAGGTCACGTCGACAATGAACGTGATATGATTAGACGACAATTATATCAAACAGGCAAATACTGTGTAGAACTATTTAAAATGTTAGGGGACTTACCAGATTCAGACTTTCCTAATTGGTGGCAAGCAAAAGTTACCAAAGCAGGAACATATATGAGTAGTGCCAAACATTACTTGGAAAACAGTTTAGAAGTTCCTGCTATAGATGATGCTAACTATAAATTAGAGTTAGACATAGAAGACGATAACGATCCTAGCGGCGTAAGTTAATATGCAAATCGATTGGCAGTATGATCCTGCGACTCGAGTAATGCATTTCACACTCGGTGACAACCTCAGATACGAATCAGTTGATGGCGGTCAAAATATCAAGAAATACGATAACGGCGAATTGGTTAAAACAATTAGCAAGTATCCTACTATGAATGGAGAGTCTATATTAAATATGGACGGCACAAATATATGGGATAAAGTAAAAGAACTAAACATAGACGAAACTATGGATGAATGGCCCTTTGAATTAAAATGGATACTTGAAAACTATCCAGACGAAGTAGGCGAAATGCACTCTAATTATGTAGATGGATATAGAACTAGAGACGGCGATATTGTAGACCAAGGTGTTGGGAGAGGAACTGGAGTAAACAATCTAGAAGAAAAAATTTCAACTAATCGAATAGGTATACCAGCAAGTGTCCAAGAATGGTGGGACTATGAAGATATAGGAGTAATCAATAGAGCATTTGATGAGCCAGGACTTGGCAACGGCAAACTATATAAAATACACACAGAGACCGGCAAACTATATGCAACAGGCACACAAAATCCTCCCGTACCCTGCTGTGCATATCCGATAACTTACGGGCCTATAGAAGTAACTAAAGAAGAAGTATTACAAGCATCTAACGACAGCGATTGGAGTAGTTCTGGGTACGATTTAACGCAACTATAATGTTTGAAATCTCAAACGAAAAATTTTCTGACAGGCGAACCTGGGGTTGTGCAATAGAGCAGATGCATTGTCCTAATGCAGATATGTTATATTTGTTTGACCAATCAGGCTATGACTTATGCCCACTAGAACAAGAGTATGCCAAAGTAAATATGGGCGAAGTAGAATACATACGTTATAGACGTGCTATTGCTAAACCTTGGATGCTAAGTAAGACTAGTAAAACAGGCCCACACATAAATCATTCTTACTTATTTGAACGCAAAGGTTATCACGGATATGCTCTAGAACAGTTAGGGCATTGGGCAGAAGGTAATCATCTTATACACAAAATGACTCAACTTAAACCCAAGTGGGGCATAGATATCAGTTTAGATTATGTAGACAATAATAGATACAACACTATGGAATT
>Ga0129351_1000883_pt1 | contig 11655 bp, 10 predicted proteins | sample CPBDNA_8_FD_94423 | JGI IMG/M metagenome (GOLD analysis project Ga0129351, IMG submission 94423) | Freshwater to marine salinity gradient microbial communities from Chesapeake Bay, USA - CPBay_Sum_27_0.2_DNA | ecosystem: Environmental > Aquatic > Marine > Coastal | place: USA: Chesapeake Bay... | reverse complement strand
AGACAGCAAAGTGCAACCGATACAACTTGCAGTTTATACAAATGATTTAGTTGCAACGAAAGCAACACTTGATACATTTACAAAAGAAAAAAATAATGCACCATTTTATGATAGTGAAACACCAACAACATATGTGCAACAGATTTATTCAACGCCTTTATTGCTAACACCTTTTGACCCAACAGGAAATAATTATACACATCAGTTTGTTATCAATGCAACTTTACTTACATCAGAAAATGTTAACGAAATAAAACAAGTATTTATAGATGGTTTAGAGTATGAAACCACACAACGAACATTAAGTTATACAGCACAAGTAGATAATCAAAGAAATGCAAATGCTTTTCTAAATACATCAAATGTAACTTATGGTAGTTTACAATTTAACTGCCAGATGATATTAAAAAATAATACATTAAATAATAAATTAAAATTGATAAGAACAGACAGTTCAGATTTAGACACAACCTTTACTGTTAAGTTAGTTTACAGTTACAACAATGTGGAAGAAACATATAGTATGAGATTAAGCAATATGACAATCAATAGTGAGAACCAAAGCCTTCCAATCTTATCATTGTCATTTGTAAAATAGGAGTGTGAGTTATGCCAGATATTGAAGTCATCATACGAAAAGGGACAAGTGCAGATGGTGTATCACAAACAGAAGCATCATCATCAGCAACAGGTGAAGCACAAGTAAATAATAGAGAAAAAGGCAAAAGAAGTGTGCAACAAGGTGCAATCAATACTGCCCTTTTACAAGTTGGGAAACAAATGGTATCACAAGGCATAAGTCAATATGCAGAATTAAGTGGTGATTATTACACAGCAGGTGCATTAAATGCAGTATCATCTATAGGTGCAGATGTAGCAACCATTGCAGTTGGGGGCGTAGCAGGTGCAGTTGCAGTTGCAGGTAAATATGCTTTGCAGTTTGCAACATCTTTTGTTCAACAAGCAAGGCTTACACAAGAACATCAATTTACAGTTGAACGATTAGGACAAATTTCAACAAAAGGAAGTAGATACTAATGGCTACAATCAATGCAGTTAGGTTAAAGAGAACAGGTTTTGCAAGTGATTTAGCACTTTCTTTTAAGTATGGTATCACAGTTAAAGACATTTTAAATCAAGATTTAGACACAGGTTCTTTGGTTTTAGTCAAAACAGCAGAGTTAGATATAGAACCTTTTGATATTATTGAGATAACATATGAAACAACAAAGAAATTAAATTTCTATGTAGGAACAATACAACAAAAAATAATTAAATTTGGAACAACAAAACAATATCAATATGACATTGGTCTTGTGTCTTTGACTACAGAACTTCAAAGAATAGTATTACCAAGTAGAAGTATTACACAAAGTTTAGATGGCACAGCAGATAAAACAATCAAAACAATAATGGAAAACTATTTAGAAATCTATGCACCATCAATTACTTTATCAACAGAACTTATTACCAAGTTAGGTTCAACCATAGCACCAGAACAACAATGGAATAGACCCACTTTATTTGAAGTATTTAACGATTTGTTAAAGCCTCTGGGTAGTGTGGTCAAACTAACAATAAACTCTTCAAATCAGAAGAAAATTAGTTTTCTTGATTTAGATGAAGAAGGCAGTTCTATAGACCAAACAAAAATTCATAATTTAGAAATCAGACAAGACATCAGAGAGTATGCAAGTGAGATAGAAATAGATGCACAAAATGTGTATAACAAAAAAGCTATTACACATTCACCAGAAAACTATGGACCAAGAACTGTAGAGCAAGTTTTAATAACAAGTAACAACCAACAACTTGTTTTAAATAAACCTATCTTTGATGTTAAAAAAGTTACAGCATCATTTGCAAGTGGAACTACAGCTTCTAATCAAACACAATACACCGTTGATATAACAAATAGAGTTGTAAATAAAAAAGTATGGGACACTTTCTTTCCAAGTAATAGTGCAAACAAAATACAAGATACAGCAACTGTTAAATACAAAAGAAACTATTTATTTTTTGAAGAAGGTAATAACATTATTGATTTGACATTTAAAGAAGATGATTGGCTTGGTGTTTTGACAGGCGACCACTCAAGCATCAATAATACAATCTATTGGTCATTAAAAGATAATGGACAAGATGCTTTGGCTACAGAAGTTCAAAATAGATTTAATGGTTTACTATATAAAGAAATCGTTTTTAAGGTGGAATATTTAACCACAGACAACATTTTATTTAAAATGAAGAAAGACATACCAACAAGAAATAAAAGTGTCTTAATTAGTTCACAAGAAAGTTCAATAATAGATAGTCAAAATTTTGGTAAACAACAACAAGAGTTTGTAAATAGAATTGGAAATAGAGAGATGATGATAACAGGTAGGTATGATAATTACAATGACATACCAGACCTTAAAGATTACATAGATGATTTTGTTTTAGTAGAAAGAGAAATACAAATACACGAAAGCCACTACAATTTTAAAGGAACAATGAGTGAGTTTTATAGTAAAGATAATATGTTTGCAGGAATAAACAGTCAAAGAAAATATTTTTCTGTTGCACCACCTGAAGAAGCATTTATATCAAACCATCTCACAGAAGTTAATTTGACAATAAGTAATAATGATGAAGCCAATAGTAGCTTTTTAGGACAGACAGAAACTTATGTGGTTGAAAACTTTGGTAAGAAAGATAAATATATTCAAGGTGCATTAGTTCTTACAGATGAAACACAAACAGAAACACCATCAGGACAACCAAAGAATGAAATACTTTTAGAAACAACATCACACCCTATAGGAAAATCAGTTGTTGTAACAATGCAAATGACAGATAATTTTAATAGTCAAAGAGGTGTATATAGAAATGGCAATACAGGTTATTCAACCTTTGTCCCATATGTAGATAGCAATGGTAGGTTTGAAGAAATAAAAATACATCTATATAGATATGATGCAAACTATCTTAACAGAGGTATTAGTATAAAACCATATTATGTTACAGACCCTTCACCAGATGCAACTAATAACAATGAAACTTATTTTGAAGCAGGTGCAATAGTAAGTGATAAGTTGCCAGAGATTTCATATCAATCATCTTTTACAAGAAATGATGCACAAGGTAATGGTTATACAGATACTTACAATGTGATAAATACAAATGCAAGGGTGTATCAATCAGGAACATCAAGTGATAATTTTGTTAAGAGATATAAAGACAATAGAGAAATTACACACGAAACTTTGCAATTTAATTTTGGCACAAGTGTTAGTGGCAATGGTAGCACACAACAAATATTTATAACAAATGAGTTTGTAAACTATACACCAATGATATTTAATGGCACAACAGACTACACATTTAAGATTGCTTATTCTAACACATTAAGATATAATAGAGATAGCAAAGTATATAAAGGCACTTTACTATCAACAAATAATGTTGCCTTACAAAGAAGTGGTAATGAGTTACAAATTATAGATGTAAACCAATCTCAAGTTTGGCTAAATGCAAAAAATGATGCAGTCAGTTATGCAATATGTGATACAGATGGAAACATACTTATAGCAGTAAATAAATTAGGTAGTGGTTCTGGTTTAGCTTCAACATATGAGCCACTATATATCAATAGGTAAGGGGGTGAATAAATGGCTAATATAGATTTTTATTATGACATAAATAACTTTACACTTGAAACAATCGCAGACAATAGCAATGTGTTAAATCAAGGACAGACAGATAGCATAGAGTTTAGATTTTATTTTGGTGATTATACTTCTGGTTCTTATGTAGATGCTTTGACAACTACAAATATGACAGACAATGGTTGCTTACTAAATATTGAAAGACCCAATGGTTCTTCATCAAACAACATAGCAACATCACCAATCTATAGTGCAACACCAAAATATTTTAAGTTTACAATAACAGATTGGGTAACACAATATTCTGGAACACTAAAAGTTACTGCTAAAAGATATAACCCTGTAACACAAGTTGAACAGACATTTGGTATTGCTAACTTAAATATATTATCAAGTTCATCACAAAGCACAGACACCATAGAAGATACACAATACCAAGCACTTGTGAGTTACTTATCAACAGCAAGTAATAAAGTAGAAGTTAGAGCAAGTGGAACAATAGATGCTTTAGACTTGGTTATGTTTGTTGGAACTGTTGGCGCAAGTGGTAAATTGTTAGTATCAAAAGCAAGTCAAACAGGCACACCAAATATTAAAGACAACCCAGAATATAAATTTGGAATTGCTTTGACAAGTGCTACAAACAATCAAGATTTCTTTGTGCAAACAGTTGGTATTGTAGATAAAGTAAATACAAGTGGTTTTACAGAAGGTAGTATATTAGTGCCAAGTGCTACAGTAGATGGTGAACTAATAGAAGCAACAGATGCTAATGCACCACAAGCACCACTTAATAGAACACCGATTTGTGCAGTAATTTATTCACATCAAAATCAAGGCATCTTATATGTAAGACCAACTATCTTTCCAAAGATGAGCCAAGTCAAAGATGTGTATATAGATTACAGCAGTTTGACACAAGGACAAGGTTTGATTTGGGACACAAGCGAAGCACGATTTAAAGCAGGTTTTAGTGGTGGAGTTTTCTATGATGATAACTTACCATCTGAAGCAGATAGATTTGATAACTTAACTTATTTTGATGAAGATTAGGGGGTAAAAATAATATGACAAAATTAGAGTTAGAGTTAAAGGTTCAAAAACTTGAACAAGAATTAGCATCATTAGAGGAAGCAAGGAAGTATAAAAAAAGAAATGAAGAGTTGTTGCAAGAAGCATTTGATTTAAGACAAGAGGTAACAAACATAAAATCACAAATGCAAGGGCAACAAAAAAACCATCAAGAATTAGGAATGAGATATAACAAACTTGCACAGATATTTGATGAGTATATGAAAGCAAGTGATGACAGCCTAGAAATAAACAAATTGTTTTTGAGAAATATGTTAAGAACTCAAGAACTTATGAAACTAAAAATACAAGCCTTTAATGGTGAAGGCGAAGGAGATAAAAAATGATTATTAAAAAGTGGAACACAAGCACAACAGCTTGGGAAGCTTTAAGTCCTAAAGTAACTTATACAGATATTGTTGCTGATGTAACAGCAGGCTCACCTGTAAGTATATTTCCATCAGGAAAATTAAATGCACAATACTTACCAGACTTTGTGTTTGGTGGAATGAGATTTCAGTCTGCGATTGGTTCACAAACTGATGCTTCTTTTGCAAATAATTTAGATGCAGTTTATCAAGCAGTCGGAACTGATAATATTCAAGCAATGGTTGGTTCATACTTCATTGCTACAACAACTTTTACATTGGGAATGAATAGTGTTGACCAAGCAGGTTCAACAGGAAGATATTATAGTTGGGACAGCACAAGAGAAACAGAAGAAGATGCACCAGATGGCAATGATTTAGTTGTAGAACACGGTGATTGGATTGTCATTCAAAGTATATCAGGTTCAGGAACATCTGGTTCACCTTATTCAATAGCTTTAACAGTTGTTAACAATACTTATCAAGTAGCAACAAGTGGTTCAACAGGGGTCATTAAAATTGGCTATAGTGAGAATGGAAAAAATTACCCTGTAGAATTAGATGGTAGTAGCAAAGCATTTGTCAATGTGCCTTGGGCAGACACAAACACATTTAGAACAGTAACAGCAGGTGGTAATACATTAGGTGCAACTGAAACTTTAGCATTTACAGCAGGAACAAATGTGTCTATAAGTGAGAGTGCAGGTGCAGTAACAATATCATCAACAGATACAAACTATTCAGCAGGTAATGGTATTGGACTAACAGGAACAACATTTAGTGTTGCATCAGGAAATGGTTTGACACAAGAAGCAAATGGTTTAGCACACGCTGACACATCAAGTCAAGCAAGTTCAAATAATAGTGGTAGAACATATATTCAAAGTATAAGTCTTGATACATATGGACATATCACAAGTTTATCAACAGCGACTGAAACAGTAACAGATACAACATATAGTGCAGGTAATGGTATTTCATTAAGTGGCACAACATTTAGTGTAGCAGGTGGTCAAGGACTTACACAAGAAAGTAGTGGTCTTAAAATGACTTACCCTGTGTATCACGGTGATACACTACCAACGCTAACAAGTAGTTCAGAATATAGTAATGTAATCGGCTTTGAGTGGTAAGCAAGGGGGTTAGTTAAATGGCTAACGAAATTAAATTAAAAAAATGGAATGGTAGTGCTTGGGTTCAACAATACCCTGAAGTAAGACACACAGATATTGTTGCATCAGGCACACCAAGTTCATCTAACTTCTTAAGAGGTGATGGTGCTTGGGCAAATGTTGGTGATGGAAACACCAAGTTTTATGCTTGGAGAGCAATCAATAATACAACATCAAATACAGGCTATTATAGAATTGCAAATGTAAATGGTCAAGCATCAACACGCTTTCAAATAGAAGTTACAGGAAGAAGCAGTAGTTATAGTGATGGTGCTTTGCCAAACTATATAAAAATACTTGGACAATATAATAATGACAACAACTATGATGTATGGTATTTTAATAATGAAACAGGAACAAGTGAAGCAGTAACTGAAGTTGGTATTGTAGATGATGGCACAAACAATGTAAATATTTGGGTTAAAGTGGGTTCTTTTTCAGAGTTAACAGCAACTGCTTATTTAAGTGATGGAACAATAACTACTTACGATACAAACAGTTTTACCTCTACAGCACCAACAGGCTATACAGCAATCACAGAATATAAAATGTGGAATAGTGGCAATGATGGTTCTGGTTCTGGTTTAGATGCTGACACCGTAGATGGTTTACAAGCAAGTCAATTTATTAGAAGTGATGCTAACGATACAGTAACAGGTGGTGCAATAACATTTACAGGTAACATTGTTTCAAATGGACAAATAAGAAGTAATACCCCATCAAATAATATTGCCCCTATCAATGTAAAAAGTGATGGTGAAGGTCAAGCAATACATATAGAAGAAACAGGTTCAGGTGCAGAAAGTTGGCAACTTGGAGTAGATACAGCAGGAAACCTAAACTTTATGAATAGTGGTTCAGGAACTCCATCTATAAGATTTATGGATAATGATAATGTAGGTATAGGGGTAAGCACACCAACACAAAAATTAGATGTCGCAGGTAGTATAAAAGCATCAAATAATATGTATGCAGGAAGATATTATGACTTAAACGACACAGCTTATTATCTAGACCCTGCATCAACAAGTGAAGTAAATAATGTAAATGTTAGAGGCGACCTTGTTATAGATGCTAACAACAATAATGAAAAATTATACATTTCAAGATACGGACAAACTACTCAAGAATTTACATCTTTTAGTAGAGATGACACAATAACACATATACACACAAAAAATGATGAAGAAAGCTCTACAGTTAGATTTAGAATAGAAAACACAGATACTGAAACCGGTGGTGGTGCAGATGCTAACGATAGAAATATTGATTTTATTAGTGATGCAACAGATGCAAGAATAGTTATAGATGGAAACAGAGTAGCAACAGAAAGTTATGTGGACACAGAGATAGCAAGTCTTGTAGCTTCAGCACCAAGCACACTTGATACACTTAATGAATTAGCAAGTGCTTTAGGTGATGATGCAAACTTCTCAACAACAGTAACAAATAGTTTAGCAGGTAAAGTTGCTAAATCTGGCGATACAATGACAGGTAATTTAAGAATTGAAAGTGGTTCATTTGCTTCGCTTATATTAGATAGAGGCACAACAGGTTCAGGTTCAGTTCTTCAATTTGAAAATAACAACGGTCTTATTGGTGGCATTGGTGCATTTGGTGATGATGGCTTACAATTTAGAACAGCAAATGGAACACAAATGGTTTTAAGTTCAGCAGACAGATTAGGTATAGGCACTCAAAGCCCAGCATCAAAATTAGAAGTCAATGGTGATATTCAATTAGTAAGAACAAAAAACATTATCTTTGGCGAAACTGTTGGGGGTGGTGCAAGAGCAAGAATATTCTCAACAGAAAATGAATTTTCAGCAGATTATAATGGTTTAGGTTTTAGCACAGGTGCAAATGGTAGAACAAACCCAACAATGTATATTAGAAGCACGAACAATTCAGTTGGTATTGGCACGACAACTCCAGCGGAAAAGTTAGAAGTTGTTGGTAAAGTAAGAGCATCAGAAAACTTTGAGAAAAAAGGTAGTGGTGGTTATTACTTATACAATAGTTCTATGGGCTTTAGAGGTGCTTTTTATGATAATGGTAGTGCTACATCTATCTATGGTGATGGTAATGGTTCAACGCCTGTTATAAATATAAATAGTGATAATGTAGGTATTGGAACAACAACCCCAAGTGAAAAATTACAAGTAGAGGGAAACATAAAACTTAATAGCACATTGCCTAAAATTCAATTTACAGACACAAATAATGATAGTGATTTTCATATTGCAAACAATAATGGTGTGTTAGAAATTGCAGACACAAGTAACCAAGAAGAAAGATTTGCTATAACAACAGCAGGTAATGTAGGTATTGGAACTACAACCCCAACACAAAAACTTGAAGTAGATGGTAACATTAACGGTAACGAGCTACACCTTAACGATACTAATACAATATTAAAAGAAGGTGATAATAACACTTTAAGAATACAAACAAATTCAGGCTACACACAAATTGGTCCTGAAAATTCATCGTGGTCTCATTTTAGAACAGACAGAGGTTCATTTTATTTTAACAAACCTGTGCAGGTTGATGGGAATATAGCACTTTATGATAATAACACAACAAAATTAGAAAACTCAACAGGTTATATTTACGAACTTGGTGAAAGAGTAGCAACTCAAGATTTTGTAGAAAATGCTTCTGGTTATTGGAAACAAATTAAAACAGGTTCAACAACAATTACAAGTGGAACATCTGCAACATCAATTACTGTAGATGAAACATTGCTCAATCAAGGTGGACAAGACCAATTAGTTATAGCTTTTGAGCTAAATACATCAAGTGTAACAAGCACAACAAGTGAAGTTCACATAGTTAAATTAGAAAACTCAAGTAGTTCAGCAGGTGGTGTTTTATTCAATGCTTCAGCAAGTAATGCTTCAATACAAGTTGGTTCAATACGAGTTTATAGAGGTTTAGCATCAACACAACTGACATTTAGTTATAGCTACAAATTCACAAATGGTTCATCAAGTGAAATCGCAGACACAGTATATGTGGGTAGAGTTTGGAAACTTGTAGGAGTTGAAGGAGTATAATATGAAAAGATATATAAGAACAGAAGGCAACCGCATTATAGATATTAGACATAAAATGATTGAAGGTTTCATAGAAATAGAAGTTGAAGATGAATTAAGAGATATAGATATATTAAGAAGTTATGTTTACAGTAATGGGTCTTTACAACAATCACAAGATTTAATTGATACACAATTATTAAAAGAAGAAATGTTTGAAATTCAAGGTTGGTTATTTGAAAACGATTGGAAAGTAAACAAAATCACATTAGGTGAGTGGGAAACAACAGACCCAAGATTTATAGAGTATAAAGAACAAAGAGCAATAAAAAGAGCAAGACTTGATGAAATAAAAAATATAATAGGAGTGTGATATAATGACTATACAGTTTAATATCAAAAACCCAGAAGGGTTAAAACAAGGTGAACTACTTATTTATAATGGCAAAAAGTTTGAAGCAATCAAAAAAGAACATCTTTTAGAAGGTGTGATGAAAGACTTTGCTGTTTTAAAGAAAGAGTTTGAAATATTAAGAGAACAAACAAAAGTTCTCAAAGAACAAATAAACAAAAGACAAAAGAGATTTCTTGGTGCTTTTGTGAAAGAGGTGAAATAGATGAGTGATTTATTTGGTTTACAACTTGAAACAGTTGAAGCAATCATTGTAGCACTTGGAACTTCATTTGTAGGGACAGGAACTGTTGCACTAATTGTTAAGTCTGCTTTAGGTAGAGTTACAAGAACAATGAAAGCAAAAGTGTTAGAAGCCGAAGAAAGAAACAAAATTAGTTCTGAACAAGCAGAGCAAACAATGAAAGCATTGACTGCAAGTGAAACAATCTTAAAAGCACAAGTAGATAGTTTAAGAGAAGAAATAGATAAATTGATAAGAAGCCAAAACCAAACCAACAGAAATGTGCAATCGTTACTTGATGAATATAAAGCAAGAGATGAACAAATCAAAGACTTAATTGTTCAAGAGTTTGGTGATGACCTTGAGTAAAAAATACATTAAAGGCTTGTTATATAACATTGCCTCTTTTGTGGTTTTAATCACACCAACAGCATTTTTATTTCTTATCAATAGAGAACAATGGGTTGAAGGTGATGCAACCAAAATATCAATCGGTGTTTTAATTGGTTTGCTATATGCTATTTTAGTTATGCGAGGGGCATTGAAAGAAGTCAGCCCAAAAATAGCCACATTGCTATCTATGTTCACTTTCCTTGCGATTGTTTGGTTTTTAGGTAGTATCATTCAAGATTTATTTTGGGTCATCTTATCTGTCATTATTGGTTATATTTTCTATATGTTTATAGCTATGATAGGTGAAAGACATATGCAAGAATATAAAGCATACAAAGATGAAAAAGTTAGAGTTCAAGTAAGACAAGAAAACAATGATGACCTAATGGGTGTCTAATATGGAAGATAAAAAATTATTAGAAGAAAAGTATAAATATGTAGAAGGCAAAAGAAACATAGGTGATTGGGTCAAGAAAAGAATGTCTTGGCTCATACTTATTGTTGCATCTATCTTATTTATATTTAAAGAAGGTTTAGAGTTTAGTGCATCAACTGATGATGTATTAACAATTATAATGTCAATGTCATTCACATATCTTTTTGCACTTTATGTGTCTATCTCATTAAGACAGATGGGTAAGAAGTCTGGAAAAGAAAGTCAAACATTTATGAACGCACTTAAATATTTAGCAGAAGCAAAGACAAACATCAAAGAGATTATGTATCTGCTTCCACGCTATGCCAGATATAAGAATGAAGTGGCTTTAAATGATGTTAGAAAGCTTTTTATTGAAGAGATGGGTTTACTGTTTACTTTATATAAAAAAGGCTATTATGAACGAAAAGAGATATATAAGAATTTATCAATAGAACAAAAGAAAGCACTTGAAGATGTTAAGAAAATTAAGATAACAAAATTACAACCAAGTGATTTATTATCAGAACACAGTAAGAGTAAATCAAAACATTATGACCCTTTATATTTAGGTAAAGATGAAAGAACAGATGCAAGACAATCAAGTATCACAATGGCAATTACAAAATCTATCTTACCTATTATTACAAGTTACTTTGCCATTCAGGTTGTGTTGGGTTCATCAATATTGTGGGGTGCAATACAAGTTGCAGTTATTATGTTGATGGGAGTAACACATTATATGGAAGGTGAGGACTATATAGTATCAGAACTTAAGAACAGACAAATAAACAAAGCAGATTTACTTATAGAGTTTAAAAACTTATATGACAACTCACATCAAATCTTTCAAGAAGAAATTAAAATATTAGAAGAGCTTGAGAAAGAAGAACAAAAAGCATCACCACCTATT
>Ga0129351_1000881_pt1 | contig 11662 bp, 4 predicted proteins | sample CPBDNA_8_FD_94423 | JGI IMG/M metagenome (GOLD analysis project Ga0129351, IMG submission 94423) | Freshwater to marine salinity gradient microbial communities from Chesapeake Bay, USA - CPBay_Sum_27_0.2_DNA | ecosystem: Environmental > Aquatic > Marine > Coastal | place: USA: Chesapeake Bay... | reverse complement strand
ATCACTGCCCCACCAAGTTATTCAGTACCAAGAACTTATCTAGTCTCTTAATCTAGATAGTCTTTCTTCTACGCCTACCCCACGACCCTCACGCCAATAGTATAGCTTACCTACTAAAGGTATATACTTAACTGATCGTAGTTCATCTATATCAATCTCGCCCTCATCAATGGCTCTCACTACATCTTGGGATAAATCATTTAAGATACCAAGTTGTGGAGGTGCAACTGTTGATATAAGTGCTTCGCCAATACCTTCTTTACGAGCTTTTACTGTAGTGTATTTAGTTACACCAAATATACGGAGTATGTTATTGAATACTAAATCTTCTTCATCAATCTCACGATTGAACAAGATAGCTTTCAATACATCTGCTGATCCGTTAGCTAGCATCGCCAGCATACCAATTCTGAATAGATTTGTGAATCCCTCTGTGAATGTATTTTTGTTAGCCATCTTTTGGAAAGACTGCTGACGAAGAAAGTCAAACTGCTTAATCGTATATGACTTCAAGCTGTATAGGATTCTTGTGTTAGGATTCTCAGCGTATGCCTGTGGCATTTCTATAAGCGAAATAGGAGCTACATCTGATAATCTATTGAACAGAGCCTGCAATACTTGGTCGCTCTTTATTCCCGAACGGAGATCAGATATAGCTTTAGATGCGTCACGCATCCCTTGTGTTTTTACTAGCTCATTGAATAGTTTTTTGTATTCTTTGCTGTTCTGGTTTCTGACAGCTTTTCTCATCATGGTGTAATTAGCATTGATGTTTGTGTTCTTAGCTAGTGCATCTATCTGTGTAATACCAGATGCTTTAAAGAACCAATCTACTGCATTAGCCAATGCACCTGCACCCTCTTGTGCTTCAATGGTAACAACATTTCTAGCTCCCATAACATCCTCACGAGTAATTCTATCTTTGCTAGCTAATGTTTTTGCGAAACCAGCAATCGTATTGAAAACTCCTGTCTGGACTCCAGTAAAATAAAAATCACCTAGCTGAGTGACTGCTGAACCAACATTACCCATTGTAGCTATGTACCCTGCATTCTTTAATCCCTTGATAATACTTGATTGTTTTCCGTGTCTGCCAAAGCGAGCATCTACTGCATCTTGTATGATTCTAAGACCTTCATTACTAATTGTGCCTGCTTCAAGGTTTCTATTTATAATCTCAGCTAGTCTGCCACCTTGTATAACCTCTCCCTTTCTGCGATTAGTTGTTCCTAGTAACTTAGCTTGATTGATTGAGGCAATCATACTTTGTGCATAGTTTACCAAAGCCTCTTCGGGAGATGCATAATATTTATTCCTGCGTTCGCTATCTATAACTTCAATAGTTCTTTCTTTGATATTTCCTGGGGTCATACCACCTAGACTCATCTTGATGCTTTTTCTTTTGACGATATTTTCAATGATGGATTGTCTTTCATATCCATCTAGTGTCTTACCTCTTCTTTGCTCTATAGCATCTAGCTCTCTTTGTATCTCTGTATCATACAAAACTCCTGTGTAGGAATCTTGTAATCCACGAACATCTTTTACCAGCCTTGGGAAAAAGTTTTCTAGATAGCCAACATCCATATTCACACTTCTGCCACCATCGTATAGATTCTGTAATAGATCAGATACGATTTTGTAGTTATCTCCCATATTGTGTTTAGCTAGGATTCTGTCACGAACCTGTTCGTAGGTTTCGTTGTCAGCTTTTTGGAAGCGAGTTTGCGAAAACTCTTCTAGCTGAGAAAGTAATTCCTTTCTACTAACATCGGGCATTATAGATAAGGTATCTTCATACTGTTCTATTTTATTATCCCTACCTATATAAAAATGTTTATTTCTAGTTTCGTTAGTTAGAGCAAATGTGTTGCCACTATTCATTGTTAGCTTCTCAAAGAACATCTTTTCTCCGTTTACCATAACCGAATAAAGAATACCCTCGTATTCATCTCTACTGTGTATCTTTGGTTTAAGATCAGTTTTACCACCTTTTTGTAAACGCAACTCTAGCTGACCTAATTGTTCTTGTTTCTCTTGAGCCTCTAGGGCTTGTTTTTCTTTGATTCCATTTAGTACCTTTTGCTTATCCTTGATACTCTTGCCTGCTACTAATCCTCGTGGATGAAAGACGGGATGAACAAACTTCTTACCTTTTAAGAAAGCAACAACATCATCTGTAGTGGGAATAGTTTCGGGAGCTTCGTCAAAGTATTCAATCTTTCCACGAGCATAAGCTCCTCTGCCATATACAGTTATTTCTTCTGCACTCTTAACAAATCTACCTTGGCTATCTACAAAGAAATCATTGAATTTTGGATTAAAGGAAAGTAACTCTCCCTCCAATGATCCCTCTTGTTCGTAATCAACCCTACCATTAACACTAGCCATTGGGAATTTATTCATAGCACCATTTCTAATTAGTGCAGTAGCTATTGGATTAACAGTAAATGAAGCATCCTTTACAGTAAATGCACGACCATAGCTATGTGCTTCTCCGTAATTTGGCTTTCCAGATTTACCAATCTTATGTAATGTTTGTACGAACAAAGGCCCTTCAACACCCTCTTTAGTAAATTGAGAACCTAGATTTAGACGGATAGCTCCCATTGGGATTCTATCTGTTTTATGTCTATTGTACTTAGCTTTCTCTTTTTTGGGCAAAGCATTAATAGCCTCTTCATCAGTATATTGAAACTCAGTTATTTTCTGTAATCGCAAAGACATCTGTTTTGGATAAACAGTTTCATACAAGTTTTTCAATTCGGGATTATCTCTAATCATTCCTTCAAAGAGATCTTTTTCTGAAACATCAAATGCATCATACTTTTTACTGTAGCTATCTAATACCTCAGTGCTAATACCACTCATAGTTGGCAAGATATGCCTATCTGTAGTTTTAGAAACACCTTGTGTATTTTTGTAACCCTTATCTTTATATTGATAAAAGTCAGACCATTTCACACGATCAGATAAAATATGAACAGTAGGTTTTGAATCAATTCCAATTGCTTGAATTGCAGTATCATAAGAAGCATTTTCTCCCTCGGTAGATACTGCCTCTACCCCATTTGGTGCATACATTTCTATAACTGCATAAGCTCTTTCAGTTGGTATAGAGAAGTCGGGATCAAACTCTCTCAACAATGGCTCTGAAAGCATATATTGAAATCCTTTTCCATATGCTTTGTTTACATTGTTTGGATTTATTTTTGTATTCTTATAATACTCACTTCTTTGAGTTGCTTTAGAAGCACCAAAAAGATTCATCATTGATTCTTGAACTTTAACAGGGTATAAATCTTTACCTAAATCCTTAGAGTTGTGCTGACTAATTTTAGCTATATGATTTATAAATGTCCTAGAAAATGTTGCTCTTGGCTTAAATCCCGATTCTGGAGTTACTTGTTTATCTAACTCTGAAAATATGGTTTCTATTGAATCTGTTTTAAAGTTAACATTTTTTAAACGAAGCTCTCCATTTGCTAAGGTTAGTGCTTGTCTAAAATCTTTATCAAACTGTTTTTTATATTTATCGGGTAGTGTTGCATTTACTGCACGATATGTTGTTCTTACTACTCCTTTTAAATAATCAGAACTTGATTCAAGTTTTTTTAAAGGTGCTGAAGTTAAAACCAATCTAACAGTGTCATTGTCTCTAATAAGTACTTGATTATTTAATTGGTTTATCATCGTAGAGGCTGAACCTTTTGTAGATGCCCAAAAATAATTTGTATTCAACGGGAAGAATATTCCTCCTCCACCTTGAGCTAGCTCTACTCCACCTTGCTTTATACTTCCTGTAAAGAAGTTATCGGGCATATGTAGTGTAGCAGGAACTGTAAAGTCCTTGAGTTTCTTATTAAATGTTACTCTACCCTCTTCTACAGCCTGTTTGAATTGAGGGGAGTTTTGGAAATACCCAAAATCTAAGCCTGTGTTTTCATCAATATAATTAACTTGAAATCTTTCTTGTTGTTTTGTTTTTATATCTGTTGAAGATTGACCTAGTATTTTAAAATTTGTGTCACCAATATTTTCGCCCCTAGCTACACCTTGTGCCATTGAGTTTAGTGCATTAACTATTTCAACATCTGTAGTTGCTTCAGAGAATACACCATCTATACCAAGTGCTTTAGCTACACTCGCAAACCATGCTTTAATTCTTGTCTTTGTAGTAACATCTAAAGAGGTATAGTTAGCTGAAATAACCCCAAACATTTGAGCTAATGATTCTTCGTTTTGAACATTAACATCATATCTAGAACCCCAATCAAGCATATATGACTTTAGTTGTTCGTTACTTGTTGATCTTATTACGGAATCTATTAATTCTTTTGAACGAACTGTCGCTACTTGATCGTCTCCAGTATTCTTTAAAAACAATGCATGAAATACCTCGTGTGCAACAGTTGTATTATCAGCAAGCTCTGAGTTAATATAAATTTTACCATTTACAAAAGCACCTTTTACATCTTCTTGTATTCCTGTAGCCTCTTTAAATTCTTGATTTGTTTTATACAAACCAATAGTTACATCGGGTAACAGATTAGATATAGATAATTTAGCATTATCTACTGTCTTCTTAACTAGATTAAATTTTTCATTAATTAACTTTGGATCAATACCTTGCTCTACTTCTTCTTGTGTAAGACCTCTTCTATTTATCTCTGTCTTAACACCACCTTGTACAAATGATTCTTTTGTAGTTTCGCCAACTGGCATATTTGAATCAACTTCTACTAGATCATTAGGTGCAACTTCATTTGGATCTTCTTTTGAAACTAGCTCTGTTTCAGTTGTCTTGTTAAGCAAAGATGCATTTGCCAAAGCATCAGCTAGTGCCTCGTAGTCTTCTGGACTTTTCTTCTTTAAATTCTGTAGGTCATTTAAGAACGGAGTAATTAACTGTTCTGCTCTACCTTGCTGTACTGCATTCTCTCTTTCAAATTGGCGAAATGCGTTTTGCAACTCCTTACCTGCACCTGCTTTACCTATCTTACTAGATAATGGTACAAGCACATCATTTATAAATCCTTTAAAACTATCTGGATCATGCATTTTTTTACCCTCTTCTAGGTCAATATGTGGTACACCTTCGTTATCCATAGCTGTAGACATAAGCTGTCTACCTAAGTCGCTGTTTAGCTCTTCTGGATTTATTTCACCATTTTGAATACCAGCACTTAATCTATCGTGTTGTGCCATTAGCTGTGCAGGAACTGAATATGTACCAGAAGCTATGCCACCTAGCAACATTGACTCAACAATACCTTGGTCAAGTTTGCGATCTGGATCAAAGCTAGCTATTTCTTTAGCTATATAGTTTTGGGAAAAAGTTTGTAAACCTTCTGTTATGGCCTCAGATGTAGGTGCTTTACCAAATGATGCTAATCTTCCTAATGCAGTCTTTGCTGTTACATTATCTGCACCACGGAAAATTGCATTAGCTACTTGTCTACCACCTAATCGCTCTAATAACATAATAGGAACTGTAGTCATAGCCCCTACTTGTCTTGCTTTAGCAAACTCACTTTCTGTAAGATCTCTATCTGCATCACCAGTGCTAGCTACATAGTCATCTACACCTTGCTGGTATGCATTACTAGCTAAACCTAACCAGCTAGCACCTTTTACGACAAGTCCAGTACCACCTGTTCCTAATGCCATTAATACATATCCTGGCATCATACCTATGGCATTGGCTACCTTATATCCAAAATTTTGTTTTAGTTCATCTGGTATATCACCAGTAAATGCTTCGTCAATCTGATCACGAGTTCTTGCTACTGAGTTAGCTAGTTTTCTATTTCCAGATACTGTAGCTAAACCTTCTGCTGTTGATGCAAATACATCTGCAAAACCACCAAAACCTGCTCTAGTATAGTCACCAAGATTTAGTCCATCTTTTGCATTTCTTTCTGCAATAGGTATTTCAAACTCTTTCTCTGGCTCTGCTATAGATTGTTGTCTAAACCTAGCTAATGTCTCTTGAGTTTGCATATTAATCATTGCCTCAAGCTCACTTATTGATGGCAACGATTTTTGTAATTCTTCTACTGATGGCAAGCCAGATTGAAACTGGTCAAGACCTTCAGCTTGTTTTTCTAACTCTTCTAGGCTAGCCATAGTTTACTGATTATTTTTTGAAGTGTACTCTAGTAGTTTGATAAATTTAGTTTCTTTTAATAAAGGAGATAGCTTTGCTAAATCTTCTTTATTTAATTGTTTTCCAAACATACCCTCTTGTTTATATACTTGTGTTTCTGGATCGTATTCAACTCCAAATTCTTTAAGTACACCTACATAATCATTTATAACATCTGGCTCTAAGTCAAAACCTAGCTCTTCTTTTTCACCTTTTATATCATTAAGTAATCCTAAAATTTGAACTCTTTTATACAAATTAGCTAACTCGTCTGCTTCTTTACCTTCTTTTACACCTGCTTCATATTGTCTAACACTTTCTGCAAATCTTCTTTCAGCTAGATTTGCACTTGCTTTAGCTTCAGCTGTACTTTGATCAAATCTTTTTTGTTGCATAGCAAGTGATGCTTCTTGGTAAGGTGTCATTTTATCCTTACTCTGATCCTCTTTCATTAAGCGTTTAGCTTCAACATTTACAGCAGAACCTTTAAATCCTTCTGCTCTAGCTAGCTTTTTATAATCACTTAATCTTAATTCACCTTCTGGTGTATCTGGAGTTGCTTGCATAAAGTCTGGTCTTTTTGCCAATCTTTCTTCTCTTGCTACAGATGCTTGTTCAAATGACTTTCTAGCTTCTTCTCTAGGATCAGCAGTCTGTCCAATTACATCAGTAAATCCTTCTGGTGCATCTTCGCCACGCAAGAATTGACCAATACTTTGTCCCTTAAACATTTGACCAAAGAAGTCAGCTTTTGAATAACCTGTTTCTGGATCAAATACCATACCTTTTTTAAGTGCAAATTGTTGTGCTCTTTGAAACTCTGCATCTGTAATAGGATCTCCTTTTTCTTTTCTCTGTAAGAAGTTAGATTGATAATCTGGCACACCTTGAGTTGATACACCTTCTCCACCAAATGATTTATTTATTTGTTGATTTTCAAATGTACCTGCTAATAAAGGCTGTCCTGCTTCTTGATTTGCAATAATTTGTTTTTCTAGATCAGATCTATCTTCTAATGGAATCCCTGTAGTTTCTTGTGTAACATTATTTGCAGTTGGTAAATCAGTAGTTTGCATATTATTTGCATCTACTGTTTGAGTATTGATTTCTGGATTAGGTCTTCTCGCAAACATACCTGCACCACTTGGAGATACATCATCAAAAAACTCTTCATAAGTTTCGCCTCTAAATGTTCTAGAAAGTGGATTTAAATTTGCTTCACCTGGTTGTTTCATTAAAGCGTCATAACCTGCACCAACTGTTTGAAATGGTAATTCTAAAACATCTCCAGCTAATTTAGTACCTAAGTTAAAAGCATCATAAGTCAAATCCCCCAATTTATGTAAACCAGTTCTTCTACTTTTATCTTTACCTACCTCCGAAAAATAGTCTTGCATACCTTGATCAATATTAACTGCTCCAGCAATACCTTCGTCAAGACCTGTAAATTCTTCAACAAGTTGACCCACACCAAAACCTCCAAGTTTTCCTACTTTTGGGCCTATCTTTTTTAAATTTTCACCAATATTTTTACCAAGGTCTACAGCACTTTCTGCTGTCTTTATTACATTACCTCTAAACCCTGTTGGCTCTGGTGGTACTCTAGTTCTTGATCCAACATTAGGTAAAGGATCATCTTTTACTACAGGGGGTTTATTACCACCAAATTGATCAACTACTTCTTGTATAACTCTTTTACCTTCTTTGGTTCTTCTATCTATCTTAAATTCTGGCTGTGGCTGTGGCTTTGGTGTAGAAGTTTTTGTTCTACCTTGATTTCTAGCATTTGCCCTATTTTGTGCATCATTTTGAGCTATTTGTTGCTGAAGTGGTGTAGGTCTTGTATTAGGATTTCTTGCTGATCCACCTGTCTGGCTAGCTACAAATCCACCACCTAAACCAAGCCCAGCAGTAGCTACTGTTGAGTTTAAATTCTTATCTTTTTCAGCTTCTTCAGCTAATTTACGAATGTCTCTTGTTACATTATATTGAGCCATAGTTTATTTTATCAGTTAAGTTTTATTTAATTGTGATATCTAAATGATGATACATCTGGTGTTGACCAAGTACCAGTCCAATCATTTTCAACATATGGGAAACTTGATCCAGGTATAACTGTAGATCTAGCTACTACTTTAGTAAAGTTAACTCCAAGTATGTTAAAATTGTTACTAATTACATGATCTGTTCCAGGTGTATAAAGTCCAAATCCTGCCGATGGACTCCCATCTGCTTTTGGTATAACATTTCCTACTACCATATAATCGGTTCTTCTTTCCCTTTCTTCAACACAATTTTGAGTATTAGGAAAATAATCACCACTCATTTCTATGAATATAGGGCCATTAATATACCCATATCCTAAAAAGTCTGATCCAGAATCTGTAGGAGGGCCATCAAAAAAATTATAAATTCTTGTTGTAGAATTAATTCGTCCACTTACACCTACTCTAGCATATGCACCACCTTGCCACCGATTACATTCTCCTTGTTCATTATCTGGTGGTGGATCAAGATATGGACATGCATCACTAGCATGATTAAGAACTACATCATCATCCCACCATGTTGAAGTTTGACCATGGCTACTTAAATAGTAAGAATCATCATAGGGATCGCCTGGCCCATAACTGGGTGATAATACTGTTGGTAAATATCTCAATCTTGTCCCAGTACCAAGACTAAGTTGAGTAGTGTTACCACATTTAGTACCTCTTGAAGCACTTGCTGAAACCTTTATGTCCCTTAGTTTATACATAAATTTTGATATTTTAATTAGATCTTCCGAATCCATAAGGTTTATAAACCATTTATTCTCATCATAATCATTTATGTCTTTTGACCAAAGGGTATGATAATTTTGCAAAGCGTAATTTAGACCACCTTGTGCGTGCATTTGTTGAAACCTTATAGTTCCATCGCCATCTCCTAACATATCAAAAAGTGCCATATTAGTTATATAACAACAGTTGTTATCTGTCCATTAAGTACTACATAGAGAGTCGCACCAGATCCCTTAGTAACTGTAGCAGGTTCTATAATTGTATCGGGATCGTCATCATATATAGAAGGTGTCATTGGTTTTTGTCTATCCGAATCATATGAATAAAAGGAATCATCTTGCCTAGATTGAATTGCTTCATCCATTTGATCTTGGCTAAATATTCCAGTAAGTCTAGCTGGATTAGTATCATTAGGATTGCTATCTTCATACCTATGATACTCCAAATCACCTGCTTTATTTAATTCTGTCTTAAATAATGTATCTTTTTTTTGTAAATTTTCATCACTAGATATTACTTCACTAATAGCTTCAAGTGTTTCTTTTCTTACTTCTGAAGTAGTTTTATCTTCTTTTGCCATAATTAGTTACTAAATTTTATAACTTCATAATATGTTGTTCCGTCAATAGTAGTCAATACAGGACGGGCTTTTTGTTGAATTACACCAGTTGTAATGTAACTAGCTGGAGCAGATCCATCATTTTGAGAAGCAGTTCCTACTGGTAATAATTCTGATACTTGTTCAGCATATCCTCTCCTAAAGTCTGTAACACTACCAGCTGAAAAAACACTCTTTGATGATGTATAAGAAAAAAGTCCTTTTCTTCCAAACCATCTAGCATTACCATCAGCAGTACCACTTGAAGTAGCAAGAAATGTTGTTCCTACAGCATTATTACTTGCTCCAAAATTAGTAAAAGGAGTTCCACCACTATCGGCATAACTTGTTATTCTATATAGCCTACCTTCTACAATAGTACTTGTTACTGTTTCCTCACTATCTAATAAATAACATCCTGGAAAGTAAGAATTATTTGTACCAAATGATATACTTCTAGACCATCCATCATCTGGACTACCTCCACTACTTGTAGTTGCAACACCTCCTGGTGCTTGAGTTACACCAGTTTTTACTTTGGTAACAGAACAGTTAATATCATCTAAATTATAAGCTAATTGAGTTATACTTGGAATACTTGTTAATATTGATTCTGTAACAGTTGCTGTAATTTTCTTAGAGGATGGTGGAATAATTTCCATATATGCCTGACTTTTTGAAGTTACAGTCAATTGAGAAAATTGACCTGCTCCAAGAGTCTCAGATGCCCAAGAGTTAATCTGAGGGTTATCTGCATTTTTTTTCTTACATTTAACAGTTCCTGGAACACTAACATCTATAATATCATTATATGTAATTTTAGTTCCTGTTATTTGATTTACTAAATATGCAGTTACTCCAGATCCTAGTGTACCTCCACTTGTAGCTTGAAAGTAATCTTCTATAACTCCAGTGCTTGGGCCACCTACTGATGAATAGTCACCATTACTATTTATTTTATATGTTCTTCCACTAACATATGTGTTTGTTGTACTAGTTGCATCAGTACCCTTTAGGTATGATCTAATAAATACAGAAAATCCATTATTGTTTTGTTCTTGTTTGGTAATTAATTTAATATCATCTGTTTCTGTAAGTGTAATAGGTGTTGATCCAGAACTAGTTATTGTTACTTTTTCAGTTCCTGGCATACTAGTAGGCCCAGTGCTTTCTGTTCTAGCTGACTCACCTGGCTCTGTAAATATAGCTTCTAGCTTTACAAAAGTTCCTATATCTCCTCGTTTATTAACTCGCAACTCAGATAAAACTAATGTTGTTGATTCAAATGTTATGCTAGTATTACCTACATCATAGTTTGCGTTATAATCGTAATTATTTAATTGATATATAGTTCTAACTACTTGTAAACGATTATTTGCTGTGTATCTAACTACATCAGATTCGTTTGTTTCAAATATAAATGTAGTTGTTTTAATGCCATCGTGATTATCTTCTTTTTTGCTTATTAATTTATGATCATCAGTAAGTTCATTTAAAGCACTTTTTACTTGAGTTTCTGTTCTATCAAAAGCTGTTACTTGAATAGTATTTATATCTTCTACAAAATCTTGAGATACAGATAAGATACTAGGTTTTAAGAATGTATATCTTTCTGTAGGTATACCATCTACATTTGATTTTTCTTCTCTAGCTAGGGTATATCCTGTTTTTGTTTTTCTTATATGTGCATCAAATTGTATACTACCATCAAAGCCAGATTTTTCTGATTCTCTTATATGTGCTGGAGATACATTTTTTCTTGTAATGCTTTTTATATCATAAAAGGAAACAATATTCCATGAGCTAGGATCTGCTGGAGGATGTGTACTACTCAAGGTAGATGTAGCAACTACAGTGCTAAATACCATTATTCTCCATTCAGATCCAGACCAAGAAATTGTATAATCATATGTAGCTGGAGTAGATTTTGCATATTGAACTTTTCCATTTAATTGAGATTCTCTTAAATAATAAGTTCCACTAATACCAGTTCCGTCTGGCTCAGATTTTGGATCACTGCCTTCAATAACATATGCGTCAATATATTGATCAGTTGGATTAAACCACTGTTCAATAATAGCATTTTGTGAACCCACAAGATCTTCCGAAGATGAAAGCAATGAATCTCTTGTT
>Ga0129351_1000880_pt1 | contig 11663 bp, 19 predicted proteins | sample CPBDNA_8_FD_94423 | JGI IMG/M metagenome (GOLD analysis project Ga0129351, IMG submission 94423) | Freshwater to marine salinity gradient microbial communities from Chesapeake Bay, USA - CPBay_Sum_27_0.2_DNA | ecosystem: Environmental > Aquatic > Marine > Coastal | place: USA: Chesapeake Bay... | reverse complement strand
AGAGCTTAAAGAAGATAAAAAGAAAGTATTGTGGTTACATGATTTACCTTTAGATCCAGAATCAGCTCATCTAAAAGACGGAGGATGGGATAAGTTTGATAAACTAGTTATGGTATCAAATTGGCAGATGCAACAATATGCTTCTTATCTTGGTGTACCATATTCTAAATCTGTCGTATTAAAAAATGCAATTGACCCTATTGGTGAACATGACAAGCCAGATAGTAAGGAGCAACTTAATATAATATATCATACTACCCCTCATAGAGGTTTAGAATTATTAGTACCTGTCTTTGATCAGATATCTAAAATGTATGATAATGTTCATTTAGATGTTTATTCATCATTTAACGCATATGGCTGGCCAGAAAGAGATGAGCCTTATAAAGAATTGTTTAAGATGATAGATGATCATCCTAAGATGACTAATCATGGTTTTGTACCAAATAAAGAAGTAAGAGAAGCTCTTAAAAATGCTCATATATTTGCCTACCCTTCTATATGGCAAGAAACATCATGTATAGCTCTAATGGAAGCTATGTCAGCTGGGTTAATGTGTGTTCATTCTAATTTAGGAGCATTACCTGAAACAGCATCTAATTGGACATACATGTATCAATTTAATGAAGACCCTCAACAACATGCCAATGCATTTGGTCAATGTTTGATAGAAGCAATAGAATTATTTCAGAAACCAGAAAAGAAAGCTATGCTTGATCAAAGATTAAATATGCAAAAAGTATATGCTGATTCATTTTATTCTTGGGCGTCTAGACAAGTAGAATGGAAAGGATTGCTTGAATCGTTGCTTGACAAGAGTTGATTCTGACCTCAAAAGTTCTTATAATAAGAATTATTAGGAGGTCTTTATGGACGAATTATTAAATAAAATTGATGATTTAGAAAAAATCATAAAAGAACAGCAAGAGATTGTTCTCGAGCAAAAGCGAATTATAGACAGGATCGAAAGCATGGTAGATGCTTTGGATAATAAGTATGGTGGATAAAGCTGTATTAATTGAACGACTTGAAAAGGCTAGAGCTGCAAAAGCTGCAAAGTCTGGCCCTCCCAAGTATGAAATGTACTCTGAATATGTTGTGAATCTTCCAGACGATGATCCTCTTTCACTTAAAACTGTTAGAAATTGGATTAAAGAAGTCAAAGAGCATATTTCAGGATGGCGACATGCATGGAAAGCTGGTGATAAAAAAGCATTGGCTAAATTGCAAATGTATCAAGGGTATAAAACACAGCTTGATTCTTATCTTAGAACTGGTTCGTATACTAGCAAATTTCAAGGTGGTAGCATGCAACATAAGACTAAATTTAAATGCATATCAATGGCCTATTATCCAGATGGTAGACCTAAACGTCAGTTAGGTGTCTGGTATTCAGACGTACGAAGGGAATGGACTATTGATGACGATGATGCTGAAAGAGCTGCATACGGTCTTAAGCCATACCCTCACGCTGGAAGAAAGGGTTAATAGTGAGCCTAAATAATGGTATGGCAAAAATTATACCATTTCCAGGTGTTAAACTAGAAGACATACCACAAAAGTCCAAGGAAGAGTTATTACATGATCATATCATTGACACTACCTTGGACATTTCTTTAAATGTATTCAATCAATTAGACACATCTAGACTACCATACAATCCATATGATAAGCTTAACCAATTAGACTTACTTTTGATTCATGAATCAATTAAGTCAGCCATCTACAGATTATATAATAAAGAGCATACTTTGCATGAAATACAATTTGAGAAAATGGTTAATCAAGAAGGGCACGAAATTAAATTTCATCTTGACTAGTTGAACTCAAGTTAAAAAGTTCATATAATAATACATTATGATTATAGTTGACCTAAACCAAACAATGATATCTAACCTTATGGTTCAGATAGGCAATGCTAAAAATGTTGAAGTACAAGAAGACTTATTACGTCATATGGTGCTAAATGCCATCAGAGGCTATAGACAAAAATTTTATGATGAATTTGGTGAGTTGATCATAGCTTCTGATGATAAGCACTATTGGCGAAGAGATATATTCCCCTACTATAAAGCACATAGAAAAGCATGGCGAGATCAGTCTGGTTTAGATTGGAATACTATTTGGACATCACTTAACAAGATTAAAGAAGAATTAAGAGATATATTTCCATATCAATTTATTCAAGTTGATGGAGCAGAAGCAGATGATGTTATTGGTACAATTTGCCATGCTCATGGAGTTCAATTGTTTTATGAAGGGTGTAGTCAGATTTTAATTTTGTCTGGTGATAAAGATTATGTTCAGCTTCAAAACTATGTTAATGTTAAGCAATATGATCCAGTTAGAAAAACTTGGATTAAAAATTCTCAGCCTGATTTATTTTTAGAAGAGCATATTCTAAAAGGTGATAGAGGTGATGGTATACCTAATATTCTATCTAAAGATGATTGTTTAATAAACGGTAGGCAGAAACCTCTACGTAAAAAGTTTATGGAAAGTGTTCTAGTTGTTAATGGTAAAACTATTGATAATTTGCCTGATGAAGAGCTTAAGCGTAATTATATGCGTAACAAGCAGTTAGTAGATCTATCTCAAACACCTGATGAGATAAAGCTAAATATTCTAGAACAATTTGAAGAGCCTGGCAACAGCAGAGATAAATTGTTTAACTATTTCATTGAAAAAAGATTAAAAAATCTTGTCGAACATATTGGAGAATTTTGAGATGACTAAAGGTGTATTTGAAATATTCAAAGAAGCAGTAAAGCTAAAAAGTATGAAAGCTAAAGCTGCTTATCTAAAAGAGCATGCTGATAATTTTGCATGCAGATCAGTATTGCAAGGATGTTTTCATCCAGCAATTAAATTTTTATTACCTGATTCTATACCACCATATTCTGAAACTGATGGTGCTCAGGTAGAAACAGTGTTACATTCACAAGCAAGAAAGTTTGATATCTTTATTGAAGGGGGACGTCCAGTTGCTAATCAATCTAAAAGAGAATTGCTTTTTATTGAGATGTTAGAGACAGTCCATCCAGAAGATGCAAAGATACTACTTAATATGATTCAAAAGAAACCACCAGTTAAAGGATTAACTGAAAAGGTTGTAAAGGAGGCTTTCCCAGACTTACTGCCTAATGAGTGATACATCATATTTTGATAACTATACTGGAATAAAAGATCATGGCAAGACATTATCTGGATGGTTTTCAAATGTTCATGAAACAAGAATCAGATTAAATTATACTTATTACAATAGCCCAGACATCATGGGTAGAATATTTGACTGGTATAATAAAATAGATCCAGACGGAAGATTATGGGACTATACCGTTATTGATGATGGATCACAAACTATCCCTATTACCGAAATTAACGTACCTAAACATTGGACAGTCTTAAGAATTGAAAAAGACCATGGCTGGAATAATGAGGGGGCCAAAAATTGTCTAATGAGAGATACCACTAACAAATGGAATTTCTTGTTAGACAGTGATTGGGTTATATCAGCAAGATGCTTACATAGAGTGCAACGCAATGTTGTATTTTTAGATAACGAATTTGTTTATTTTCCAGGCAATTTTGGACCTAAAGTTGGACGTAATTCTTATCTCGTATCTAAACCTGAATTTTGGTCAAGAGGAGGATACGATCAAGCATTTGTAGGCTATCATGGAGTAGATTACTCCTTTCTAAGATTTAATATGAAATATGATTATTCAGAAATGTTTTGGTTTGTAAGAACATGTGATGATGTTGTTGATCCTAATGAAAAGAATAGGATGGAAGAAGTAAAACGATTTCATAATCTAATGATTGAGTTGGAAGAAAAAGGTTATGGTCATAGATGTCCTCATGATAAACAAGATTTTATATGGACAGATTTAGATAAAAAACAAGAAATGTGGACACATTTAGAGTATGTTAGACTGCAGTAAGCTAAATAGAAATATGCGAGGTAATTCTTAATGCCTACATATTCATTCATTAACAATGATACTGGAGAAGTATTTGATAAGATACTCTCTATATCAGGCCGTGAATCATATCTTAACGAAAACCCAAATATAAAACAAATTGTCACAGCACCAAATATTATTGGGGGCACTGTTTCTGTTCATAATAATAAAGATGGCGGATTCAACGACATGATGAAAAGGATAGGTGACGCTAATCCTGGCTCTGCAGTAGATAAGAAATACAATTCTAGAACTTCTAAAAGAGTTAAAACTGATAATATAGCCCAAAAATATGGATTTAGAGGTGGCAAATGATTAAGGATACAAATGTCAAAACTTACCAGAAAACAAAGAAAAAGGCTGGCTATGCAAGGAGTGATGGATTATAATGATAGATTTACAAACAAATTTTTACCAAGAGAGGTTCAACCTTTAACAGACACACAGAATGAAGTATTTGATCAATATGAAAAAGGACAACATTTATTTTTATACGGATATGCTGGAACGGGTAAAACGTTCTTATCATCATATCTTGCAGTGTGTGATATACTTGATGAAGTATACAATAAGCTTGTTATCATACGATCAGCAGTACCATCAAGAGAGGTTGGATTCTTACCAGGTAAGCTCGATGATAAATCATCAGTGTATGAATTGCCATACCATGAAGTTTTCGGTAAATTATTCAATAGGGGGGATGCATACGAGTTATTAAAGAAAAAGATGATGGTCGAGTTTATGACCACATCTTTTGTAAGAGGTATAACTTTAGATAATTGCATAGTATTAGTAGATGAATGTCAAAACTTATCAGATCATGAGCTTAACTCAGTTATTACTAGATTGGGTGACAACTCAAGACTTATATTATGTGGAGACTTAAGACAATCAGACTTATGGAAAGAAGAATCAGGATTCAGACACATAGCAGAGATACTTATGAAAATGAAAAGTGTTTCAGCTATAGAGTTCCACAAAGAGGATATAGTCAGATCTGGATTTGTGAAAGAATATATAATTGCGAGAGAAAATGTTAGATCAGAAAACATTCATCCAGAATATCGTGGAGTTTCCTCAACTCAAGAGAACTACTATCAACGGAAAAAGGCATTATCACAGAGAAGGGGACATCTCAAGAGCGTATCCATCAGTAACATCGATAACGTCGCTCAAGTCTAGAAAATCTATCCAAGAATGGAGAGCTAGAGTAGGTGAAGCAGAAGCTAATAGAATAACTACTAAAGCGACTAGACAAGGTACGAAAGCTCATGCTCTAATTGAACATTATCTGGTATCAGATCTCTTGCCAGAGTCAATGCCAAATGAGTATGAGCTTTTTAAGATGTTCAAAGCTCAAGCAGATGAGCATATAGATAACATAAGAACTATTGAAGGTCAGATGATGTCTGACTATTTGAGATGTGCTGGTACAGTCGATTTAATAGCTGATTATGATGGTAAAATATCTATCATTGATTGGAAGACATCTAGTAAACCTAAAAAAGAAGAATGGGTTACAGGCTACTTTATGCAAGAGTCAGCTTATGCTGTAATGTTTGAAGAGAACACAAATATACCAGTCAGTCAATTAGTTACAATAGTAGCATGCTCAACAGGTGAAGTACAAGTATTCAAGACTAATAGAGATAAATGGATAGGTGAATTTATCCGGTACAGAGATCAATACGAGGCTGAAAACAATGATTGAGTTTCATACTTATGGACCAATTAAAAACAGACCTGTTATCGAGAGATTTATTGCTCTGTGCCTAGATTACCTACTACCATATCCATATAAGAGGAACATTTCCATTACCGTAGAGTTTGTGAGAAACATGGAGAACTATGGTGAATGTCTAGGTGATCGAAATGAGGCTACTATTACTATATCAAAATACGATGAAGATGGGAATTATTTTGATTTAAGAAATTTATTACTAAATATAGCTCATGAATTAGTGCATGCTAAACAATTTATTAAAGGTCAATTAAGCCCATCAACCGAAAAATGGAAAGGTGTTAAAGTTGTAGCACCATACAGAAAGACTCCATGGGAGAAAGAAGCATATTTAATGGAAGACAAATTGGTGAAAATGTTTTATGACGAAGTTTAGTCCAGAAGAATTAGAGAATTCAAAACGTATATTTAAGAGCGCAACTCCGAAGTATACAATTGATTGGTATATAAAATGGATAGCGTCAGTGTTTGTATTAATTGCTATGTCGTTTAGAGGTATTAATTCAGACATTGATTTATATCTGTCATTAGTTGGATGTGGTGGATGGCTTATAGTATCTTTTATGTGGAACGATAGAGCTCTTATAACAGTCAATGGTGTTGGATTAATTTTATTAATTAGAAATTTAATGGAGACGATGTATGGATAAGAAAGTACTAGTTACAGGTGGTGAAGGTTTTATAGGCTCTAATCTAGTAGCTAAATTATTAGATAAAGGTTATCAAGTTGAAAAATATGTTGGTGATATCAGAGATTTTAAGCCTAGAGGATATTATCCTAAATTTGATTTTGTTGTTCATTTAGCTGCTATGGCTGGTGTGAGACAATCCCATCAAATGCCAGATGAATATTGGGATGTTAATGTTACAGCATCAAAAAAGATATTTGATTACTTTTCAGATTGTGGTAAAACTAAAATATTATATGCATCGTCATCATCTATCTATCAATGGTGGAAGTCCCCTTACTCTATGACAAAGAAAGCTATGGAAGAAATTGCCCCAGAAAATTCTATTGGTTTAAGATTTTTTACCGTGTTTGGTCCATCATCTAGAGGTGATATGTTTTTTGATATGCTATTGAAAGATAGAATTAAATATGTTACTGATCATCAGAGAGATTGGACGCATGTAGATGATGTAACAGATGGTATAATATTACTTATGGAGAAAGGAGAAGATATAACTGGTTGTGTTGATGTTGGTTGTGGTTCGCCTTGCTCAGTAGAAGAAGTGGTAGAAAAATATGGTAAAGGACCATATCCTGTAAAAGAGGTAACAGGGGAAGCAACTTACACATGTGCTAATCCTTGTGTATTAGAATCATTAGGATGGAAACCAAAACATCACATTTTAACAGAAAATATAGAACAATATGAATAGTATATTTGTATCAATAGTATCATATAGAGACATTTTACTCAAACAAACAGTTGAATCATTGTTAGATAATGCATCTAAACCAGATAATATAACTATTGGTGTATTTGAACAATCAAATGAAAAAACTGATCTAGAAAAATTTAAAAATGTAGTATATATGCACGTACCTGCACATGCTTCAAAAGGATGTGCTTGGGCAAGATCTCATTGTCAAGAAATGTATGAATATCAAGATTTTTATTTTCAAATAGATTCTCATACTTTAGTAGATAAAGCATGGGATTATTATTTTGTACAAAATTATTATGATATTTACAACAGTAAAGTGGGTAAAAATAATACAAGAGATATTATATTATCTACATACCCTGCCCCGTTTTATATGGAGAATAGCACACCAGCGTTAAGTAAAGATGAAGGAAAAACTAGACAAATTAAAATTATCAATGGAAGAGCATTTGTTGATGGTTATTACTGTAGACAGATATCTCACACATCAGACACTTTTGATCCAATCAGAGGCTTTTTTGTATCTGGTGGTTGTATCTTTGGTTCAAGTAAATTTGTAGAAGAAGTACCATATGATAGACGTTTTTACTTTGAAGAAGATGAGCTATCTATTGCTCTTAAATGCTTTACTAGAGGAATAGACATATACCATACATCTAAGCTACCAGTATGGCACCTTTACACCACACCAGAAACTAAATACAGACAATTGCATTGGGATGATCATGCTAATGCAGGTAGATTAAGAGATAGTTCACATGAACGGTTAAAACAAGTTATTAATGGTGATCCTGATATAGAAAAGCAATATCAGTTAGGTAAACATAGATCATTAGCACAATTTGAACAACTTACTGGCTTAGATGTAAAACGTGCTAAAGTAACAGATTCATCTAAGTGTATGGAGTTTGAACTCAAAGATAATTTAGAAATACAAAACAGACATCCAATAATTTGAAACGACATAATATTATAATCTACGGCCACTCAGACGATTTAGGGTATCAACTATTCAATATCCTAGCGTCTGAACATAGATTGTTTATAAAAGACCCAGCAAGGCGAGTAGCCAGAGGTACTTATAGAGTGGATTGGGATAAATTTACACACCCATCTATTACTAAGACACCATACCATCCTGTTGAATGTATAATTATTGCAAGATGGGATAACTATACTAGCAGGCTCATCGAGGAGGTGAATAATCTGAAGCCTGATATAAAGATATTGGTGTTGAACTCCCATGAAGAATATACTATAATAGATAATAAGTACCCTAATTTAGATATCACGTTTGCTGGGTTTTATAGTATAACGACATGCGAGTCATTATATTTTTACGACAAACCAGATATCAGAGGAAAATCCAAAGACTTCTGGGGCGATTTATTTAACTATTGTTTATTTAATTTTAATTATGAGAAAACCAAGACCAAACTATCAAGCTAGAAATTTCGACGGCAAATTTAAACGAAGAGATAATAATAAACCTAAAGGGGTAACATTTGATCAGATGATGCGTAAGTTTAAAAAATATGTAGAAAGATCTGGATTGTTACAAGAGCTCAAAAAAAGAGAGTTCTATGAGAAGCCAACAGCCAAGCGAAAAAGAAAGCTTAAAGAAGGTGTACTAAGACAACAAAAACGTGAAAGATTAGAGCATGCTAATTTATTCAAAGGACGTAACCCATACGCTAGAAGAAGGAGATAATTGACTACACAAGTAAGACAAAGACATAAAGAAACAGCTATGACTGTTGGTACTGGCTTACTTATCAATTATCCATTAAACTTATTAGGACTATATATACTTATAAATGGTTTGGGATGGACAGACCCATTCCATATCGGTACAACTATAACTCTCTGGATGACCGTTGTAGCTTACACCAGAGTATTTCTAATAAGATCATACTATGACAGAAAAAGTAGATTTCAAAAAACTTCACGAACAATTAAAAAACGGTCCTACATTAATAAAGTTTAAATCTATACTATCTGGCAGAGTTATAATAGGTGAGTATACATTGATGGACGCAATAGTAAAGCAACAACAACCATCTGATAAGATATTAGCATGGGACATAAACAGTAACCGGTATGAAGACATACAATTAAACACGATTATATATTATGAACAAGCAAAAAGAGTATAGACGTAAGACGTTTGGCATTTCAAACTACAGAAAACAACAAGAAAAAAAAGAGAGAAATAGAAGATTGATAGGATTAGTGGCGGGTATTGGTATGATAACCCTAGTAATACTCATATTTGTATATGGAGCAAAGTAAACGCAAATACTATATTTGGCTATTAGTAATGTCAATGTTACTTATCTTAGTCAAATACGTTATGACAAGTTGCTTCGTTATGTGCATGGATTGGCATGATAGTTACGTTATAGGATATAGTGATCATGGTATACCTATCACCAGGAAAGACTTAGATGGGCAAGATTAGACAATGGTTTAGAAAATGGTTTGATAGACAAATAGAACTATCAATGCAAAGACAAGCAAATAGAATGTTTAATAAGAGTTACAAAAAACATACTAAAAGTAAGAAATAGATGACTAAACAAGAGCTAATCAAACTAATTAACATGTTGCCAGAGGAAGATAAGCACGGCAATATGACATGTGAATTCTATAACAGACATGGAGAACGTTATATAACCGATTCCATACGATTGGATATGGATGGAGGACGTATAATAATAGCACAACAAGGGTCAGGATACTATGAAAAAAACAAAGAAAACTGGTATAAAGAGATACAATTCTACGAAAATGCCAAAAATAGGGGACAAGATCGAGCACTATGAACCCTATTTCCGTAGAACGAACCAAGGAACAGTAACCGAACTGCTTAGTATGCAATTCGTATATAAGACAGACACCAACGAAGAGCGTTACTGTCTTTACCGAGAAAACTGGAAATGCATCTAATATTCAACGACACTATACCCTTAGATCAATACGATATAGATAGTTGTTTCAACCCTAACTTATACAAAGGTTCAACATCATACTTTCCTGACAAACACAAGCATTTCTTTATTGACCAGTATGGTCCTAACGACGCAGTCGTCAGAGCCGGAAACCAAATAGTAGAAAAACTCAAACGGATAGACAAAAACTTCCCTAAAAACTACGAGATGATCAGTGGGGCTCACGTCATAAAGCATCAGAAAGACAATAGTAGACTAGGATGTATACCACCACATACTGATAGAGGACTATATTGCGGTATAACTTTGTTTGTTAATAAAGTATGGGATAAATGGTGGGGTGGATGGAATTGGATAGAAGATAGTCAAACTAAAGAAATCATAGTGAATGTGCCAGAGTATAACAAGTGTGTAGTAATATATAGTCCATTGATGCATGGGTGTACTCCAGTGTGGGAAACAGATAAAATACGTAGATCCTTTCAATATTTCATAAAACAGGTAGATTGAAGGAACCTACAGAGAGTGTAATTTCTTTATATTCTTAAATAGTAAAAGAAATAGAGTAAAGAGGGGTATTAGATGGGTATAGTTACTAGAGAAATAATAGAGAAGTAATAGAGAAGTAATAGAGAAGTAATAGGGGGGGTTATATGGATCTTAGGGAGCGATCTTAGCGGAAATCCACTCTTATATAAGTTTTTTTGTCCCCCTCCCGGTACCCCCGGACTACCATAAACGGGTTGACTTCTGTTGTAATTGTTAATATAATAGTAGTATGAGTAAGAGAAACCAAGTTGACAAGATAGTAAAGGGTATGGTTAGATCGGGTACCCCTACTATTGTTTTTGAACATATAGCGACGTCTATACCAACATCAATGCATGTTAATAGTAAAGAGTTCATGTTGATGACAGATAAGTCAGATAAACAAGATGAACTCTTTGAGATGGGCCTTGAAGCTCTATTTAAGAGAGTTAAAGAGAATGGAGAGGCGACAGATTTTGATTATTATAGTAACCTAGATGAGTTCTTTGAACAGTACTTCTTCTTTGGACTATATAATAAAGGGAAATTAGCTACAAGTTAATGTTCCTAGATGTTCCAGTTGGGCCGCGTAACAAGGTGGTTCCTACTATATAACTGGAGTGTCTGAATGGACCGGGCCAGGGGCTTTACTGGCGGCCATCGAATTAGGTGCAAATCCTATGATATTGGCCTAGAGTTTTAACTACTGCATAAGCCCCGTCCATTCACCCCTGGGGCCAGTTTGTTCCTAATACTGGTTGATTTCTGTCTAGATATAATATAAAATACGGAACCTTTTGGTTGATTTATCCATAGGGGTAGTATATAATAGGGGGTTTGTAGTTCCCCCGGTTCCTCGACCTCCCCGGGTTCCCGAGTTTCCAAATCTCCAAAAGTTCCCCTCCCTAGCGGGCCCTTTTTTTAATTTTACAAAATAAAACGTGAATAAGACTTATTCTTGTTAAGGTCAAGAGACCCCAATTTTATATACTTTTAAAAAATAAATCAACCAGTATTTTGAAAAGTTTTCCAATTTTATAAACTTTTAAAAAATAAATCAACTATTTTTTTAAAAAAAAACAAATT
>Ga0129351_1000877_pt1 | contig 11678 bp, 29 predicted proteins | sample CPBDNA_8_FD_94423 | JGI IMG/M metagenome (GOLD analysis project Ga0129351, IMG submission 94423) | Freshwater to marine salinity gradient microbial communities from Chesapeake Bay, USA - CPBay_Sum_27_0.2_DNA | ecosystem: Environmental > Aquatic > Marine > Coastal | place: USA: Chesapeake Bay... | reverse complement strand
TCTAAGTTGAAGGTCATGAAAGGAGAACTTTTAAGACCTATCATATCAAACCATTCATGAGCATGTTCTTCCAACACACTTGCCGCAAATGGTCTGAAACTTTCTCTCTTTTTTACTTTATTTACAATATCCTTTCCATTAGAAATTCTTGGATCAAAAATAATAGATCTATTGCCTAATGCTCTTGGTCCAATTTCAGATCTTCCTTGATATATTGCTCCTATTTTTTTATCTAGTAAAAGTTCTACTACATTTTCATAGGTCACATCATATTTTATTTGCATAAATTAAGGTCCAAAGTAAATGTTTTCAAATGGTTTTTTATCTTTGCTTCTTGTAAAGTTATACCAAAAATATTTAGCTGCTCCAATTGCAGTGCCTCCATCATGAGGAATTGGGTCAATAAAAAATTCTACGTCAGGAAATACCTCAGTATACTTATAATTATTAACACAATTCATAAAATATCCACCAGATAATACAATTTTCTTTTTCTTAGTAGTTACTAATGCTCTATTAATTAATCTACAAGTATGAATGAATGATTGTTTTTGAAGTTTTTGTGCAAGAGCAGCACAAATATAGAAATTAATATCTGGTTTATCTAATGAAACATCAATTTTTTTAGTTTTTATTAAATCCCTAATTGATTCCTCAAGACCTGGGCGGGTAATCCATTCATCATCATACTTTACAAACCAATCTTCAGTAAATACTTCATATCTCTTCAAGTAGTCTTTAACAACACTAAAGTTAATCTGTGGGTTTTTTGATTTTAAAAAGTGACCAGACAACCCCATAACTTTTCCAGCTGGAGTTCCCTTATCAAACTTCATTCCAAGAATGTGTGCTAAGAATGTAAATGAATCTCCACAACTTCTTGTACGAGAGAAAATTTCAGTATCAGATTTTTTCCAGAAAATAAATTCTTCATCACCATCCCCCAAATCATCTAGGAGTGAATAGTGCCCATACTTTTGTTCTATACCATCATAGGAGCAATCATAAATTGTTTCAACTTCTCTAAAAGGAAAATCTATTGGAACATTTTTTGAAGTAAAACTTTCCCTATATTCAGTATCATATGCACCACCACCATCCATCACTAAAGCAGCAGCATCATCAAATCCAGATGCATAAAATGCATTACATGCATGATAAATGTGATGATTTTCTGAATAAAATACTGACGTTTTAAACTTAATATTGTTCCTTGTTAACTCATCAATAACACATCTTCGAATATGTTCATCAACATCAATAGGATCTCTACCATATGATGAAAATATTACATAGTCTACTTCTGAAGTATATTTTTTAATTGATGAAATTTGGTGAGAGAATTCAGTGGTTAGTTTACCATTGACGATTTTTGGTAGTCCATAACCCATATCAGTTTTCTTTACACCAGAAATTCTATCACTTTCAATGTAATAAACTATTTCACCATCCTTTAAAAGACACGCAGATGCTTCATGAGATATGTTTATTCCTAAAATATACATTACCTTACTCCTTGTTTTCTGCGTAGATTAAAGTTTTTTTCTCTGGAAGATAAAGATATTCAAATTTAGAATTTTGAATAGTATTAAGTGCTTCTTTTAAAGTATTGATGATTGGTTTCCCTCCAAGATTAAATGAAGTGTTACCAATTATCGGTATACCTGTCAATTTTTTATATGCTTTTATCAAATTGTAATAGTGATAGTTATCACTACTTTTTACTGTTTGTACTCTACAAGTATTATTTTCATGAACAATTGGTGCTATTTTTTCTACACTATCTTCCTTTACGGGAACTGCATACACCATAAAGGGGGATTCATTTACATGGTTAGCATTAAACCACTGATGAAAATTTTCATGTAGTACAGAAGCAGCAACAGGTCTATACCATTCTCTACCTTTCATTCTATTAATAATATGATTCATACCATCAGTTGATGGATTGAAAAGAAAAGACCTATTACCAAGAGCTCTAGGTCCACCTTCATCTTTTCCTTGATATATTGCTACAATATTATTTCTCTGAATAAGCTTTGCAATATGATCATAATCAATATCTGAAATTACTTTCATTTTTGAACTCTTTTGTATAATTTATTTATTATGTTCTGTCCATCCGAGAGCACTTGAGATAGTTGGAAACTGACCAGCAAAAATACATTGACACTCTTTTGCAATATCCATATGTTCCTTTTGTGTTCCGTTAGCAGATCTCAAATCAATATAATGCATCCAAGAACGAAGTGATCCACTCATGTAAATACGAGTCGGTGTTGCAAGTGGAAGTACCATACGAGCACACTCTTTGGCAATACCCATCTCTAGCATGTGCTTGTAGATGTCCATACCACTCTGGAAGTGTCTCTGAATAGTGATCTCAAGTTCCTGTTGAATAGAAGGATCAACATCGTCAATACTATTCTGACGATTCTTTGTATCCTGACGACGAAGTTCAAATAGAGGAATCTGATCTGCCAACAAAGAAGAGTCTGCATATCGTTGTGAAAACTCTTGGAATGTGAACGAACGATGACGCAGTATTTGAGCTGCAATAGCTCTAGTAGTATTAATCTCTAGAGTCATAAATGCTTGCTCAAAGATACTCCAGTGCTTATGTTTAATACAATATGCAAGAAGTTTTGCACTATTCTCGTTCTCTTGATTTGCAGGATTACTTACCCTAGCACAATAAGCAATATTTTTCTCCGCATCAGGAGTAACAGAAATTAGTTTAACGTTCATTTACAATCCTCACTTTTTTTATACTTTTTACGACAATTTTTAACTTCTTTCAACTCATCTTTAATTCGTTGATATGCTTCCTCAGGGGGAAGTCTCTTTGACATTTCCATAGCAATGATAACATCTACACGAGTGCCAAAGTGTTTTAATGCTTCTTCGAAACAATTTAATTCTTCGTACATAATTTCTCCTCAGTCTGGATAACCATCGTCATCACCAATGAACACTTCATCATAATCCGTAATTTCTGGATAACTCTTTTGTAGATATGCTTCGGGTTCCGAATATACTTCAGACTTCAAACTTTCTAAAAGAAGTTCAAGATTTCTGATGATCAATTTTAGTTTTTCTCTTTCCATGATACAGAATCTACTAGTCTAATTATACACAAAAAAAGAGGGGTGGTCAACCCCTCCTATTGAAAATAGGTTGTACGGATAACATATCCTCAAACCACTCTCGCAAGTGTATCCGATAACAAGACCAGTACCTACACCCCCTATAAGTTAGTTGATAGCAGGCAGGTGGTCTGTTATCTTTATCCATATCATCGTGATGATATGTGTAGTCTTCCATTACTTCACCTTTGCTGGGCAGTGACCTGCCATACAAAGTTGAGCATTATGTAGTTTAGTTTCTTTGACTTGCTTTGCCTTGATGACAGAGAGCCAGTTAGGTGAAACTACTTTCTTCATTTGATAACCTCCTTGGTTTCTTCGTGCTTGATACCACGATAAGTTTCGACGAAGGTTCTCATTTCAGTTGCTTTCTTTTCGTTAGGGTTATAAGAAACACCACGATAAGAAGTACTGTTGCTGTAAAGATTGAGAAGATTCATTGGTTTTCTCCTGAAATACTAGGGTGAATTTAATCTCCCGTTCCTTCAGTCGTGTGCGTCCTTGTTATCAAAACAATGAGGATCTGTGTGCTCAATCCATTTAAGGATGATTTCAGTTTTCTCAGCAGGAGTGAAAAGAGTTGACTCTTCCAACCCTTGCTTCAGCCATTCATAATCTTCACACCTAAGATACATCTCAGGTGGAACATGCATGAATAAAACTGATAGTAATGATAACATAGGATGAACGCTCCGTTCCGCGACTTACTTGCGTCCTAGATCAACACTTGATTACACTCACCTTCTACTTTAGATTTAAGATAACCGATAAGATTATACTTAGTTCTACGATCAAGATGAGGATCCATCAGAATCTCATCTCTTCCTTGTAGAAACGCTTCACAGGAAACATGCCACCCATAGGGTGACGGATCATGAGAGGCAAGCGTGAGTGCCAGCATAGTGCTGAGCATTGGATGAACGTATGGTAATTATAGACCATCAGTTCTATATAGTCAAGTAGTTTTGTAAAATGTGATACAATTTTAAATTATATTTAACTTTTTAATATTGCTTAAATAGTATTAGAATTTAGTCTTAAGTATGAATGGAAAAATAGCTGTTATTGGAAGTGGTAATGCTGGAGTAATATCATCTTTAATGTCATTATATTCACTATGGGATTTTGCAGATTGTTACGATTGTCCAGAATTAAAAAATATAGAAATAACAGTATTCCATGATCCAAAAATAAAAAGAGAAATTGTAGGGCAAGGAACTACAATAAATGTATCTAATGCAATTCGTAAAGTATTAAAAGTAGATGAAAGATTAGACAACCCTGCAGGTATTACCCCTAAAGTTGGATTTTTTTATAAGAATTGGGCAAGAAAAAATAATGAATTATTATACAAACTTGGTGGGGGTGGAATGGCATATCATTACGATCCAGGATTACTTAGAGATACATTTTTAAAATCAGATATCGTAAATTTCGTTGAAGGAAACTTTGAACCAAAAGATATTCCAGAAGAATATGACATAGTTTTTGATTGTAGAGGAAAAACTGCAAACGATTGGAATGAATATGATATGGTAGAAAGTCCAGTAAATTGTTGTCTTCTGGGGAGAGTTAATTGTCCTAGGGGTCCTGAAGTTTGGACTGAAAACATTGCAACACCAGACGGATGGTGTTTTAAAATTCCATTAGTAAATGGATATTCTTATGGATATGTTTTCAACGATAAAATTACTTCCATCGAAGAAGCAAAGATTAACTTTGAAAAGTTATTTAATATCAAAACACTCAATGTAGTTCCATTTAATAATTATATTGCTAAAAATTTTACAGATGATAATGATAGAATTTTTAAAAATGGAAATAGACTTTTTTTCTTTGAGCCACTTGAATCTACTGCTACTCCAATGTATGGAAATTTTGTTCGGGATATGATAGAGGGAATTTTCTCAGACAATCTAGAGGAACAAAAATCTTATTATAGAGAAAAAATATATGAAGTTCATGACTGGATTTTATGGCACTACTTTTATGGTTCTAGTTACAATACAAAATTCTGGAAATATGCACAGGAATTATCCAGATCACATAAGTATAGTCAGAAATTTTTAGAGAGAGTTAAATACGTTAGAGACAACTGCGACTATGAAAGGTTTGCGGAGATTGAAAATTTTCCTGAAGATTTACTAGGTGAATTTGCATATGTTGATTATTGCGAATGGTTCTTCAATAATAACTAAAGCAACATTCCTTTATCACTCATATATTGTAAAGTCTCTTTTAAACTTCCAATATGTTTACTGCCAATTGAACATTGTGGATAGGTTGCTTCTTCACCAAATTCCATGCGGAATTGTTTATCACTAAAATCTACTCCAAGTAGATACTCATGAAATTCGGTTACTCCTGGTAGAGTTTCTAGGAGCATACCCATGCGTTCACACTCCTGACTTCCATTAGAATAAATTACTGCAGTTTGTGTGATTTTTTCTTTAGTCATCTTTATCCATCTCCCAACACTTTTCAAAACGTCTTTTTAGTTCATTTAGTTTATTACGTTTTTGAACTTCTAGAATAAGATCATTAATTTCTTTTTCTTCTTCAGTTAAAGTCATTCGATGTTTTTGTTTAATATCAATAAGTCGCACCATGTCCATGTAGTACTCTTGATTCTTACTTACAAACTCATCGTAATTCAATCTCTTTGCCTCCAATCATCTGGACGATCTTCATTGAACCAGTCCACTATCTCATCAGCACTACCAAAACCTGTACGATGATTTGATGGATCAGGATCTCCTAGTCCCATTATATTCATAAAATCATCAAGAGATCCTTCTACCATATCAGGATTAGCAGCAGTTCTTCGTGCTTTCTTCAACATTTCACGAGCAGTGGTATTTGCTTTACCAAGTTTCTCTGCCCATATCATGTCATCAAGTTTAACTTCTTCTCCATTCACAATACATTTACAGATGAATTCCAGTCGTAGCCTGTATTGAGTTGAAAGCATATTACTTATCCGATAGATAGTGCTCTAATTGATTGATTCTCTGAAACTCATCGTATGCTGTTTCAGATCTAATATGAAGAATATCACGAATATCATCCATGATAAACGTTGGATCAATATAGTCGTCAAGGTACTTGTCGATTGCCTCTTTGAGATATCGATACCTGTGCCACTCAGGTGAGTATGGTTTATAGTCCATAATAAGAGTACTTCATTTCATAAAATAATACCAAAGATATTTGAGATTGTCAATATCTTTGGCTATTTATTTACATATTCAAGTCTTTTGATTCTTCTATGAGTTTACTGACATATGTTTCAGTGCCATCCATAGTTTTTACTTGAAAAAGTGGAGACTTCATATACTTTTTTATTTTTTTGTAGTCTCTCATTAAGTTTTTATACTCTTCATCATCAATAATAATCTTTGCTTTTCCATCAGCATTGATTTTATTTTTTTCAACAAAACCACCAAATCCTTTAGTCATCTTTATTTTTTTCTCTTACTATCTTTTTTTTGTGCATCCCACAATTTAGGATTGACTCTTCCTTCAGTTTGATTAAAAGTTAGTAAATCTTCTCTATACCTATCCCAATAGTAATCAAAGATTTCAACCCTTTTTCCAGAAACAACAATGTCATAACGTATTTCTTTACCAACAACATACTCAACAAGATAAGATGTGTATGGTAAAGACCTATCTTTTGCTAGATCTGGATTACAATTTTCGTGAATAACTATCAAGAACGACCTCCCCATTGAATGTCTGGATATGCTTGCTTCACATTATCGAAGGAAATTTTATAAATGTCAGACAATCTTTTGTCTTTAACATGAACGAGAATTTCTGCTTCATCAGGATGCAATCCCTCAAGGATGTTAATGAACATCACTTCTCTTCGAATAGAAGATAGAGAATCATTACCTCCCTTCACAAAATTATAAAACTTTGAAGACTCTTTTCGGATAGAAGTTTTCTTTGCCCTTTGAGATTCTTCAGCAATAGAATTTCGTGTCTGTGAAGATGCCCTTATCTTATCAGACAAATTGCCAGATGCTGTTACATCTTCCTTAAGATTTCCATATGGAACTTCTCCTGGTGGAAGAAGTGAAATGACAGTCTCGTCAAAATTCCAAATTAAAATAGTTTTTAAAGGAAGGCAATCGTATTTTTGTAATGCTTCTACCTTCTTTGCATTACTCCTCTGCTTTGAAACTACTTCAAGAATTTCATGCATGAAAGCATTTGTTGGGAGATTAGGAATTGCTATCGTCTTCTTCTGTGTAGTCTTCTTCGGTGTAGTCGTCGTCATAACTGTTTTCAAATCGTACTGCTAAAATTTCATCTGGTAGGATGTTACCATTTTCATCAAATAACTCAGGGTGGACATAACCTTTACTCTTTAAATAATCTTTTGCTAACCATCCAACGATTAAACCAATAAACAAATAGGAAATCAATAGTAGTACACTTACTACAATGAGTGCTGCTAACATGGCTCCTCTCCCTGAGTTATCTTTTTGATATCAAAAGATAATTTGTATTTTAAAAACTTAATTTCTATACAAAATATCCTAATTGTTTCTTGTAAAGGTTTCCTCCCGTGAGATATTAATAATTCCAATCCTCGATCAGAATTGATTTCTAACTTATTTAGATCGTTTTCTAACTCGTTTTCCTTTGTCATTTTTATATTTTATCACATCATCAATAATACCATCCAAATATATTTTTATTTTTCTGGCAATAGGTTTCGAAACAAATCCATATGCTTCACGAAGTTGCTTATGAATTTCATCAGATCCACCTTCAAGGTAATCGGATAGATCTAAACTGGTAGTTTTAATATTATCAACAGAGGAGCTATGAAGAATTTGATCCAATTCATCCTTTGTAAATTTATTTTCCTTCAAATAATCATACAATCTTAGATTAAATTTTTGACGAATAATTGCTTCGTCAACTGCACCCTCAATAATATCGTAGATTTCTTTGAGTTTCTGTTTCATCAGATGATTTTCTGTTCCTTTAGGTATGAGATTGTTTCAGTGCATCCTCCCAATTTATTTCCATCCTTAAGAACTTGAGGGAAGGTTGAACCTGCTCCAAATTTATCGTAAAAATCTTCTCTATCAAAATGAATACCCAACTCCAGTTCTTCATGTTCGAGATTACAAAGATCTAAAACTTCTCTCACTTTGTCGCAATAAGGACATCCAATTCTTGTATAAATGGTAAACATAATTCTCAATCAACCTCTGAAAGTATAACACGTTAATGATGAATGTGCAATAAAAAAGAGTCTATATTAGACTCTTTTGACATATTCAATTTTTATATAGGAACTATGCAGTTTCTGGAATATAATTTCTTCTTGGTTTGTATCGATACAATTTAACTTTACCATCCTCTTGGTGACCTATCCAGTCCTGTATCTTGCGTTTTTTTGCTTCCGCAAAAAACTCTTGATTGTAGTACCACTCCTGCCAATCAGTATTTGCTTTCGATCCATTACAAGACAGACATGAGCATACTACATTCTCAGTAAAATTTGAGCCTCCTTTAGATTTTGGAACTACATGATCTATGGTTAAGTTTTCGGTGGATCCACAATAGGCACAGCTATTGTCCCATTGCTCTTTAATTCTCTTTCTCCACATTTTCCTGGCTTCCTTGTTATTAACGGTGTGCAAGTTATAGAGATATCCTTGAGGAGATGCGTAAAGTTCCATACGATACGAATAAAGGACAAAAAAAGGGCAGACCCCTAGAGGGGGAACTGCCCAGAGAGTTATTAGAAGTAAGTTTGATTTTGCATGAGTTTTTCAACTCTCTGAATTTATTTATGCATATGAAAAAAGAAAATCGGATACAAATTGTTCGGATTTCTCTGCACCGAAATTACTCTTAAGATATCCTGCAACAGGATCTAGTTTTGTCATATAAGTATCGAAATCTTTATACTCAGAAACATCCTTACCAGTTGGTTTGGCATCTAGCAACATATCTCTATAAGTTTCTAGATATTTTTTAAACATTGGAAGGTGATCATCAACTTCCTCTTGCACACATTTCGCAACATATAGGTTATCTGAGAAGTGATTTCCTGGTTCAAAGAACCGAATACCACCCTCACACTTAGGAAGACCATCCACAAAGAAACGATAGTTCTCTACAGGATGTTGGAAATCAAAAGTAATTACTACTTTCTTAGGAAAGAACATCATTAAATCCATACCAAAGCAAGGAAGATTTGCTCCTGTCTTTGGATAGATGATAGTGTTGTAGATACAAGTTTTCTCATTCCAGATCTCAACTTCTCTAGATTTGAGAATATATTCATCATTGTATAACTTGGCAGAAAGGTTTAGATTCTTACCTTCCCAATCTGCCCAGTCACAAATATTTTCTAAATCAGGAAAAGTCTCCCACAGAACTTTCTTATAGTTTTCCCAAACGTTGTTCATCATTTTAAAATCTTAGCAGAATCCCGATCAAAGATTTCAAGACCAGAATAAGTTAAAATATGATCGTACATTTCATCAAATACCTTTGGTGGCATAGTACAGATCTCTGCACCATTATACCATGATCTGATGGCACGTTGTACACTACGAATAGAAGCAGCAAGAACTTGAGTCTTTACTCCATGAATCCGATAGAGATCAGAGATAGATCGTACAACCTCCAGACCTGCCACTGACTGGTCGTCTAGTCGTCCTACAAAGGGTGAGACATAAGTTGCCCCAGACTTTGCTGCTAGGACTGCCTGAGCAGCACAGAAGACCAGTGTGACGTTGGTTCGAATACCATCCTTGGTAAGTGCTCTACAAACTTGCAGACCATCTCTGGTCATAGGAAGTTTGATGGTTGCAACATCACCAAACTTTTCGGCAAGTCGGTATCCCTCAGAATACATCTGATCAAAGTCACCCATAACCTCCATACTGATGTCTTGCACACCAATACCTTTAATCTCTTGATACACATCCTCAGGATTCTTACCACTCTTCATAATAAGAGTTGGATTTGTGGTGACACCATCGATCAATCCAGTGTCAAAATGTTTTTCAATTAAGAGTGTATCTGCTGTATCTAGAAAAATTTTCATTTGATTTTGTTTAGGTAATCCCTTTCTGATTTATACAAGAAATCCATTCTCCTGTCAAGGTATATTTGAGCACCCTGATAAAGTTCGGGAATCAACCATTCATGAACTGGAAGGCAGTATTCCCAGTTCACTGGTTGAATACAATTCATCACAACAACTGACCAAAAACTAGTCACATAGTTAAAAATTGTATACATTTAGGTTTCTTCATATGGATGTGCTTGTTTTAGTTCAGGATTTGGTTGTGATGGAACCACTGGATTTCTATTCACTGCTTCAATCACAATGAAAGCATCATTTTGATAACTCACCGTACCAAAAGGTTTTGCCCACTTAGCGTTAGCACCTTCTGCTTGATGAATACCACTATTAGCAACACCACCAACTTTCACACGGATATCATCATCCGCAGTCCATCCTAATTCTTTCATAGCAGTATTGAGTCGATCTACCCACTCAGCACTTCTCATCACATTCTCCTCTGGTTCTAAGTTTCCAATCATTAGATTCGTTTACTCTCCCATCATTATACTTCTTTTTTGGTGCTCTGTAAAGATTTGGCCAAGTATCTTGAATAATCTCACGCAACTTATATGGAGTATCTGAACTAATCACTTTCAATATCTTTGAGTCTATTCATAACATCATCCATAGGTATGAGTTTTTCTTCACCACGATCAATACGATCTACCATATCATGTAGATATTCTAGAAACTCTTTTGAATAAGTTTCATCTAGATTTATAGAAGTCCAGAACCATTGATAACATTCTTGGTATGGATCATCTTCTGGTAGTAGAGTATAACCCTCATAGTTTCCACTAATGAGATCTCTCCACATCTTAAAATTGTTCCACATTGATCTCCAACCAGTTTGGAAACAATGGATGAAGTAGTATTCAAACCAGTTCATTTTGTTTTTTGGTTAGAAGTTTATAGTCTTGGAGTTTACCATCTTTAAAATGAATACGGCAATCTGGCCAATCTTCCCATTCACCCTCCCAAGTTTCTGGATATATTACCACATATTTTGTAATATTCCAAGGTCTAACTTTACCATGAGTGCCATTAGGAATCCACTTAAAGTTTAGAAAAGTCTTCTTATCATTGTAACCCTCATCATCTTCTTTGAGTCCTACAAAGTCAGCAGTATGAGAATAATCAATCAGATACAATTGTCCAGCTGGTGAGATCCAGTATTGTGACATTGTGCCACCAATCCAATAGTCTTCAATGTCTTTTGTTTGGCAGTTTCCAGAGAAGTGCTCACCTAAAGGATAAGAACTCCTCACATAATCAAACATTCCCATTATGCTACTCCGTTTGCACTATCAACAAATCTGCACCAGTTACGACCAGCAATGTCAAATGTAAATCCTAATTTACCAATAGAAAGTAGGAATGAGAACAGTTTACCATATCCTACCGTGATTTGGAGATAAGGAAAC
>Ga0129351_1000874_pt1 | contig 11691 bp, 6 predicted proteins | sample CPBDNA_8_FD_94423 | JGI IMG/M metagenome (GOLD analysis project Ga0129351, IMG submission 94423) | Freshwater to marine salinity gradient microbial communities from Chesapeake Bay, USA - CPBay_Sum_27_0.2_DNA | ecosystem: Environmental > Aquatic > Marine > Coastal | place: USA: Chesapeake Bay... | reverse complement strand
CTTCTTGAGCTTTTTATTTAAATTTGTTAGTACCAAATGTTCACTAGAGTCCAATCTTGAAAGTGGAATGCCCGTTTTTTGAGAAACCACACAAAAAATATCATCCTGAGTAACTAAAAATTTTTTCTTGCCAACTTTTGAATTCCATTTTTGAATAACTTTAGTGTACTTTGCTAAAGTTTCATCTTGAATTTCTTGCTCTTCTTCTGAAATAATTTTTGAACTGGAAGACTCCTCGATCCATTTATTTATTAAAAGCTCAATTTCACAAGCCTCTTTCGGTTTGACAAAATTTCTAATTTTAACTTTAGAGCCCGCTTGGTCAAGAATATCTATAGCTTTATCTGGCAATTGCTTGTCACTAATATATTTTACAGAAAGATCTACAGCTAGCTTAATAGAATTTTTTCTGTATTTAACATTATGAAATGATTCATACTGATCTATAATTCCATTAATTATATTATATGATTCCTTCTTTGAGGGAGGGTCTATTTGAATTTTTTGAAATCTTCTATCTAAAGCCTCATCTTTAGAGAAAAGTTTTTTATATTCTTTTTCAGTGGTGGCTCCTATACATTTTATTTCGTTTCTAGCTAAAGATGGTTTTAGTATATTGGCCGCATCCAAACTACCCTCAGCTGAGCCAGCTCCTATGATAGTATGTATTTCATCAATAAATAAAATTATATTGGGATCATTAGATGCTTCATCAATAACATTTTTCAAACGCTCTTCAAACTGACCCCTATATTTTGTTCCAGCAATTAAGCTTGCTAAATCAAGTTCATATATAGTTTTGTTAGATAAAAAACTAGTACAAGAACCATCTATTATAGACTGAGATAAAGACTCTATTAAGCTTGTTTTACCTGTTCCAGGAGGCCCAACGAGAATTGGGTTATTTTTATTTCTCCTGCATAGAATTTCGGATATTTCTGCTAACTCAAAATCTTTAGAAATGACCCTATCAAACATACCATTCGCAGCCATTAGGTTGTAGTTTCTTCCATAAAGATGCAGGAAAGAAACTCCTTTTGGTTTGGAGTCAAAAGATTCTTGAACATCCTCTTCACTTTTTACGGATATGATTGATTCTCCAGAAAGAGCTTTCATGAATTTATCTCTAGACTTATCAATATCCACATCAAAGGAGGAGAGGTATAAACAAAGCGGAGAACTTTCATTTGAAAGAAGACAGTAAAAGACATGTTCTATTCCTATATAGCCATGATTAAGACTATCAGATAAAACTTTAGCATCTTCAAAAGTTTTTTTAAAGGCATTAGAAAACTTTACATTTTTTGAAGAGTCGTAATCTTTATCACTAGATATATTATTAAATATTAATATTTTAAAATCTTCTATTGGTATAGAAGCGAAATCAAAAAAAGATACTATTGTTTGTTGTTCAGAATCTAATATAGCAAAAAGCAAATGATTCAGAGAGACTGATTTAGAAGAAAGACTTTTACAGGTTTCTTTCGATAGATTAATAGATTTTCTTAACCTTGGGGTAATGTTATATTTTTCGCTCATTTTAAATCAGAAAGTTTCATGTAAATTTTTTCATCTATAACTGACATTTGATCGATAAATAAAATATCTTCACCCTTAGTTCCTGAAAATACTATTATATTATTTTTATCAGGCATTTCATTTGAAGATAAAAATTTATCTAGATTTTTTTCTCTACCATTAATTAATAAACCATCAAACCTTCCAGTATCATCGCTAATTGATAATTTTAAATATTGATTGCCGTTTTTACTTTTTCTCGAAAATAAATCATCAATGCACCCAATATACTTTGACCTAGATCCGACCTCGCTTGACATGAAATGTAAAGAATCTTTAAGTCCATAACCTTCCCCAAAGCAATTAGATAGTTTTTCGCTGTAGCTAAATCCAAGCAAGTTTTTTTCGAAAAACCAATTAGCAAACTTTTCGTATTTTTTATTTTTTTCAAAAATTTCTTTATAAGAATAATATTTCTTCTTTAAAGTTTCAAATCTTTTATCGGATATAACTAGTTTTTTATCGTCTCCGATTATTTTTTCAGTCAAACATAAATGTATAGAATTCAATATATCAAAATCATGAGAGACTCCTAAAGAATAAAAATTACGTTTCTCTCTGTCAGTTAATAGGTTGAAGACTTGAGCTTCTAATGCTAACCTAGATCTTTTAGTTTTATATGAAGATAATGCCCCAGCCTGTATTAAAGAAGAAACTATTCCAATATTTAAACCAGCATCCTTAGCAGATAGGAAAATGTCATATTTATTAGATCTTTCAGAATTTATAAAGCTTTTAAGGGCTGATAAAGATTTTTGGCTTATCCCTTTAATGCTATTTAGGCCATATCTTATATCATTGTTTTCTATCGAAAAATCCATTGATGATAATTTCAGATCAGGAGGTAATAATTTTATATTAAATAATGGCATTTCTTGAGAAATGATATTTATTTCTTCTTGCGGATTAGGTTCAAAGTGTGTCATCTTCAGGAGACTTAGGAAGAACTCTTTTGGATGATTGAATTTTAAATAACAAGTCCATGCAGCTAATATAGCATAAGATATTGAATGGCTTTTATTAAAAGAATAATTAGCACTATCTTCAGCAATTTTCCAAAGCTTTTCACCTATCTCTTCATCTAAATTTTCTTTTACAATTTTATTTGAAATTTTTTCTTTCCACTTGGGCATCTCGTCAACCTTTTTTTTGCCAACAATTCTTCTTAGGGTTTCTGCTTGTTCTAAAGTAAAACCAACCTTAACAGCCATTTTCATTAATTGTTCTTGATATAATGGAATACCTCCAGTATAACTCAAAACATCAGAAAAAAATGGATGTATTACTTGTGGCTCATTAGTCTCTACATATCTTTTATAGAGGTTGGCAAAGTCCATAGCACCTGGCCTAGCGATAGCTATTACAGCACTTAATTGTTCTAGGTTTTTAGGTTTAATTTTCTTGCAAACCATGTAATTTGCGCTAGCTTCAATTTGAAACAAGCCATGTGGACTGTTTAATTGATTTAAATGATTGTAGATAGAATCTGAATTTAAATCTATTTTAGTTGGATCGATTTTCAGTAAATCGCAAGTTCTATAGATGGCAGAAAGAGTTCTTAACCCTAGTATATCAAATTTAACCATTAACTCAGAAACCCAATTCATATCATAGCCAGTAACAAGAGATCCATCATTAGTTTTCTGTATTGGGCAAATATCTGAAATTTTTTGATAAGATATGGCTATTCCTGAAGGGTGAACTCCAGTGTTTTTATTTAAACCCTCTAGTCTTTTAGCTATATTAAAAACAAATTCATTGTCTTCACAAAATTTAGAAAAGTTAGAATTATGGCTACGAGCTTTATCCAGAGAGAAAACATTACCAAACTCTTTGGGTATATTATCTGAAATAGAATTAACCTCTTGTTCGGAAAAGCCACCAACTATTTTACCGCATTCTTTTATGCAAAGCTTGCTGCTTAATGTGTTTAATGTTAAAATTTTAGCAGTCCTGTTTGGGTACTTGGATTCTATGTAATTAATTACAGATTGCCTATGCTCATAGGCAATGTCATTATCGACATCGGCTAATAAACTACCATCCAAATAAGTTATATCTTTTATTATTGTCTTTTTTGCCCTAGTCTTTGAGACAAATCTTTCAAAAAAAAGATCGTATCTAATGGGATCAACTTTAGTCACATTTATCAAAAATAAAACCAAAGATCCTGCAGCAGAGCCTCTGCCTGGGCCAGTTGGTATATTATTTTCATGACAAAAATTTATTATATCCCAGTTTAATAAAATATAATCAACAAACCCAAGCTCTTTTAAGGTGGTGAGCTCATATTTTAATCTTTTTTTGTAAGAATTTAGATTTGAGTAATTACTTATGCCTTTAGCATTTAATCCTTTTTTGCATATTTGAGATAAAAAAGAAAAGTTATCACAATTTTGAGGGTCAATATCATATTTTTTATAATATTTTTCTTCAATAATGATTTCAGGTAGTCTGACCCCAGGGGGCATGCAACCTTCATAGGAAGAAAAATTACCATAAAAATTATTTATATCTCTATTTGCCATAATATATTTTTAAAAACTTCATATGTCTTTTCAACATCATAAAGTGCATCATGTAATTTAGATTCATCAAAATCTATTTTAAAATACTTGCACATTTCTTTCAAAGTAGTTCTTACCCCCTTTGTCCTTAAGTTCAAAAGTTTATATTGAAAAGAAATTAAATCTAGATCTTTCGGTATAGCAATTTCATTCTTTATAATCCTAGATAAACAGTTAGTATCGTATAACCTGTTTAGGTAAGAATAATTTGATACTTTGTTGCAAAGTAATCGATGAATGTTATGAATGTAAACATCGAAACCTAATATATTATGACCGATAATAATATAATCATCATTATATAAATATTTTTCAAACAACTCTAAACAATATTCACTAGGTTTTTTGAGCTTATTATATTTAGATTTTGAAAAGCCTGTTATCTTCTGAGCATCTTTAGAAACTTGTAAGTTTTCCCACTCAATATAAAGCTCATGTTTTTCATAGATTTTATTATAGTCTGCCACTAAAAAACCAAGTTGCCAAGGTTTATTTAAACATTTATTTAACTTTAAATTACAAGTTTCATAGTCAAAAACTAAATATTTTTGATTTTTTTTAAACCTTAATAAGTCTTCATTCATACTTTCTGATATTGAACTTCTTTGGGGTTTAGGCAGGATAAAATCTTGCCCCCAGCATAGCTAATTGAGCTCTGAAGGTCTTGAGTTATTTCGTTTAGTTTTTCACCATAAGTCATTCCATTGTTTGGTATTTGATTTAATTTACCCTCTACATTATTGTTGTGACCTTTGTTTTCAATACTAGCAGAACCAAAGTAGGCTTTGTGTTTAAGCCCATTAATACTAATGACTGAAGCTGGACTATCAGTACAAGCGGCAAATAAACTACCAGCCATTACCATGGTAGCTCCAGCAACTAAAGCTTTAGCTATATCACCATTACAACGAATGCCACCATCAGCAATAATTGGAACGCTGTCTATGTAATTAGAAAAAACTTGAGAGCATTTTTTAACACAAGTAAACATAGGCATAGTAAATCCAGTTTTATCTTTAGTGGTACATGGAGAACCTTGACCAATGCCAACTTTTACAATGTCAGCTCCCCAATTAGATAATTGTCTTACCGCATCGGGAGTAGCAACATTACCAGCAATAATTTTTGCGTCTGGAAGGTATTTTTTAATCCATTTGATCATTGACTTCATTCGACTAGAATAACCATGAGCTATGTCAATAGTTAAGTAATCAACTCGATGAGCTCTCTTGCTAATCTTTTGAATAGCCATCTTGTCTGTAGACTTAATCCCAACACTAAATGAAATATTATCCCAGTCTTGAGCATTAGCAACATCTTCAGCTAAATCACGATCAAACCGATGCATAATATAAAAGAAGCCATGTGAACTCATCCACTCGCAAGTATGCATATCTATTACAGATTTCATATTAGCTGGAATGATTGGTAGTAGAAATTTTTTGCCAAAAAGATTTATAGAAGCGTCACAGTCAGCTCTACTATAAACCTCGCTGTAATTGGGAACAAGGCAGATATCAGAGTATTTAAGCGCTTTCATATTTTAAGTAACTTTCAAAAGAAAAATCATCACTTGAGCAATGATCTAATTTTGGATTTTCTAGTGTTAGAGATTGAGTAGAAAAAGATCTATTGCAAATACATTTATAAGTTTGGTAAGCTTTGAAATCTTCTTTACTAGAATAATAAATACTTTTAGAAGGAACTGTATTATGATTGTTTTTTTTGCAAAAATTTAAAACAAGTTCTTTTAGTGGTAAATCAAAGGGTAATCCATTATTCTCTATAAAAAAACAAGGATTATATCTACTCAGGTCTAAGACTACACTATTGAAATAAAAATAATTATAATACAAAAAAGAATCATAAAAAGGAATAGCTAACATTAAGTTTTCAGTCCATAATTCAGATAAAGATTTTAGATCTAATGATTCATTTAATGAACAATTATACTCACTAAAAAGAAAACTTAAATCACTGCAACCTTTTTCATTTTTAGAAAAAATAATAATCTTAGTTTGATGTTTAGTTGAATCTATAGATGAATCTTGACATAAGTTTAACCTTAATCCAAATATTAGATCAACATTAAAAAAAATAGAGTTATTAAAAGCCTCAAGAAACCCTGTCATTGAGTCTTCAACTAAAACAAGTTTTTTAATATTATTTGAATTTAATAAATAAAAAATATTATTTGAGTCTGAAACTGAATAAGACTTTTTATCTATTTTTAGAATGCTTTTCCCAATTGAGTAATGTGATTTAAATAAAGGCAACATGTTAAGTTAATATCTTAACATAAAACCTTGTGTGTTGTCAAGATTTTTTTGGCTTTTTAATGTCCTCGAAATAAGAAGATAATTTAGTCTTAACCTTACAGAAAGAATTTATTTTTTTTTTTTGAGGAAGCACCCCTTTATTGCTTTTCTCGATCACACATTTAGGATCAATTATAATTCTATTATCATTAGGCTGCGGTTTGGATTCTGGCTTTAACTCAGGTTCTGGATCAGGTTCTGGATCAGGTTCTGGATCAGGTTCTGGATTAGGTTCTGGATCAGGTTCTGGATTAGGTTCTGGATCAGGTTCTGGATCAGGTTCTGGATTAGGCTTAGGTTCAAGTTCTGGCTTTGGTTTAATGGTTTTATTATCACCACTCAAATTAGAAAAAGCGCAAACAACCATAACGATAGCTAATGGATCAAACACACAAACTATAATCATTATAACAAAACGAACAGAAGATGAAGCATCTATTTCTGGGCCGCCAAAGTCAGATGATAATTTTGAAATATATTTAATTGGGCCTAGTTCATTTTCTAGAGAAATAAGTTTAGACTCTAAATCAAATTTTTTAAAATTCAAATCTTCTATAGTTTTTAAACTATTAAAAATAGATTCTTCTATTAATTTTAAATCACTTAAATCATTTGCATCAATTTCAGGTTTAAAGTTTTTTAAATTAATAATTTTGGATCTAATTTCAGATATTTCTATTTTAGAAGATGATTGAGTGTCTGATATTAATTTATTTAACTCTGAGATTTGATTTGATATTATAGATCTTTCATTTTTTTGAGATTCTTCTAAAGATTTAATTTTTTTTGAATTATTAGAAAAAAATCCTTCCTTTTGACTTCTTAACTCTTGTAGGTCACGATCCAATTCAGAGATTCTCAACATAAGTTTGTCAATCCTGCCCGTAGAATTATTTATAGTAGATTCAGATCTGGTTGAAATGAGATCGATATCTGATTCCAAGCTAGATATAATGTTTTTATTTTTATCAATATCGAAATTCAGAGAAGACCTCTTATCCTCAAGCAGAGATTCGTTTCTGGAGATTTTGGAATTTTCTAAAGAAATTTTCCTTTCAATTTCAGAAATTTCACTCTTACCAAATGATGCAGTTGAGGAGTGCTCAATATGGGATTTACTTAAAAAACCAAAAATACCCATGCTGGTAATACCCATTAAAGTAATTATGCTGAAAGATAAATAAAACTTAGTTAAGAATGATATTTTTTTCCAATTTGAATGAGTCCAGACAGCGACAACGATTTTAGCTATTTCCAGAGAAACAGCCATTGTAACTACAGAAATAATAGAACCAGGAAATATGGTAGATAAACCTATTATACTAAAATATGCGGCAATACTAGATAATGATAATGCCGAAAATAATAATATTAAATTAAGTGTATTTTTCATCGTAACCTGTTAATTCCCTAGCATCTTTACCATTGAAATCAAGTAATTTTTGATCTATCCAGCAATCTTTAGCTCTTCTTTCTTCAGAAAAAGGATCGCAACATTGAGCTCCTTGTTGTTTTTTTAGTTTAAAATGACTTTTATGCCCCATGATATTGCTACAAATATACTTGTCTGCATTATTAGATACACATTTTTTATAAATTTGATATTGTTTCTCATTGGCAGCATTCTCTTCTTCAATAGAAACTTTAGAAAAACATGTGAAACCCTTTTCCTTGGGGATGATTTTTCCTAACTCTCGATTGTGGCTAATCAATACACTCGGGTGATCGCCCACTCGTTTCTTGTTTTTATTATAAATACTCTGTTTACACTCTTTAGATAAACAGCATTTCATTCTAGGGTCAATTTTCTTTTTTATAGAAATTTTTTCTGGCAACTTTTTTTCTTTTTTAAATTTTTTATTTTTTTTTTCATTTAATTTAAAGTTCCAACCAAATTCTACAAAAGCTCCACTAGCTGACCAGCCATCTTGACTATCGAAAGCTCCATCAACAGTAGCTGTGATATACGCATCCATGTCTCCGCCATCCATCTCCCATGCATATCCTACAGCTAAAGATCCAGCATAGCCATAACTTGAACTACTAGTACTTGAGCTTGTGCTACATACACTGCCCCCACCTTGATTTCCATTTAAACCGTCACAATATTCAGTGACTGTTTTTGTTTCTACCGTAGTCTTTTTGTAAAGAGTGCCAGAGGTGCCTAAGCTTAATGTACCTTTCCCTGCCTTAAAAGAAACTCCCACATCATTAACCGTAGCTATGTTTTGAACACTTGATTCGTAAGTAAAAGTTACTGTAGGCTCATTACCATCAAGTTTTGTAGTATCAACATTTTGATTTGTATTACTAGTAGTAGTATTGGTTGAGCTGTTAGGGTCACACGAATTTGGATCGCCAGTTCCTGGCCCTGGCCCACCAGGACCTCCTCCAGGTCCGCCTGGAGGATTCTTTGGGGGCGGGGTACTACTAGGTGGTTTATTCGAAGGCGGTTTTTTTACAGGCGGCTTTGCAGGCGGCTTTGAAGGTGGAGCAGGAGGTTTTTTAGCTTCGGGGGGCTTGGGAAGCTTTTTAGGTATTAGTGATGGTGGCGGCTTCGATGCTGGTGGCCGACCAGGAGACGATGGCGGCTTTCTACTAGTAGGCGGTTTTACAGTAGCAGGCGGCTTAACTCTGGGAGTGTTTTTAGGCTTTTTATTGTTCTTCTTTTTATTAGACATAACTAAACCTTATTTTCTAAGAGGAGGAATATATCTCTTTTTTATCCTACCGTTACTTGTATCTCCTCGAACTGCATTGGGAGGAAACTTAGGATACCTAGAATCTGTAACGGGAAGAGGTTGAAAATCTCCAAATGCACCTTGAGGATTATCGATTCCAGCCAAAGCAGCACCCCGTCGATTTTTCTCTTTGAAATAAGCGGATGCGGGATGAGTACCAGGATCTATCTTGGGCAAAGAAGAATTTCTTCCTCTAGAACCACCGCAGCCACAAACAGCCGTGGAAAATTGTTTTGGGGATGTTGGGGATTTAGTTTTAACTGGTATAGTTCGATCAATTCCTATAGCTTTAGATTTATATAAAGGCCTCTTTAAATTAGATCTAATAATTTTATTACTAGTCATAGGAAATAAATTTTCATCAATAAATCCATCAGATAGAGGTCTTTGTTTTACTGATCCAGCTCTAAGTGCAATACTGCTAATGTTAAATCGCCTAGCTTCGACAATAGAATTGGAACTTAACTCTCTTTCGTCTGTATATTCTGGTTTATTAAAAAATAAATTAGCAGAATCTGACAATACACTACTAGCCCTATTTGAAGGAGCATAAAAAGTGAAATATTCTTCATCTCCATGGGTTAGTTCAGTAGTATATGGGCCTTCTCCATCACGAGTTTGTATATTGAAGTTGCTTTTAGGAATTGGAGTAAAATAAGGCTCGTAACTTTTTGATTGATACTCCCATCCGCCATCTGGACCAAAGTTAAATGGCATGTGAGTTAACGGCAAATTGTTGTAATTAAAAGAATTATTCGCTGTTCCTGTAAGATGGTGTGTGAAAACTGGAATATCAATAGGATTTTCTGGTCCTTTTGTAAATGAAGCTGTTGTGACTCCAGCTTTTTTATCTTCTGGATGAAAGGGATATTCATAATATATGCCTTTAACCAGAGATCCAACAACATCAAAATCCCAACCTTTTGCTGGTACTATATAAGCTTTATAAGGAAAAGTATGATACTCTATTTCTCTTCTCTTGTAACCTTCATGATCTATATTGACCGTATTGTAATCAAACATAAGATTACAATTAAAAGGTTTTGCTTTTTCATAATCCTCTCTCTTTTCAAAATAATTAGCTACGCCAGAATCTAATGTAATAACAAAAACTCCAGTATTTTCAGGCTGAATTGTAATAGGCAAAAAGAAATCAGTTTGATAAGATCCTCCAGCAGCGAAATTATGACCATGAACAAATGCAGAAGAATATTTCTTTCCAGGACCAGTAAATAGTCTAGTTTCGGAATCAAGTTTATCAAGAAGAAGACCTTTGCTTGTATACAAGGAATTTTGTTCGTTCTTATATTGATCTACATAATTTTTAAGTTCACTGCTCAGTTCATCATAAGAAAGTTTATCGTATATAGGCTCATAAACTCTAAAAGCAACATCAGTAAAATTTACCTGATTCGATAAAGTTATTTTTCTATAAGATGGGGATCCGCCTACTTCTATTGCATTCTCAACGGAGTCGATAGAATATAAAGTCCCTTGAATGGAGATTTTAAAATTTTTAGTAATGGGAATTCCTTTATCTGGTAATTCAATTACTCCATCAGTAACATCAATGTTTGTTTCATATATTCCCCTTCCCTGTTCTTTGCCATCTATTTTATGACCATGCTCTGTTTCTTGCCACGAAGTAGGATCTTGTGGAAATTCAAAATCATCAGGTAACTCAATAAAACCTCCCGCACTAGAATCATCACTAGAGGTAAGAGCTAATTCTGGATTTTTCTTTCGAATATCGAAAACTCTATTATCTATAAACCTACCAGTTGATTCAGGATAGCTTCTTGCTACCGCAACAAAATGATCATCGTTGTAACTTTCTACAACATCAAAATCTTCACTAACCACTTGAAGTTCTTGAGTTGAATTTTCATTAGAAATATCTGGATTATAACAATAGCCTTCAGTATATTCGTCAGGAATAGTTTTTGTTTTTATAATAAAATCTGTTTCAATACAAGCTAAATTATAAAAATTATTCATGCTTACAGCCAAACCATTCTTTCTATTCATGGATGGTATGAATACATTGTCGGCACCTTCTAAATTAAATCGTTTTAATTTTGAAAAACCCCCTCTTCCTACCGAAAGTGGTATATTATTATGAGCCATATAAGATATGCCACCAAGCCCGTTTCTGTATTTTGTTTGCAGTGTGGCAAATTCCCCAGTACCTAAATAAATATTGTTATCTGGAGGAGTGATGTAATCACTTTCAAAAGTTAAAACATGGGGAAAGCCATTCAATAATGTCATGGATCGCCTAGGTAAACTTGGAAATCTTACAGCATAACGAGTAACAATATCACTATTATCAGGTTGGTATGCATCTTTACCTAAAGTACTTGGAGAATAATTTCCTCCATAGGCATCAACAAAATTCAAAGAGCTGTCGGGACCTCCTCTCGGGTCTTCACGTAAGCTACTTTTAGTGGTTTCTTTTGGGATATTAAACCAAGGAACATCAGTATT
>Ga0129351_1000866_pt1 | contig 11770 bp, 4 predicted proteins | sample CPBDNA_8_FD_94423 | JGI IMG/M metagenome (GOLD analysis project Ga0129351, IMG submission 94423) | Freshwater to marine salinity gradient microbial communities from Chesapeake Bay, USA - CPBay_Sum_27_0.2_DNA | ecosystem: Environmental > Aquatic > Marine > Coastal | place: USA: Chesapeake Bay... | reverse complement strand
AGCTGTTCATTTCGCTTTGCGTTTTCCTCAGCGTCAAATGTTACGGTCCCTGGGTTTTCTGCCGTCATGTGTGCGAACTGACCCATTTCGCCCTTCAGTACATTAGTCATATACCCAGTAAACTCCCCTTTCTTTTGCCTTGTCATAACTGGAGTGAGCTCAGCCATCTCAAGTCCCTGCAAATATTCATCCAGTATTACGTCTATCTCAGCCTCGATTTCCTTTCTGCTTCTCTTTGCCGTCTTTGTTTCGACCCCCTCAAGCCTTTTAAGCCTTACCTCCGCCTCTACTAATTTTTGACGCTGATCACCAGTTATGTCTTCAGGTATGGTTGACTCTATCTGTGTTTTCTCCATTACCTCATTCAACCTGTTGGCTGTATCCTGATCGTTGAAAACCTGCAAACTAAGTCTGTCGCTCAGCAGGACGTCTGGCCCCTCAGTCTCTATGAAGTCTGAAAACTCATCTTTTGTTACAACCTCTCCGTTAATAACGTACCTACTCGTTGGGTTCGGACCGCCAGTAACAAAGCTATCTATAGCTGGCATGATTCTGAATCCGCTTGGACCCGCACCATCTATTGTATTTACTGGTTCATTACCAAGCAAAGAAGAGGTTACATTTACTGGTGTTTGAGTAACAGGGCCAGTGAATCCCTCAAGTAAAATATCCTCGGCAGATATCTCCTGACCAGCAGCTAGTTCGGCTGAAACTTCACCTGCAGAACCAGATGCCATATCAATAATTGATTGACGAGTCACAACTCCAGCTTCGCTTATCTTTCCTGCGGCTCGCAAGGCTCTAAAGGCACCACTGGATACACCACCAGATACAGCGTCAATAGCAGCAATAGTGTTACCTCTAGCTCTTGCCTTACCCGTAATCCTTCCATATGCCTGCTCGTCAGACAGAACTTCAAGAACGGATTCTGGGCTAAACTCGTAGCCTTTAGCTTCTATTTCCTCTCTTAAAAATTGATTAAAAGAATTTATAATTTCTACTTCTCTTCCCATAGCCGCAAAAGCAAAGGGAAGGGAGTAAGACACCCCCTCTATGAACCCAGGGGCAGCACCAACACCTCCAAAAGCAGAGCCAATTGCAGCACCTCCAGCACCTCCAGCCGCAACAACTTTACTGCCCTCGTTAAGCACCTCATCTTCTATCATGCCAGACATCGACTTCACCGTTGTCTCCCAGAACACCTGAGGGTTGTAAAACCCTGCCGCAAACCACCCCCACCAATCTCCGTACTCCTCAGAAAATCGTGCGTAATCCTCTTGATAAGAGATCATTTCTTCCGAATCCCCCATCGCCTTTATCCTGTTGTCTATTTCTATGGCTGAGTTATAATAGGCCATAATGGTTTCTTCATTTACGTCGGCCATCAAAGCTCTAGTGGGGTCGTATGTTTCTGTTTGTGTATACCCCTGACCAAAAGCTCTTGCCGTATCGTCAATGAAATCCCCTAGAAAAGGAATGCTATTTATAAAATCTCCGAACCTACCAGTAAGGTAATCTGTCTCATAATCCCAGGTCTTGACAAACGTACCCATTCTCCCCGCAGATGGCATCCACATCCATCTAAACTGTTGGACTTTATCGGTTTTGAAGTTATAGTAATCACCATTGCCTCTATTTAAAAGCAGATCTTCCTCTGGAATGTCTCTCTCGCCTATTGTCCAGTTCCCGCTTTCGGGGTCTTGGTATATATAGTTTTCTTTAAAGTCAGAGATGGCCATAGCCTCTCGGATACGAGACAAATCATCATCACTCCATGTACCGCTGTCTCCTTTTGTTATGCCAGAGTTGTTAGCGATATATCTCCAGCCCCCAGGATTTAATTCATCTTCAATACGAGATATAGCATCTTCGTTAAGATATGCCCCTTCTAGTTGCATAAGGGCGTCAGCCCAGTCAATATTGTTTTGTCTGGCTGAGTTTTTCTTAGCGCTAACAGCGATCTCAAGGTTTTCTTCTATGTCTCCACCCAAAGAATCTACTGGTATCTCAGTAGATGTGTTAGATATGGCTGACTGAAGGGCTGGGTTTAGCTCGTTCCAGTTATAGTATTGAGAACCCCAATCTGGCTGTAGTGTTCCCGATTCTGAGGTAGGCGCCGTAGAAGCCTGAACCGAAGGAGAAACCTGCTGAGAAGACTCTTCTTGAGTTTTTTTTTTTAATGGTGCTTCGCCTTCCACAGAGAATAAATCTGCTTTGAATTGTTCTTGATCGTACAAGTCAAAGGGCAAATCTTCCCGTGAACTAAGCCTTTGATAAAGCTTGTTAAAGTCGGATTCACTGCTAGAATACTTTTGATAAAAAGAATCCTGAGTTGTTCCCTCGCTTAGCTGTCCAGAAGACTGGAGGTAATCATATACTTGTTGAAACTGCTCGTTCATTACATCGGATCAAATTTGTTTACGAGTTCAGGAATTCCAATACCCATGGCTTTTTTCAGTGCTGAGTTAAGGTTTTGCCATATTGGAGTTCCTGTGGCCGCAGCCTCTATGTAAACCTCATCAAGAGCCTTTCTATCTACACCACCACTTGACCAATCGCTAAGCTCAATGTAAACGAGACCATTATCCCCTATGAGTAGCTTCATGGTACCTGGGCTTGACTTAATCGCTATATCACCATTTTCATAGGTGTCTGGTTGCTTAACCATTTCACCCGATTCTGGATCAAAGGTCCATTCACCCTCCACCTTCTTCTTCTTAAATTCGTCCCCTATGTATTTGTTCAGGTTCAATGGTATATTTATGCCACTCAGAGGAATTACAGACTGCTTCTCGAACCCTTTAATGCCAAAACCCCTAGCGGAAAAGTTCTGCGCTAATACAGCAGGGTCTCCATCCCAGTCCATAATATTTGCAGCGCTATTCAGTGAGCTTTTCTCAAGCTCCCTCTTCTGTATTTCTGTTTGAGTGCGAGTTGACTTTTTAGTACTGAACTCAATATCGGAGATGTTAAGCAATCTTTCTTTCATCGTTTCCCTTATCGCAACTTTTTTGGCAGATTCTTCAATCGAATTGCCTGCATTCTCTTGCTCCCAAGCGGTGGTCACAGTGTTTGAAAGACGAGTATAGTTTACGTTAGAAGAGAAAAGGGTGTCGTCGGACAGCACTCCATCAAGAAAGTTACTCCACATTTGTTCTTTCTCTGATTTCGAAACATCCTGAGCGTTAATCCTATTCCAAGAGGATTGAAGCTCTTTCTTAAAGAAGTCAAGGTATGCTATCTCTTTGTCTGCATCAAATACCTTTGGTTGGTAAAGAGAAACGACCCTATCAATGTATTGAGATATAGCCGAGGCCTTTTGGTCATCTGTCAATTGATGCCCTGGGTTGTTGGGGTAATTCTCAAGCTTGTATTCTTTTAACGCTGTGTGGTAAGCTTCCTTACCATTCTCATTAAGGGTCTCATATGTGTTGAAGGACCTGGTTAGATCATCCTTAAGTCCCTGTCTTTTTTCCTCTGGGCTTAGGTCTTTGTTCTCATTATATGACTTAACGACACCACTTAAATCTTCTTGTAGATAGGTATTAGCATTTCTTTCTGCTAAAGTACCTGTGTTAGCCTGAATACTAAACATATTGTTTGCATCAAGCTGATAGTATGGGGACTTTAGGATAGGGCCCTTTATGACTTGACCATTTTCGTCTTTCAAGTACTGAGGTTTACCATCTTCACCAAGCTTAGCATCATAATAGGGAGCAACAATCTCATTGGTTTCTTCATCCCTACTGAGCTGAGTATAATCAAAACCCCCATTATAAACCAACCTATTTTCATTATTTAGGGTCTCTATTGTTCCATTCCACTTTAACCCATTACCTAATTCCTTGTTGCCAAATGTATACGATTCGTATTCGCTCTGCCGATCATCAATGGCCTCGTGGAAGGAATCAAACACCGTGGTGTATTGCTCAGCCTCGGTGATTATTTTATTAAATAGATCAGCGTTGTCTGGAGCCTGACTATACTCTTCAAGTATAAAGTTTATAGCGGCCAGCTCCCCGTCATTGTATTTTCCCTTGTTCTTTAGGTCAGATAATGATTCTCTTTGATCATTGTATTGCTTTTGCAGGTCCTTGTTTCTCTGGTACTCACGTTGCTCCCTCTGTCTTTTTTCTGTTTCTAGGCGCTGCAGCTGCTGCTGATTAAATCGATCCCGCTGTTGTCTGAGCTGTTGCTGCTGTTGAATAACAGGAATTGAGCGACCAATTGCCTCACCATAAGTGAGACTCGGAACTATTGGAACTATAGGATCAGCCATTACTCAACCTCTTCGTTAAATTGAGGCTGACTAAATACGTTCTTGACAGCCTCATAAAACATCATCCATTCTTCCTCGGATACTGGCTCCCCATTCTCAACTTTAGCCTCTATAGCTTCGTACTGAGCGTGTATCTCCTCCCCCTGCTCTGGGTTTAAAACATACTCACCACCAGTTAATTCAGCCTCTTTCTCTCCGCTCTCCTCATCAATTAAAGCCTTCTTGTTGGTGTCATGATTAAACTCCCCTCCCGTCTTGTGTATATCTTTATTTCTAAGAATCTCCTCAATCAACCCCCCTGATTCGTACTTTACTTTAAGTCCATTTTTACCCTCCATCATACCAGTAAAACTCAGGATGTTTCCAACCACCCCAGGGATAGCGCTATCCATTCGGCTTTGAGCCCCCGCTAAATTCTGTTGAGCGATAGCTGCCTGCTGATTATAGAAGTCAGCCATCCTCTGATCCGCAGCTGCCTGTACACCCACATTATTATTTGCTATATCTTGAGATGTGGTTGCTGCTGTTTGGCGACCAGCAAGTTCCCTTCCGAATCTATTTGCTAAATCTTGTTGGGCCATATTGTATGTGTTCCCAGCTAAATTCTGAGAACCAACCATCAGTGCCCTCTCTCCTCCCTCACCATAAGCCCCAAGCTGGTTAGCTTGAATTGTCTGAATGGGATCTATGTTCGCTCCAGGTGACTTACTGCCAGTCATCAAGGCTTCAAGATCCTTTTGCTCGCTGGTTTTTCTGTATCGATTCTTGGCCATATCACCTATAGACCCAAGATAAGATTGCTGAGCAGAAGCTAACTGATCCTTCAGACCAGGGATTTTTTTCTTAGCCCCAAAGTAATCTATAAGACCGCCAGTAACAGATGCCGCAGTTCCCAAAAGGGGCATCCAGTTTGCCCCAAGGAATTTACCTATGCCACCCCCTGTAAGTGAATCAACTTCGTTAGTGGGTGTTGTTGTTGGATCATCAGGTATCATATTACAAATTTAAGAATTTTGATTTAAACGAGAATCTAGCTTAGAGAAACTGTAATCTACGTTAATTGCGTGTAATTCAAGAGGATCATTGGTTTGAGTTTCTAGCTTGATTCTGGCGTATGGTCCTCTCATTTGATCCCCATTAACAGTAGGATTTGAAATAGCAAAGGCTGGGAATGCACCCCCTGCTCCACCATACCCATTAGTGAATGGAGTCATGTTGTAATACCCCTGAAGCCAATTAAAAATGTTGTTTATACCTAGGTTAAGTTGAAGAACAAGGAAAGGGTTATAATTCCCCCATCCTGGACCATACCCGAAGGCATTGGTGGAGTTCCCATAAAAGCTTTGTAAATAATTACTCGTAAACCCGCCCTCTAAAGTAAGGTGATTGAACAAGGAGGTGGTGTCAATGCCCGATAGCTCTCCATTCGGGTAATAGAATGGACCTTTCTTTACAGCGACAGTAACCTGAAAGAATCCAGTTTGGTGTACTCCAGTGGAATAAACAAAACAGGGCTCACTGGTATCAAAAAAATTAGGGTTAGTGCCCATTTCATTCCAAAGCGGGTTGATTAAATTACCCCCCTCATCAAGAACCTTTATCTCAGCGCCAATATCAATAGGGAATGGATTCTCAGCTATTAGTTTCACGTAAATGTACTCACCCTCATCATCGAAGGGTGATACAATCTGACTATTAACTGTATCAGCATAATAACCTATGAACATTATGGGTATTGGAGATATGTTGCCAGTGGAGTTAATAACGCTCCTTGGCATCTCAGCGTACTTGAATCCCTCCCTGCTATCAAAGCTACTAACCTGGCCCTCCTGTCTCTCCCCTGTAGTGTACTCCTCATTAGTGTACACGGAGGCTGTCCATGAGTTCGTATTGGTCTCTAAGGACAGGGCGTTGAATGCCTTAATTGCTGAAGGATCCTGATTAGAGAACACATCAATAGAGGCCCCATCATCAACATTATAGAACCTGCATCTGTTCTCGTTCACGTCGTGCTTCCATAACCCATTCTCCTTTGAGGAAAGCATTGTGTTATTGGTGGTGGCATAGCAGGTAGGTTCAAAGCTGTACCTCGTGGTCCACAAATCATATTTATCTGAGTATGCTATCGTCATGAGTTAAGAGGAACATTAGGGAATATAAGTGGGGCGGCATCATCAAGCTCAAAGAGATTGGTCCCGTAAGTACTCAGGAATATGGTCAAGTCTGACGACACTATAAGACCATTTCCATCGAGATCAGATAGGACTTGATTGATCGCAGTGTTTAATGTCCAGTCCTGAGCTTTGATACGAGTGGCCTCCAGTATGTCTTTCAAGTCCCCAACTGTAAGAGTGTTCGCTTCAGTCTCTTCAGACTCATCACTGAATTGTTCAATCTTTGCTACGATTGCATCGACGAGCTCGCTTATGCTAGCGGTTTCGGGATCGACAAAATTATTTCCACCCGTTGTGTCAGCCACAGAAAGATCATTTGGCTGAATGATTCCACCAGTTATCAAATTGCTTACAAGGTCATCTGTGAATGATGCGGCATCATCAGTGTTTTGTATGTAAGCAGACAGTATTTGTATTGGATCCTGTCCATTGGCGACAAGCCCAGTAATGAAGTCATTTATATCAATGTTACCATCATTATTCAGGTCAGTGATTACCTCCTCACCCTCCTCTAAGATTAAACCAGGATCAAACCCACTCTGCTCAATAACCTCCTCAAAGGATATTATTCCATCACCGTTATTGTCTGTGATTACAATCTCATCCTCTTCCTCTTCTAAAGGTGGTGGAGGGGTTTCTGTAACAAGCTCCTGAATAACAATCTCGGCTGGTTCGCTTAAGGCGATCTGTGGAACTGATATAATCGTAAGTAAGTACTCCTCCTTTACTGGGTCATAGCCCCCAACAAGCATAACCTTCCCCTCCTCGGATTCCTTTTGTTTTATCTCCTTCCTGATCAGTGAGGCAACTCCATTATCAGATATTGTTAGTACCCCACCACCAGATTTATCCATCTTAAATATCTGGTAGCTATTTGAGTCAGCAAAATAAAGCTTGCTATCTACTTTAACGACAGATTCAGGTGAGCTAGACCCATCATCCTGATTAATGAACACAGGGTCCCCAAGTATCTCCCTTGATGAAATAATGTTCTGGTTCCCAGAAGCATCTGATAGTATGTTTCTGTTTAACGGAACCATACTTATTTTATTTTTCTGCAATACCACCAGGTACTCACCAAAGCTGGACATGTGATTTATATCACCATAGTTCTCAGATAGATCCTTAAAGTTTAGGTTATTTATATTGAAGGAACTAAAGTTTGATTTCTTTGAGGATGGGTCTGTGCTATCCGAGTAAGTAATGGAGGACTCCCTTATAACCTGTCCCGCTGACTCAGAGTACACGTTTGGTCTACCTATGCTATGAGAATTAGATTTAATGGTGTCATTTGCTGACATTGTTTCTAAGTACACGGACTTAAAGTTTGGGGTTGGGTCTGGTAGGACTTCATCATCATCATAAATCAGATCCTCAAAAACACCCCCATTAAACTCCCGTAAATTAACTGGAACCTTCCTGAACCACACGTCACCCTTGGTGAGGGATATGGTGCTTGGTACATGCACTAAAGGTCCAGCATACCCACCAGAAGACTCAGAGAAAGCAACATCACCAGTTTCACCTATCTCGTAATATATTCTGTCCTCCTCATCGGCCATCTGGTAGGGTGAGTATATCTCAAATATGCAATTATCCCCCCACTTGTCAGACCCAGCAGCAACAGAAGTGTAATCAAAACCAAAGGCAAAAGGATTATTCCTCAACACGACAAACGCACCCTGTTGATTCTTTGATGGTTCCTCACTGAGTGGATTATCCTCCCCATCAGAAAGAAGCCTATAATCAACCACATCGAACTCATAATTAAACACGTACTTTCTTGATCCACCCTCATCAAATGATATAACCCTGAGCTTATCCCCTTCTGCAAACTTATATATAGATAAACCACCATCAATTCCCCTCGCGCCAAAGGCTGAGGCGTAAGATATGTTACTCTCTTGTAAGTAATTTAAAGAAACATATATATTCTGATTTGATTCAGAAACTCCCTGGTTCTGGATTAACTGAGCAAAAGCTCCCCCAGAGGAGTACTGCACAAACTCCTTCATCGTGGTGTTCTTGGAGTACGCAATTTTGTACTTGTGGGCCCATGATGGAGGTGTGTGATGCAGGGTGAGGTCAATCGAAACAGAGCCTGGAGGCCCATCCCTCTCTGTGCTTGAGTACCCAGGTACATACACGGTAGTTAAGGGATTAACAAAGCCATGCCTTCCTCTCTCATCATAATAGATAATTCCAAAATCATGATCAGCACTGGACTTAAATGACCTGTCCTGAATATTAATCTCATTCACATAAAAGAAAACAGAAGCCAACTCCGCAAAAGAATGTAGCCTCTTGAAATCTATAGTGCCAACAGCCCCAGTTTCAACACCCTGATCTTCGTTATTCTCAGCAAAATCTCCCCCAACCCCAAGCTCTGGAAGTATAACGCCACTTTGTGAGCCATTGTCCTCGTTATAAATGAATTGAATTGTCCCCCTATAAAATACAGTGCTCGAATAAAATGACACGTTTTGGATGTCATTTGGGTCTACATTCACTGTGACTGAACCCTGATTGTATATAAGGGCCTTATCGTAAGGGCTTAAATCTGGGTTTGCATCACCATTAAAAACGCCCTTCTGTCTTCCCCCACATGGGCCTCCCTCGCCATCAAGAAGCGAGAACCTTGAGGGCGAAGGAAAGTAACTCCCATTAATATAGTCTCTGTTCTCAAAGAACGTGTTTGTATTACCTCCCCCTGGCGAAAAATCTAAATACCCTATTTGTCTTAAGTAATTATATTTTGGGTCACTGGAATCCTCTTCATCATCTAGCTCATCAGAACCTAAATTAAACGGAGTGGTTAAGGAGTACGCTAGCGTTGAGTTTATTCCAGACACGAAATCTTCCAAAGTAAATCCCTCACTTAAAATAGCCTCTTTCTTGAGTACAATCCAGGATAGATTATTGGATGAATCAGAGGGAGGTGAGTGTAAACAGGTCTCAACTGACACATCATTAATCTCCCTTGCGCAAGCCAAGAAATTCATTAATAGAGGGGCGTTTGATTCCTCTTTGTACTCAAGATCAAAAACCACATTGGCCTTATCCACAATAAAATACCCGATTGGGATTCTGTTCTCTCCAGGGTTAACAGCAGACCCAACATCACTCCCCTCCTTCTTAACCGCAACTATAAGGCTAGCTAATGGATCAGTATCATCATCAGGTTCGTTTATTCTTGCCTGCTTTATTAATTGCTTATTCTTTAACTTAAGATCAATATTAACCTCTGATCTATGTTTTCTTTGAAGGATTTCAACCCCAAGCGAATCCAACACGTTGTTTTGGAGTTGAGCATCACTTAGCGCAGTGTTATTAAAAGAAACATTAAAATCAAGAGCATCCTGCCACTTGTAGGCTATTATTGCAGTAATCGCATCCCTTACAAGCTCCCTTCCGCCTTGGGAAAAATCCTCAATTATCTCAAAGCTAGCAACAAATGTTATTGGGGCACCCTTCAGTATTAGCGGGTTACCAGCGCTAGTCCCAAAATTACAGTTTTCTTCAGTGTCAGCGAAATCCCCCGCAACGGTTTTCCACTTTAAAGTAGAGCCAATGGCCCCCTGAATTCCATCCCCCGATCCAAAAACAGGGTCATTATTATTCTCTCTAAACGAAGCGCCTGTGATGTTATCAGTTTGATAAACATCTGGGTTTAGGTTCACTCCATCATATGCGGCATCTGGGGCAACCTGCTCCACAGCCCCAAGGAATTTAGTACCATGGTAGGAGCCCCCTTCATAATAATAAAGATGCCAGTTCTTTTCTGGGGCAATTGTTATTGAGAAGTTAATGGTGTCTCCAGCTGAAAATGAGTCCTGTACCTCAGTGAAATCTAGCTGAAAACCAGTGGACTTATTAGAAGAGTTTTCGTTCCTGGTAATGGCTGGCTTAAAACCAATATTAAGATCAATGAAATCATTGGGTCTATCAGCGTACTGTATGGTGGCGGTGCATGATGTTTGAATATTATCATACCCATCAATATAATTCCCATACATCAACCTATTAGAGGAAACGGCCTGAGCCTTAGCCCTTCTTGGTAGATTATCGAATTGCTTTTTAGATTCATTGCTTGAAACTCCCCTCGTTACTCTGTCATTGAAGAACTCATAAATGGTTGGTTCATTCGGGGTTGATGCAACCTCATCGATAACAAAGAAATCATTTGAGTTCCCTCTCCTCGCAATAATTTTAATCTTAGATATCTCAGGGCCCTGCGCTGGAATTGTTAGAATACACTTATTAAATAAAGAGTGATCCACATCGTTAGCACCCTGATTAATTATGGTTGGCGGGAAGGCTATATCCGAGTAGCAAGAGATGGCAGAGTCAACTCCATCGGAGTACACATTCTGGTAGGCAAACTGAAACCCAGGTTCAGACCTGAAGTTACTTACAGACCTATCCTCATCCCTTGTGAACTCAAAGGTAATTGGGTCCAATGGGGTTTTAGGGCATGCAGTAATGAAGTCTGCCTCAGCGTAAATGTCATCCCCATGTATCTGAAAGTTGCCAGTAGCTTGATAGGCCCTGTAAACGTTGATCTTTCTAGGTTCGTTTTCACCATCAGTGAAGTAAAGAACAGCATCCTTCTCAAACTCAGGGCCCCTATCGGTGAAGGTTTGATTATTGATGTGAACTACATCGCCCTTAACAAAACCCTGGGAGTTAAAGTTAAACTGCTTGCTCCTGTATATAAGCGTGACAATCTCAACCCCGTCATTAGCTAGCTTGCCCTCTGGGTCATAAGCCCAAACACTATGATAAGAGGGGTCTTCAGAAAACACAAACAGGTAGCATATACCAGTCCTAACATCAGTTGTGCTGCCAATAACCCTATGATTTAAAGGGAAATCAATTGATGTCGTAACTGAAGCATTCCCTTTTATGTTCTTTAAGACACCTTTATTGCCGTTATCATCCTCACCCATGTACAGGTTGAGAGCGTCAAGCATAGAGGTCTTGCTAATCAGCTTTCCATCAGAGTCTGCGTCAAGCTGTCTAGGTGTTATCTTATCTATCGGCATTAGTACTTAGGAGCTAATTGATAGTTCTTTCTAATCACTTGCAGTGCCTCATCCTTTGAGAAGCTGGCAAATCGAGCGCTTGCTTTTCTTCTCTCATTATAGTATTCCTGTCTGGCTCTGGCCTTTTCGTTTGCTGGAACAGAAGCCTTACGCTCAATTATCTTGTAGTATATGTAACATCTGAGCGCCTCCTCTGCGTAAACATGTATCTCTGGGTCCACTGATCTAGCCTCATCAGCTACATACTCTATAACCACTTCTGATCTACCGCT
>Ga0129351_1000865_pt1 | contig 11779 bp, 10 predicted proteins | sample CPBDNA_8_FD_94423 | JGI IMG/M metagenome (GOLD analysis project Ga0129351, IMG submission 94423) | Freshwater to marine salinity gradient microbial communities from Chesapeake Bay, USA - CPBay_Sum_27_0.2_DNA | ecosystem: Environmental > Aquatic > Marine > Coastal | place: USA: Chesapeake Bay... | reverse complement strand
TAAAGAAATTTGGTTACAAACAGTAAAATTCAAAATACCTTTCAAGTAAGACATTTAAATGTCTTACTTTATTTTCAGGATTTATTTATACATTGTTGCTAAACTATAAATAACTAACTATGAAAAAACTAATTTTTTTATTAGCTATTGCTTTTACATTTAGTAATTCAATAGCTCAAACCGCTTGGACAACTATGTATAAGGTTGCTCCAGAAAACATGCAGGCTGCCAAAGATGCAATTGGTAAAAAAACAAAAAAGTTTAACTCAAAAGTTGACGGTGAATTAATTTACACATTTCAAATTATTGCCGGAGAAAGAGCTAATTATATTGTAAGGGAAGGTTTAGGAGATTCTTATGCTGAGCTTGATTCCTATGGAAATCAAGGTTTAGATTATTGGATGGAGAATGTTGCCCCTCTTATGACTAATGTCGGTGGAACTGAGTACATGTCTTATGTTTCTACAGCAAGTTTTGACGACAGGCCATCTGATGCAAAAAAAATATGGAAAGTACTTCATTATAACGTAAAAAGAAACGGTGGTCCTGATTTCTGGAAGTATAGAAATCGAGTAGCAAAGGCTGCTGAAAAAGTGGGAGGACTTAGTCTTCATGTATGGGCTTGGTCCATTGGTGGGTCATCTTCTGGACACGTAAAAGTTGGATATGGAAGTCCTGATATGTCAGGAATCGATAATGAAACTGAGACCTGGCCAAAAGTCATTGAAGCATATGGTGAATTATTTGGAGAAGATGCACACGAAATAGATCAAAAAGCATTTAACGCAAGTTTAGAAATGTGGGGAAATTTTTCTGAAATCTGGAGATGGCTACCAGAACTAAGTTCTCCTGCAGTTGAATTAGATTAATTAATAAATTTTAAAAAAATAAAAAGATGAAAAAAATATTTTTACTACTGTTATTAACTCCATTATTTGTTTTCGCACAAAATAATCCTAACTGGGAATATTGGCAAACAAACAGATGGGAAGCAAAGGATGGAATGGCAAAAGAATTTGAGATGGCTGTTTCAAAAAAGACTAAAAAATTCAATAATACTCAAGAAACAGGAATTTTAACTTTTCAAATAGTGACAGGTCCTGATTCTGGTAAATACATGAGAGTTGTTGGTCCAAAAACCGCAGATTTTTTTGATCAAGGAGTTTCAGGTTCAGCTGAGTACGACTACTGGGTTAAGAATGTAATGCCTTATGTGAAAGATCAAGAAGGAAATAAAAGAACATGGAGAATCAAAGGTCTTGGATACAATTGGGATAATAATCAGGCTCCAAAGAAGTTTATAAGATATACAACTATTAGACTTAAACAAGAAAATGCGCGTGATTGGTTTCATGATATGAGAAATGACGCAAAATTAAAAAGAGAAAAAGGATACACTGGAATCAGAGGAGTATTTGCTCTTGTTTCAGGAGGTCAATGGGAAATAACAGTGGTTGAACCTTATGATGCACACGGTACAGGATTAGGCTCTTTTGGAGATGAAGATTTTGATTATCGTGATGAGTATAATGAAATGTTTGGATGGAGATCATTAAGATATGATCAAATGAGAGGGGATGCAGCAATCAGAGACTATGGTGGTCAGATAGTTGAAACACTAGAATTTAGACCAGATATGTCAACATCTATGGAATAAACTGAATTTAAGACTCAGTTTTAAAAAAGAGCGGTATTGTTACCGCTCTTTTTTTTACAACTAATTTAGTATTACATTTGTTCACCCATTAATATGAGTAATATAATTGCAATAGTAGGTAGACCAAATGTTGGAAAATCAACATTATTTAACAGATTGATTCAGCGAAGAGAAGCTATTGTTGATTCAATTAGCGGAGTTACGAGGGATCGTCATTATGGAAAAGGTGATTGGAATGGTAAGGAGTTTTCTGTTATTGATACTGGCGGTTATGTTGTTGGTAGTGATGATGTTTTTGAATCTGAGATTGATAATCAGGTAGAGCTAGCCATTGATGAAGCCGATATAATTTTATTCATGGTTGATGTTGATTCAGGAATTACTTCAATGGATTCAGAAATTTCAAATCTTTTAAGAAAAATTGAAAAGCCAGTTTTTTTAGTAGTAAATAAAGTTGACAATTCTTCAAGAATGAATGATGTTAACGAATTTTACTCAATGGGAATTAAAAAACTATATCCTATCGCAAGTTCCAATGGTTTTGGTACAGGTGAATTACTGGATGAAGTAGTAAAATTATTTAAAGATGAAAAAGAAGTAGTTGATGATGTCCCAAGGTTTGCAGTAGTAGGAAGACCTAACGCTGGAAAATCTTCTTTTATTAATGCACTTATTGGAGAAAATAGGAATATTGTAACTGAAATTCCAGGTACAACAAGAGATTCAATTAATACAAGATATAAAAGATTTGGTTTTGAATTTGATCTAATAGATACTGCTGGGATAAGAAAAAAATCCAAGGTTAAGGAAAACCTTGAATTTTACTCTGTAATGAGAAGCGTTAGAGCAATTGAAAATTCTGATGTTTGTATTCTTTTATTTGACGTGTCAAGAGGATTTGATACTCAGGTTAAGAATATTTTTTGGTTATGTGAGAGAAATAAAAAAGGGATAGTACTGATTGCAAACAAGTGGGACTTAATTGAAAAAAACACAAATTCAACAAAACACTTTGAAAGTGTTATTAAAAAAGAAATTGAACCTTTTACAGATGTCAATATAATATTTGTTTCTACATTAAATAAGCAAAGAATTCATAAAGCAATTGAAACTGCTGTTAATGTTTATAAAGGTAGATCTGAAAAAATAAAAACCAGAAAATTAAATGATATTTTACTTCCAATAATTGCAAAATATCCGCCTCCAGCTATAAAAGGTAAATATGTTAAAATAAAATACATAACCCAGTTGCCAACACATCACCCGCAGTTTGCATTCTTTTGTAATTTACCTCAATACGTGAAAGAACCATACAAACGATTTTTAGAAAATAAGATTAGAGAAAATTTTGATTTTACAGGTGTACCTGTAACTATTTTTTTAAGAAAGAAATAGTTACAATTGATTTCTAATCTCAATTAATTTATCCTTTATTAGCTTAAGTTTACTAACAAGATCTAATTTATTTGAGGTCTTTTCGTTATTGATATAATCTTTGGCTCCTTGGATTGTATATCCTTTTTCTTTGAGAAGAAAGTATATTTTATTTATTACTTCAATATCTTTCTGAGTGTATTTTCTGTTTCCTCTGGAATTCTTTTTCGGATTAAGAATTTTAAATTCTTGTTCCCAAAATCTGATTAATGACGGATTTACATTAAACTTAGATGAAACTTCGCCTATTGAGTAATATCTTTTTTCTTCGAGATTGATTTTCATTAATCTAGAGATTGATTAACCACAGAAGCTTGTTTTAATAATTCATCATATTCTTTTGCAGTTAAGTTTCCGTAGTAGAAATTAATAGGGTTTATTTTTACTTTATCTTTAAAAATCTCATAATGTAAATGAGGGGCACTAGATCTTCCAGTACTTCCAACATAACCAATTAAATCTCCTCTTTTAACTTTTTGATACCTTTTGACATTGAATTTGTAAAGGTGTGCATACAAGCTTGTATAACCATATCCATGGTCAATTCTTATATGATTTCCATATCCTGATGATCTATTATCAGCACGAGTTATAGTTCCATCACCTGTTGCATAAACTGGAGTTCCTTGAGGAGCGGTGAAATCAATACCATAATGATGTTTTCTAGCTTTTGTAAAAGGATCAATTCTATACCCAAATCCTGAAGCAATTCTCGTTAGGTCATCATTATTAACTGGCTGAATAGCAGGAATAGATTTTAAAAATTTTTCTCTATCCATTGCAAGTTTTGCAATCTCATCTAGTGATTTTGATTGTATAGTAAGTCTTTTCTGAATTACATCGATTTTTTTGTTACTTTCCTTAATAATATTTGAATATTCAAAACCATCAAATTTTTTATATCTGTTTACCCCTCCAATACCAGCTTTTCTTTTATCCTCACTAATGGGAGGTGCCTCAAAATAAATTCTATATATTGAGTTATCTCTTTCTTCGATATTTTCAAGAACACTCTCAATATTTTTCATTTTTTTGTCTAATTGAGAATATTGAAATTTCATATTTTCAAGTTCTCTGTTTAACGATCTTTCCTGAGGTGATTGAAAATACTGACTTCCTATGAAAATAAATAAAAATCCAAATAATGCTGAACCAGTTAGATATAGTAGTACGTTTTTTAAAACAACTCTCTTACCCGTTTTAATTTTTTTAAACGAAAGAGATTCAGAATCGTAATAATATTTAACTTTAGGCATAATTAAAATTATATCTTTGTAGATGTTTATCAGATAAACACAGATGCAAATATAATAATACTTTTTTTGTTCGATAAAAACCGATAATATCCATAAAATGAACTCAAACGAGGTAAGAAATAAATTTTTAGACTTTTTCGAGAAAAAAAATCATAAAATTGGAAAATCTTCTCCAATTGTTTCAAAAAATGATCCTTCATTGATGTTCATAAATTCTGGTATGGCACCTTTTAAGGATTACTTTTTAAATCAGGAAAACCCTAAAAATAAAAGAATTGCTAATTCGCAAAAATGTCTTCGTGTTTCAGGTAAACATAACGATCTTGCAGAGGTTGGTCATGACACCTATCATCATACATTTTTTGAAATGTTAGGTAATTGGAGTTTTGGAGATTATTTCAAGGAAGAAGCAATTAAATGGTCTTGGGAACTTTTAACAAAAGAGTACGGTATAAATCCTAATGATCTTTATGTTACAATTTTTGAGGGCTCAAAAGAAGATGGTGTTTCTGAAGATTCTGAGGCTTTTGGTTTTTGGAGTAAGATAATCGAAAAAGATAGAATTTTACTTTGTGGAAAAGATGATAATTTTTGGGAGATGGGAGAACAAGGACCATGTGGACCTTGTAGTGAAATACACGTTGATTTAAGGGATGAATCTGAAAAAAAGAAAATATCAGCTCAATCCTTGATAAACAAAGATAATCCTCTGGTTGTAGAACTATGGAATCTTGTTTTTATACAGTATAACAGAAAAGCAAATGGTAAACTTGAGGACTTGCCTAAAAAACATATCGATACTGGAATGGGTCTTGAAAGACTATGTATGGTTCTTCAAAATGTTAAATCTAACTATGATACAGATATTTTTAAGAGTTTAATAAAGGAGATTGAGCAAATTACTGAAATAAATTATGGGGAAAATGATCAATCAGATATAGCAATGAGGGTTATATCAGATCATCTAAGAGCGGTTTCATTTTCTATTGCAGATGGTCAATTACCGAGCAATACTGGAGCTGGATACGTAATTCGAAGAATACTAAGAAGAGCAATAAGATATAGCTTTACATTTCTTAAAATTAAAGAACCAATGCTATATAAATTGTTTGGTTCACTCGTTTTAAAGATGGGAGATTTTTATCCTGAACTAGAAGACCAAAGGATATTGATAGAAAACGTTATTAAGGAAGAAGAAAGTTCTTTTTTAAGAACCTTAGATCAGGGTCTTATTTTATTAGATCAAATAATTTCATCAAGTAATAATAAATTAATTTCTGGTAAAAAAGCATTTGAACTATACGATACTTACGGATTTCCAGTTGACTTAACAAGCCTTATTCTGGAAGAGAAAGGTTTTAAACTTGATATTGCCTCCTTTAATATTGAACTTGAAAAACAAAAAGAGAGGTCAAGAAAGGCTGGAGAAATATCTTTTGATGATTGGATGGTTTTAATCGATGATCCTGTTCAAGAATTTATTGGATATGATTCTCTTGAAGCCAATGTAAAAATTGTAAAATACAGAAAGGTAAAGTCAAAAAAAGATGGTGTAATTTTTCAATTAGTTTTTAATCTCACCCCTTTTTATGCAGAATCTGGTGGTCAAGTTGGTGATATTGGTTTTATCGAATCAAATGATGGTGATGTGGTTCATATTCATGACACAATTAAAGAGGGTAATTTAAGTATTCACTTAGCTAAAAATTTACCAAAAAAACTTGATTTAATTTTTAGAGCAGTTGTTGATAAACAAAATAGATTTAGAATTCAGTGTAATCATACAGCAACCCATTTATTACATCAGGCCCTCAGAGATATATTAGGAAATCATGTGGAGCAAAAAGGTAGTAAAGTAAGTTCTGAAAACTTTAGATTTGATTTTTCTCACTTTTCAAAGCTAGATCAAAATGATTTAATTGAAGTGGAGAATTTTGTTAATTCAAGAATTGAAAACTCTATTGAATTAGTTGAGAACAGGAATGTTCCTTTAAAAAAGGCTCAAAATGATGGAGCAATTGGATTATTTGGCGAAAAATATGGTGACACGGTTAGAACGATAAAGTTTGGAGCATCCTATGAATTATGTGGAGGCACCCATGTCAATAATACCTCAGAGTTATGGCAGTTTAAAATCCTTAGTGAAGGTGCTATTGCATCTGGTGTAAGAAGAATAGAAGCTATTACTAATGAATCTGTTAAGAAATATTATAACTCAAAAATAAATGAATATGATAAGATTAAAGACTTATTAAAAAACCCGAAAAGCTTGTTTGATACTATTAACTCTTTATCTTCCGAAAATTCTAAATTGAAAAAAGAAATTGAGTCTTTGAACAATGAAAAAGTTTTGGTAGTAAAAAATAAGATTCTTGGTGAAATTGAAAGCATATCAGGTATTAATATTAATACGTCATTTATTGATTTAAAGCCATCAAAAATTAAAGATTTATGTTTTTCAATTGGTTCTCAAGTAGAAAATCTTTTTTTGATAATAATTTCCAAAGATTTAAATAAAGTATATTGTTCATGTTATATTTCTAAAAACTTAGTTTCAGAAAAGAATTTGAATGCCTCTGAAATTATATCAAAACTTAGTGAACATATAAACGCTAGAGGAGGAGGTCAAGCTTTTTATGCTACATGCGCTGGGGATAATATTGCAGGAGTCGAAAAATTAAACTCGGAAGCTAAAGATCTTCAAATTCAATTATCAAAATAACATGTCTTCAGATAGACAAAATATCCAATCCATAAAAAATAATTTAGGGGATTATATAATAAATACTCCTGTTTTTAGATTTGATTATATTGACTCTTTGTGTGGTTCTAATGTTTTTTTTAAATGTGAAAATTTTCAACACACAGGATCATTCAAATACAGAGCTGCTATTAACGCAATTAAAAATATTCCCGACGAATTCAAAGATAGAGGAGTTATAACCCACTCATCAGGCAATTTTGCTCATGCGCTTGCTAGGGCTGCATATGAATTACAAATACCTTGTCATATAGTTATGCCTGACGATACTCCTAACTTCAAAAAGAACTCAGTTCTCTCGTATACTAAAAATATTATAGAATGTGAATCGAGCTTACAAGCAAGGGAATTAACAACAAATGAAATAATAAATAAAAAGAATTTACATTTTTTACATCCTTCAAATAATATGGATGTAATTTTAGGAAATTCAACGTGTGCCTTAGAATTTATTGAAGAATATCCAAATCTAGATTTTATCTTCTCACCAATTGGAGGTGGAGGTCTTATTGCAGGCACTTCGATTGCAGTAAATAATTTTTCAGATAATTGTCAGGTAATCGGAGCTGAGCCTCTAAATGTGGATGATGCGTATAGATCTTTAATTTCTGGAAAGATTGAAGTTAACGAATCAACTAATACAATTGCTGATGGATTAAGAACTAATTTAGGTTCAATCAATTTTCCTATTATTCAGAAGTATATAAAAGATATTTTATTAGTTACTGAAGATGAAATTATGGATTCGCTAAATATTATAATTAATAAACTAAAAATTGTGGTTGAGCCATCTAGTGCAGTTGTTTTAGCTGCTTTAATAAAAAACAAGAATAAGTTTAAAAATAAAAATATAGGATTAATAATGTGTGGTGGAAATATTGATTTTAATTCTCTAAAATTTTAAATATTTCTCATAAATCACTTTCCACCTGAATTTTCTTATAAAAACTCCTTCATCATATGTAACAATAAATGATTTTTTCTTTAACGATGTCGTTACATACCCAATCATTCCAAAAAACACCCTAGAGATGCTAAAATTATTCAAAGAAGATTTTAATAAGGAAAGCATACTTAATATAAATCCAAATCTCATCTTATAAAGTGCTTCACCCTGTAACATTTTAGATTTAAGAGAATATTTATGACCTGTAGGTTTTAGGTGTTTGACTTTTAGATTTTTATCTGTTTGTATTAACCATCCTTTCTTTTGTGCAAGTAAAACATCAACAGTGTCCCAGCCTATCGATGATTTTAAACCATCTATTTCATCAAAGCATTTAGCTCTATATGCTTTTATTGGTCCTCTAACGTGTGTCTTTGCGGCAATATTTTCATAAATCCATTTATCTTTTTTAAAAATGTAAAGATTTCCTCCTACGATACCAATACTTTGTTTTTTATTAAAAATTTCAATAATTTTTTCAATATAATTTTTAGGCAGTACTATGTCTCCGTCAAATTTACAAATGATATCAAATTTTGTTTTTAAATGTTTCAATCCAAAATTAAAGGCTTCAACAACCTTGGCACCTGGCACGTGTTCTTGAACAGATTCATGGTCAATTAATCTGATCCATTCATGGCTTTTGATTAAATTCTTAATAATATTCTTTGAGTTATCTGTAGAATTGTCATTTACATATATTACTTCTGCTGGTTTAGTTGTTTGACCTATCAGTGATTCAACAGATTTTTTAATAAAATCTTGCTCATTAAAAATTGGTATGATAATACAGACTTTCATGAATCAATTTTTTCTGCATAAACAATTAGGTACCTGTAAGTAAATAACCTTAGAAATGGTCTTATCCCAATTTTCTTAACAGGGTTTGTAAATTTTTTTTCCTCGATGATTCTCCAGCCTGTTTTTTCAAGTAGTAGTCTAAATTGCCAATCTTCAAATTCATGATAATGATTATCTCTTAAATCATTAATATTTCTGTATGCTTTGGCAAACCATAGTTTCAAAGGAATACTACAAACTAATTTTTTAGCTTTGATGCTATTTAATACTTGAAATGGATTTAATAAGTGTTCAAATATTTGAAATGCAGTTACAACAGTGGCCTTATTTTGTTCAATCATAGACTGATTTATATCAAGGTCTTCACCATTTGTATTGATAATTTTATATCCATCTTTTTTTAGAGACTCGGATAGAGGGTTTTTTACTCCTAAGTCTAAGATAAGTTCATTTTTATCAATATGCTTACTTATAAAATCAGTGGTAATTCGATATCTTTTGAATGGAAAGTTTTTTGAATACATTTATCAGTATTGGTAGACCATTGCATTTATATGCATCCCAGCACCAACACTAGCAAAGATAATTTTATCACCCTTTTCAATTTTATGCTCTCCAAGTTTATTTTTTGCAATTAAATCAAACATAGTAGGAACAGTAGCTACAGAACTATTTCCAAATCGATCCACTGTGAGCGGCATAATTTTCTCTGGAGATTCCGCATTAAAGAGTTTATATAATCTTCTAACTATTGCATCATCCATTTTAGCATTTGCCTGATGAATTAATATTTTTTTTATTTCTGAGATGTCTGTTTGGGCCTTATCTAAACATTCTTTCATTGCAGTTGGAACGTTAGTTAAGGCAAATTCATAGACCTTTCGACCTCTCATTTTAATATATTTTGTTTTTTGTTCTGCTTTTGGATTATAAGACTTTCCATAGAAAAGGTAAAATACTTCATCGTCTGTATAAGAAGCAGTATTGTGAGATAAAACACCACCCTCTTCATTAGATTTTTCGATAATTGTAGCTCCTGCTCCGTCAGCAAAAATCATTGAATCTCTGTCATTCACATCAACAACTCTTGACAATGTATCTGCTCCTATAACCAAACATCTCTCAGCCATTCCAGCTTTGATAAAGCCATAACCCTGAATCATTCCTTCAAGCCACCCAGGACAACCAAATAAAATATCATAAGCTACACATTTTGGATTTTTTATTTTTAATAAATTCTTTACCCTTACGGCTAAGCTAGGAAAAACATCTACCTGTGTAGTATCATTACTAGCGTTACCAAAATTGTGAGCTAAAATTATATAATCAATTTTCTCAGGATCAACATTTGAATTTTCAATAGCTTCTTTAGCAGCTAAATATGCTAAATCAGAGGTGTTTAAACCATCTTTAGCATATCTTCTTTCCTTAATGCCAGTAATCTTTTGAAATTTCTCAATAATTTCTTCATTTTTTGTTTCAATTCTGTTCCCTTCATTATCGAAAAACTCTCTGTCTAAAAATTTAGAATTATCTTGAATAATTTCTGGAATATAAGATCCACTTCCGGTTATTTTTATGTTCATTTATTAATGAATTTTAAGTAAGTAAACTTATTAAATTAATAACAATTAAAATAATATTAATCAGTATATAATTCTATAGGTCCACAACTACAAATTAGATTTCTATCTCCATAAGCATCATCTACTCTTCTAACACTCGGCCAGAATTTATTTACTCTAGTATATTCGAGTGGAAATGCTGCTTTTTCTCTGCTGTAAGGAAATTCCCATTTATCATTAGCTATCATTTCAAGTGTGTGAGGAGCGTTTTTTAATATATTGTTTTTGTCTTCAACACTACAGCTATCTATTTCATTTCTTATTGCTATCATTGCATCACAAAATCTATCAATTTCTTCAAGATCTTCGCTTTCAGTTGGTTCGATCATCATGGTTCCAGCTACAGGGAAAGAAACAGTTGGAGCGTGAAACCCATAATCCATCAATCTCTTGGCTATATCGGTAACTTCGATACCCTTGTTTTTGAATCCTCTGCAATCAATAATCATTTCATGAGCAGATCTTCCATTATCCCCTGTATACAGAATAGGGTATTTTTCAAACAACCTTTGCTTTATGTAATTTGCATTCAAAATAGCTATTTCAGTAGATTTTTTTAAACCCTTTGGTCCGAGCATACATATGTAGGCATAAGAAATTAAACAAGCCATTGCGGACCCATAAGGAGCTGCTGAAATTGAATCAATTGCCATTTCTCCACCTACATTAATAATCGGATTTCCAGGGAGAAATGGCGTTAGATGTTTGGCTACGCAAATTGGTCCAACTCCAGGGCCTCCACCACCATGTGGTATTGCAAATGTTTTGTGTAAATTTAAATGACAAACATCAGCACCGATTGCCATTGGACTTGTTAATCCAACCTGTGCATTCATGTTTGCGCCATCCATATACACTAGGCCGCCATTTTTATGAATGGTATCTGTTATTTTTTTAATATCTGATTCGAATACACCATGTGTCGAAGGGTAGGTTATCATTAATGCACCCAGATTTTCTTTGTGTTCATTAGCTTTATTTGTTAAATCTTCTATATCAATGTTACCATTTTCTGTAGACTTAACAACGACTACTTTCATTCCTGCCATCACAGCACTTGCTGGATTTGTTCCGTGTGCTGATGAAGGAATTAGGCATATATTTCTGTTGAAATTGTTATTATTTTCGTGAAAAGCTTTAATAACCATTAATCCTGCGAATTCGCCTTGTGCTCCTGAATTTGGCTGAAGTGATACAGAGTCAAAGCCTGTTATTTCAGCTAGTTGTTTTTCTAATTTTTTTAAGACATATAAATATCCTTGAGCTTGCTTAGTTGGTACAAAGGGATGAATATTTCCC
>Ga0129351_1000863_pt1 | contig 11784 bp, 10 predicted proteins | sample CPBDNA_8_FD_94423 | JGI IMG/M metagenome (GOLD analysis project Ga0129351, IMG submission 94423) | Freshwater to marine salinity gradient microbial communities from Chesapeake Bay, USA - CPBay_Sum_27_0.2_DNA | ecosystem: Environmental > Aquatic > Marine > Coastal | place: USA: Chesapeake Bay... | reverse complement strand
CCAGAGATATTAACTGCCTCTGACATAAATCGTTTAAAGTCTTTCATTAGTTACAGTTCCAGCGACGGAGTGCTTTGTTGATTCTTGAATCTGGATCTCTTGATGTTTTTGCAGAGGTCAGTTTTGATTTCATACCTTTCATACGACGACAGAATGACTTGCGGCGCTCTGCTCTTTTCCCAGTTGGTTTCTTTTCAGTCACCGCAGTCTGTAGTTTGGAACCTGGGTTCTCACGACGATATGCATTAACTGCTTTCTGACTTAAACCGTCAGTTTTATCTTGGCGATTGACTTTTTGCCAATCTTCTACTTGTAATAATTGTTCTCCTGGTTTAATATCACTAATGTAGTAACTATTTACCTTTGATCCGGGATACACCTTATTAATTTGAGTCTGAACATCTTGCCTACTTGGTTTTGTCACTTGTGGGAAGAACATTTTAATTGCATAATATTTTCCTCTCCAAGTTAGAGTTACAAGAACAATATTTCCAGTCTTAGATGGAATCCTCACCGATTCATCTATTTCTAATTCTTCTTTCTTTACGCAGCGATTATAAGTTTTTCCAAAAAGTTTTTGTGTTCCTTTTTTCTCATAACCAGGCCAACACTTCTTTGCCTCTTCTACTTCTACAGATTCTGATTTATTTCCCCAGTTTGCAGCACCCGCTTTACGGCATTTAACCAGTGCTCCCGACGCATATGCAGAGGGCCAAACACTATAACGTGACTTTACTTTGTGGTAACAAGCATCTTTTTTTCCACTACCTTTTCCCTTTACATCCTTCTCTTCACTCATTTCTCCACTATCTACATAATCTGCTGCAGAGTCAAGATAATCTGCTGCTTTGGTAATTTTTGACTGAACCCATGCTTCAACATTACCCTCACCTTTAGCCATCTTTTTCTTGAGTCTTCTTGCTGCGTTCATAATTGTGGAAAGTTCAGAACGAGCCATTGAGTACTCATGATCTCTTTCTTTTGCTTCGTTCATTTTCTTTTTTTCTGTTGAAACATAAGTTGGTTTGGCAGCTCCAGTTTTTTGCTGTTGTCCTGGATCTGCTTTCTTTTTTCTTCTAGAAGCAGAAAGTCTTTCTGCTTTTGTCATACTTGCTCTTTTTTGTTGAGAAACACATTTTGGTGTTCCCTCTCCAGGTTCATCACTCGCACAAGTTCCACCAGTGACTACATTAACCCAACCAGGTTTTCCATCTTTAGATCTAGAACCTTTAAACCATTTGTGAAGACTTCCGCCCTCATCAATAGTTGCTCCATTTTCTTTGCGAAGCATTCCTTCAGGATCAACCATAAATCCAGCAGGAATTGGTTTGCATTCCTTGTTGGTATAACAGTAATATTGTCCTTCTGGGCAGCGGCCGTTCTTTTTCATTCAACTGGTTTTGATTTAGTTTCTTCACCTTTTGCTCTTTTTCTTCTCGCAGCACAATGAGCACGTTGAGAAAATCCTTTTGGATTTGAGCAATCAATACTCTTTTTATATTTATTACTCCAAGACTCTTGAAATTGTTTAAATGTTTTCATGATTCTAATGCAGTAAAGATGACTTTGAAAGTCGTTGAATTTGTTGATGATGGATATCCCAACAATCTCAAAGCCCCACCAGAAATATCTGTAGAGAACGTCGCAACTCCCACTGGATGATTAATGGTTCCATACTCTGTCATAGAGGAACAATATCTTTTATTTCTGCAAAAGTTTCTCCATTTGCATCTTCAATTGTTTGTATATCTTCTCTTAATTCTTGCTTTTCAATGAAATTTTTAACAGATGGAAGATCTTCTTCAACTTCCTCTGTTAGATAATCATTGATAGATGGTAAATTGCTATTGTCTTCAGCAAAATCGTCAATCGAAGGCAAATCCTTTGACATTTTATTAGTAACCTTTGTACTTTGGGATTTCTCTCCCTGTCATATTATTTATCTTCTTCTCCTATTCCATTTTTTAACATTTTGGCAAGTTCTGCAGTAGATCCAACAAAAAGTGCATTGTTTACTGTTGATGGCCCCTTTACTTGTTTTTCTTCCTCAACATCTTTCAATTTTTTCTGAAGATCCATTAATTTATCTGTTGCATCGGCAACATTTTTAATCAGTTGTCCAGCAACTTCATATGCTCTAGCTTGTTCTGTTTCCTGCGCTAACTCCAGTATACCATTGATTGCCTCTTGTCCTTTTTCAATAATTGAATATAAATTTCCTCTGGTATATTCATAGTCTTTTTTAATATCATCATCTGATGACTTTGTTTTTCTAAACTTTTCGTCTTTTTCGGAAATTTTACTTATTGAACTATCAGCAATTTCTGCTGTAACATCAAAAGTTTCATTCAGCGATTTAAATTTATCATCCATACAAAAAACCTCACATTATTGAACCATCAAAACCAAAATTATCTCCAAATTCTATTAGATTATCATCTGCAGAAGTAATTTTCTTGACAGCAGCTCCAGAAACGTGTGAAGCAATTGTTGTAGAATCTGCTCCACGAGTTACAGTCAATGTATTTCCAGAAACACTGTCAACATACATTTCTTCATTGTCGATTACAATATAACTGTTTTCTGGAATTGCCGATCCATCATTAACAACAATATTTGTTTCTGAAAGTCCGATATCAGAAGAAAGATTCGTGGTAATAATTCCAGTATAATTTTTAGTTGCTCTTGGCTCAACTGTATAAGTCATTTCTCGAACTCTATTAACACCAGAATCGCCAACCAATCCGATGCTAACTTTCTTAATGATGTCACTTGAAGTAGAAGCAACAGGCCCGAAGAAGTAAGTCTTCGCTGTAAATCTTAAAGTATAAATTAACGCTCTTCTTGTTTCAAAATTTCCTTCATAATCATCACTCATTGATATACCATCTAAAACAATAGGAATATCTCTCTTCTCATTAACATCAGATAATAAATTAATGCTAAGATTATAAGATGGTTGAAAATAAGGTAAAATTTGCTCTACTATTTGCAACATATCATCATTCAACTTTGTCATGATAGAAAGTTCAAATGACATATTGTATGGAACTGGCATATAAACCTTCTTAGTGTCGGTTTTATCTGCCGTAGGTGCAGTTTGAATTATCTGTGTTTGAGTCGTTTTCCTTTGTGGATCATAGTTCATCCCAACAAATTCAAATGACATTCTTGGTAAAGTCATCTGAACTGGTTTATTCAGATTTGATTCTTGCTCAAGTCTTGCTAAGAATTTTTGAGTTGGCCCGTATGCCAAAGGAACTTTTGATACACTGACGACTGCATCAGCATCTGTAGTGTGTTTGATTGATATGTTGTTAAACAATGATCCAAAACCAATAATGGTTTTTCTCATTATTTCGTGATAAAAATATTCAAACATTTTAAAAATGCACTAAGATACTACTTCTATTTAACAAACTAATTACTATGGATTTCCGAATGGGTTTGATTCTGAGAAATCTAATATTTGATCTGCTTCAAATTCAATATTATCATTATCAGCATATGGATCAACAAGGTTATCTGTTTGTATTACTCTTAAGGAATGAGTTGCTCCAGATTCTGCACCAACCAAACTTTCGCCTGCTGTAAACTCACCAGAAACAATTGAAACAGTAAGAACACTTGTGACAGAATTCCAGGATTTAACCTTTGCAGTTGTTCCACTAGTGCTTCCAGTCACAATTTCATTGTCAATAAAGTCGCCAGATCCACTACTAGGTGGGTTGGAGACGGTGACAGTTGGTGCAACAGTATATCCTGAACCAGCATTTGTAATATAAATTGCAGAAACTGATCCTGAAGAATTAATTACAGAAACGCCAGTTGCTGTAGTACCTAAACCAACAGGAGAAGAGAAGGAAACGGTAGGTGCGGTGTAGTATCCAGAACCTCCAGAAGTTACGGTTACTACACCAACCATACTATTTCCAATTCCAGTAGTTGCAGCTGCTCCTGATCCACCTCCACCAATGAATACTATTCCAGGAGCAACTGTATATCCAAGTCCTGGATTTGTTATGTAAACTGATTGAACTTTAGATGAAGTAGTTCCGTCACAATCAACCAATCCAGAAATCATTGTTGCGATTCCAGTTGCTGTTATTCCTCCACTTGGAGCAGAAGATATTGCAACAGTTGGAATAGAAGTATAACCTTCTCCCCTCCTAGTTACGTTTACAAATCTTACTCCTCCATTAACAATTCCAGTGACAGCAGTTGCTGTAACTGCAGTGCCAACCATAGTAAGAGTTTGAATATATCCAAGTTCTACAAAATTGTTGTCAATTTCTTCAATATTAGTATCAACGTCTTCATCTTGATATCTGAAGAGTTCGCATGTTAATTCATAAACATAGTTTTTTTGTAATTGATAAAAAGGTTTTTCGTGCTCAACATATTTTATTTCAAAAATTCTATCTCCAAGAGGGAAATATATAAGATCTCCTTCTTTTGGCCTAGTTGCCAACTCAATATTTGGTAAATTCTCTATTAGTGGAGTAATATAAGTTTCATACCTTTCTCTTGAAATAATTAATCTTAAATCATCAAGTTCTTGAATGCCAAATTTTGAAAGAATGGTTCCTTGTCCAGTATATCCATCATAAGTATCAACATATGCCTCTATTGGATATGCATTATCAAACTTAGATTGAATTACTTCTCTAATGACAGTATTTTTAGTATAATATTTTCTGGGGATATAATAAACTTCAACGCCATACATGCGTAGTTGTTCATTGATCAAGTCTTGAACAAGACTTTGTTCGTTTTTTGATCCCTGTTGAAAAAATGGATTAAGCATGATATTAACCAATCATATCTAATGGTGGTAATTCATAAGTATTTGACATCTTCTCCATTATTGCATCTATTTCTTTTTGAGCATCATCATATATTTGTCTTCCATTTAACTCTATTCCTCCAGGAAGTTTTACTCCTTGGAATTTAATCAAGTTTTGTCCCCACTGTCTCTTAATTAGAGATGTCAAATATGGTTTTAAGAAAGAGTCATTCCATACTCTTGAAAAATCATTTGGATTAAGTAGTCTCCAACAATCTATCACCAAATAATCACCAACACTCATACTTCCCCAATCAATATCTAAGTATAATCTGTCCATCCTTTGATTAAATCTTATTTGCTTATCTGTTGTCAGAAGAAAATCAATATCTTCAAGATAAGTTTTAGTCATTGCATAAGTTAAAAGTTCTGTAGATCCCCAGTAGTAAATATCGTTTAAAAATAACTGATATTTAACACTGAACATATTATTTGTTATGGAGTTTGTCCCATCAAACTTGAATATTTTGTTTATTCCAATAATGGATGATGGAATCTGCAAATAGTTACTATTTTCTGTATATGTAAACGTAGTCGCTGTTCCTACAATTGATGTTGTTGCTGTTGTAGTTACAATTCCAGCAACAGAACTTTGTCCTGCAGGAGCTCTTCCTCTATTAATATCGTCTTGTGTGATTTGATATTTCAGATAAATCTGAGTTACACCATCAAAATGTCTTTCGTTAAAAAATTGCAGTGCGTCATCAACAAGATCATCAATTTGCTCATCGGCAACATTAATCTCTAAAACTGGCGCTCCCAGTTTCCTTTTACAATAATCTATTAACTCTTGTCTAGAGGTTGGTTGCGCCATTTAATTTATATCTCTAAAAAATATTTATGGTGCTGATGAAATACCAGCTAAAACTAAAACATTTCCTTCAGCAATTCTGTACACACTTGATCCAGAACTTACAAGAACATCGTAAACGTATCTACCCTCACTTAAATTTCTTGTAGTAGATGATGATAAAGTTAAATCAAACTTTCCTCCCGCCTCACTTGTAAATCCAACATTAAATGTTGCTGATGGGTACAAAGTCGATCCTATCGAAACACTTTTAGACATCTGAGAAGATGCTGTCCAACCAGTAAAATTAAAAGCCGCACCAGATGTATTTAAAATAGTGAATTTTCCAGTAAAGTTTGATCCAGTGTTGATGGTTAAATTTACACCATATGCAACACCAGAGTCAGGATCAAATGTAATCGTGTGCCTCGACATTATAGAGTTGCTATTTTAGTTATTTAGGGTTTGATTCTGCACTAATTTAAATAATAAATTTTTTATTTCGCCAATATCATCTTTAACAGAACTAATTTCTTTTTCTAAAGAATCAATCTTTTCTCTTTCACTATTCATTTTTTTCCTTGAGTTCAAATATGACTCATAATCATTTTTATTTGTATTTACAATCGCGTTTGAAAGATTGTCCCGGTATAAACCGGGACTTCCTTCCACTGGTATTAGATCCATATCAAGCAAGGGCAATAACTCTAAAGTTTTTAATGATAGGAACAAAAGCTTGATTTGTTGATGTACCAATCAATTTAATCCTAAAGAATTTAAATGGTTGTAGGTTATCAACAACAAACTTGTATTCTCTGAACAACTCACCAGTTGGTTCATAAGCATAATCATCAACTTTTGGAACAAACGATGATGCTTGTCCATTATTAGCAGATGGATTAATCACGTTTCCATAAATATTGACATTTTGATATCCTGGGAATGGAACAAAAATAGTTTCATTAACTTGAGATTCTTGATCTACCGCGTAGAAAGCTCTCAAATCACCGTAATTGCTTACATATCCATCAACTATTACTTGAATAGAAGTTGCTGGATTTTCTAAGGAAACATTCTTGGTTACATAATAGAAACTATTAGGATCATTAACAGTATCATTTACTCTAAAGTCGGTAGCATAATTTGAAACAGGACTATTTACTCTGTTTGAAGTAAATATAATGCTATTATTTTGCAAATCAACTGCTGGAGAAATTCTAGAATCTGAAGTTGTAAAGTTTACATTCATTGTAAATGATTTGTTTCCAGGTAAGGAAGTGAGATACTCATTTTCATTAACTTTGGAAGCCACAATTCTTGGAGAATCAAAATAATTTGCTTGATTTAAAGAAATTTGCTTGAATCCCTTATCAACATATCCAGCTTCAGAACCACTGACACTTCTTCCTGTTACTGTTCTTACAGAAGGTACGATACCTGTTCCTGTAGGAGAAATAACTCTAACATTAGGAGTGATCAACTCATATTGAATATTATATGTGGATCTTGCTTTGATTCCTCCACCAATCTTAGTTTCATTGAAGTGAAGTTCTGGCATCGTTAGTGTTGAGGATCTATCAACTCCATTTGAAGTCATGTCAACTTTCACATTATAGAAGTCAAAACTTCTTGGATCGGCCACAGTTGCATCAGATAGAGTATGAGTCTTATTGATTCTTCTCAAAGAAACTCCATTTAACTCATACTTATAAACCAAATCACCAGAGAGATAACTAAATGCCTTGGTTCCATCAATTTGTCTTGTTACACCCGTAAGAGCATTTGCAGCAACTCCAGTGTAAGAAATAATTTCATTTCCAATTAAAGCATAACCTGGATTAGTAGCACCAATACTTACATTTTCAAAAGTTCCAAAGTTAGAAGTGCTTGCAACTGAAATATTTCCTGTTGCCGATGCAGTATAGTTTGCACTCAACGTTGTTGGAGTTGTGTCAGATTGAACGTTTGTAATTGTAACCTTATTAACTCCAGAATGCATACCATGGTTTCTTTGGAACACTTTGAAGTGAAGTCCATCAGAAACTTCAGTTATTGGAGAAATTGCCAATACATTTCCACCAATTTGTCCATTTAGATCTGTGGTTACGCCAGCATTGTTTACGTATTGAATAGACTTACCAACTCCAGTTTCAAATTCTCCTTGAATATTTGAAACAATAAGTTGATTTTGTCCACTAAGTTGAGAAATACTTAATCTCATTCCACTTCCGAGACTGTTGGAACCAATTTGTATTGGCGAAACAATATCACCAATGGTATATCCAGTTCCACCATTAACAATAGTTGCTCCAACAGCAACTCCATTATTAATATGAATATCGGCAGTCGCATTTACGCCATTTCCAATTACACTTGTTAGTGCTACGCCAGTATAGGTAAGGCTTCCTGCTGAAGGAGTATATCCAACACCAGCATTAGTGATGTTAAGATTGCCAGTAGCAGTTCCGCCATATCCAACAAGTTTTCCAGAAACATTTACTCCATTTTGAAGTATTGTGTTTCCAACTGTTAATTCCTGATCATTAACAGTTGTGCCAATTCCAATTCTGACAGTATTAGATGTCATCGTAATTGGATTTGCTGTTAGCAATTCAAGGTTTTTAGAAAGTTCTGGGTTAAAGAATTGAACACTTCCAGATGAAACAAAGTTTGCTCTGTAAAGTTCAAAAGTCAAATCTTCATATTGGCTTGGAGTCCAAGTAGATGCGTTTTGAGACTTAAACAGAGAACCTAACAATCTCTGCGTTGAAACAAGAATTTGTCCTCTTTCTGTTCCTAAAGTAGAAACATCAGACTCTCCAAGTCTAGAAATCCAAACAGTATATTCGGTAGAGTTAGAAATGACAATAATTGCATACTCTCTTTGTCCCTCCAAATAAACAGGGGACTCAAATTCGAATGTTGTTGCAATACTTGCATCAGAAGAAATATTTACTTGATCTGGTGATAATTCAACTTCAGAATATGGAAGAATCTTTTGAGATGGAGTTCCCAACTCAACTTCTCTAATTTGAACTGTTACGGGAAGATCGCTTGATTTTGCTGCAAAGTAAAGATCAATTTTAGTAACAAAAATACCAGTTTCATCATCAACAATGAAACTTTGTGCAAGTGGATCTCTATATTCTCCAGTAAGTCTTGTGCTGGAATCTGTTCCACTCACAAATGTAGTTGAAGATGAAGCACTATCACCAATTGTTCTTGTTTCTAAGAAGTTATCATTATGTTCAACTCTTGCGTTTCTGAGTGATAAAGTAACCTCTTGAGTATTATCAATGTCACCTTGCGAGTAGAAAATCTCTTCTGCAGACGTGGTTACTACACCAGGAACCTTAGAATCAATTGAACTGCTTGTTAATCTAAATCTTGTTCTTCCAGTTTCAAAAATTGGATTAGATGCATTATTTCCATTTGGAACTAAGAATGATCCAATAACTGTTCCAAGTCTGTCAGTTACGATTCTGACATTGGATATCGTTGCTTCTGCACCACTGCTTTGTCCTCTAAGGAGCATACCAGTTCTTACATTTCCACTAAAGTTTGGTTGACTTTCATCAGCCAAACTAAAAGTATCTACGTTCAATATTGTAGAAGATGCAGAATATAATGTGGGAATCTGATTCTCTCTATCATAAGGATTTCTTTCAAAGATATCAGTTGGATTGTTGTATGGGCCATACTTATGGTTTGGTGTAGATACTCTAAAAGCAATTGTTGGTGAAGACTCAGTATCAACATTTGGAGTTGTCTGAGTGCTTGGCATGAATCCAATTACAGTTTCTCCAACCTGGAAAGTTCCAGATGACATTTGAATTTCAAGTAACTTACTAAAGCAGAATGAAGTTACATCAACGTTATCAAAGAAAGGATAAACTTGCGTAAATGGTTTTAATCTTCTTCCCGTAAATTCAATATTACGAGATCTCATGAAATTAATTATATTTCTACTTGTAATTCTATCTCCAAGAGACTCGGTATCAATTTGTTCAGTTACTGTTGTTTGAGTTCCTCTTCTTTGTTGCTGAAGATCAACTCCAACAGTTCCACTTATTGTTGTAGAAGTTGTTGTATTAGTTGTTTCTTCTTCGACTAAGAAAGTTTGAGGAACACTTGTTGCATCAGATCTATCTGAAGTAGAATCTCTAAATTCTGAAAGTGATCCTTGTCTTTGAGATGCACTTGAAGAACTTGAAGAACTCTGACTAGAACTTAAACTAAAACTTACATCAACACCTGTCGTTTCCCATGATTGCCAGATAACTGGACTTATTCCAGATCTAGAACCATCAGCAGCAGTTGTTACCTCAGCTCTCATTGCCTCAGCAATGCCAAGGAAGGATCCTTCCATTTCAACGCTGTTTACTACTTGCCTGTTAACATCAATCCAAACATCAACAGTTGGTTCAAATTCTAATGTTCCCTGCCAGAATTTGACAAAGAAAGGAGTAACACTCTCTGTTCTAGTAGCAAAAGGTTGTTTTAACCAGGAAGTATCGGAATAATTGAGAGTTACAACGCTATTCGATCTCTTAATGTTAGTTCCAAGGATATCTGCATATCTCTTGTCTTGATTTGCAATTGTTGTTGTTCCAATTCCTGCTATTGAAGTTGATCCAATTTCAAGGTTTAATGCAGTTGTGTAGTGAGAAGGCCTACACTCCGCTTTTCTAATATCAACACTGTTCTTGACTCCAACATTTGAATCTTGAGGAATTCTATTTAAGAATCCATCTACAAATACACCAGATTTAAATCTGTTTAATCCATTCGCATCAGAAACAAACAGATTTAATGTATTTGTTTCCAGATTTGATAAAGATGTATAGTATTCAAGATTTTTAATTCTTCTTTCCAACTTAAAGATATCATTCATTTGATATCTCTTATGATCTACAGAATCAATTCTTACTTGTTGGGCAGTATACAAATATGCTGGAAGGAAAATATTAGCAATATTCATTGCTCCAGAAACTTCTTCTGGAAGTTTGGGATTATCGTCTGGAGCTCCAAATTTTACAATGAAAATTCCATCCTTATCAAGATAAAGTCTATCAATTCTAGGAAGATAATATGTATATGATAAAGTCATAGACTCATCAGAAGCAATCACATCTTTAGAACTGTGTTGTCCTGTTGATCCACCATTGAAGGATCTTCCATTAAATTCGAATGGAGAATTTGCACCCTCAGATACTGTATAATCAATTACTCTTGGCCTTGCATCTATAATATCAGTGTTTCTAATAGAATTTATTTTTGCAATTTCACTACCATAGTCAAAAGAATTATAAGACTCTACAGTTGTGATATCACCAGTGTCAGAAGAATCATAATATCCTTTTGAGAAGAATACTTTTAATCTTCTCGTTGGTTCAGATGCACCCGATCTTCTTATGATTCTTGAATAATCATAATATGTTAAGTTCTGTCCATTTGAAAAACGATAATTGGAAGTAATATTTTTACTGCCAACGTTCAGATCAGAAGATACAATTGCATTAACTCCCGATTGAGAGAAAGTTACAACTTCACCAACTTCGAATGAAGTGCTATTTTCGTAAATAAATCCAATATTTGTACCACTATTTCTAGTAATGTAAATTGCTTTTGCACCACTAGTCTTGCCAGTAATTTCTTCTCCAATAATTAAATCATTTGTTGTTGCTGAAGGTCCATCCATGGAACCTAAAGACATTGTTGGAGAAGTTGGATCTGAGCTATTTTCAGATTCAAACACACCATAAATTCTGATTACATCAGGAACATTGAGAGAAATCGTTTCATCTTGAATTCTAGTTCCAAAAGGATAATTTCCATAAGTAAGTCCATCATTTAAAGTTGTGTTTCCAACACCAGATCCTTGATATTTTGACTTATTAATAACAACAGAATCAACAATTTTCTTTCTCTTTACTTTTGATACAATGTTAGACTTTCTTCTGGTTGTAATTAAAGTAGCACCAGTGTCATTGCTTCCTAATCCATTTATTGTAAGTTGAGTAGATCCAACAGTAAACTCAAATCTGTCTTCTGTTAAAACTTCTAATGTTCCATCAGATCTAATCAAAGAATATCTTTCTTCATCAAATGGCAAGAATACTTCATTAGTTCCTGCGGAAATAGTTGT
>Ga0129351_1000860_pt1 | contig 11819 bp, 36 predicted proteins | sample CPBDNA_8_FD_94423 | JGI IMG/M metagenome (GOLD analysis project Ga0129351, IMG submission 94423) | Freshwater to marine salinity gradient microbial communities from Chesapeake Bay, USA - CPBay_Sum_27_0.2_DNA | ecosystem: Environmental > Aquatic > Marine > Coastal | place: USA: Chesapeake Bay... | reverse complement strand
GGGTAGGGGCATAATCTGCCTGGTCCGTTAGGACCAGGTCTAACGTGCGTCCCCCCCGTTAGGGGGGGTTTAAGCACTCTATCTATGGATATGCCCTAGATCCTACTCCCCCCTGTCAACCCCTTCGGCTCGCTTCGCTCGCCGAACGCAGTGAGGCGAAGCGCGGCGGAGCCGAGCGCGGGACGAAGTCCCGGCCGAACGCAGTGAGGCGTGGTATAGTGTCTGTGTAGTTGCTTCGCCCCGGAGTTGAATCAGCTCCCTATCACCCTTGACCCTGAAGACATCGAGACACTCCATGCTGCTCTCGTGCGTCTCAAGCAACTGGAGGAATCCAATGACTGATCAAATCACACTAAAAGAAGCACTCGAACTTGTTGAGTTTGAGCGTGTCCCGGCAGGATGGCGAGTTAAGAACGTCTTTGGCGATGTCAGTGACAGCGTCTGTGGCAATGTCGGGGGCAGTGTCCGGGGCGATGTCTGGGGCAGTGTCCGGGGCGATGTCTGGGGCAGTGTCCGGGGCGATGTCCGGGGCAATGTCCAGGGCAGTGTCGGTGGCACCATTAAAGGCCGCAGATGGGGGTTCGTTGAAACTCCCAGGGAAAAACTTAAGCGCCTGATTGAAGAAGGCGCGGGCAAAGACGAATTGCTCGCAGCAATTGATCAACTGGAGGATTCCGATGGCTGACCAACAACACCACCCCATCACCCCACCGCCAGAGCTGATGCGCCACTGGTCGCGGTTCCAAGGCGACACGCACCCCGAAGCCCTATGGTTCCGCATCGCCAACGAAGCCGCTCAATGGGGCGCAGACACTGAGCTGGAGGCGTGCTGTAAGTGGCTTATCGCTTGGGACACCTGTGAAGGCGAGAAACTTGCTTCTTTCTTGCGCGAAGGACGCCGCCCGAAGCCGCCTAGCTTGAAGGAGCAAGCGCTTGTAGCGCTAGAAGATGCAAATCTTGACGCAGTTCACTACAACATCATCCGCCGTGCACTGGAGGATTCCAATGGCTGATCAAATCACACTAGAAGAAGCGCTCGAACTTGTCGAGTTTGAGCTTGGCCCGGAAGGTTGGCGAGTCAAGCACGTCAAAGGCGGTGTCTATGGCGATGTTCTGGGCAAAGTCTGGGGTGATGTCTGTTGCAATGTCTATGGCAATGTCTATGGCACCATCAATGGTCGCCAGTGGATGTTCATCGGAACACCCAAAGAAGAACTTAATCAACTGGAGGATTCCAATGCCTGACTTTCTAATCTTCGTGTTCGCCACCGCCTGCCTGTTCGCAGGCCTTTGGCTGATCTGGGACGGCGCTAATGGGTTCAAAAGATGACCAAACTTTCACCCGCTGCGCAGGCGGTGCTGGATGCCTATGACAACTCTCCTTTTGACGAAGACTGTGGAGATCGTGCAGCGATTGCCGCCGCCCTGCGAGCTGCTGCGGATCAAGTAGTGCCGAAGGAAATTGAACCAGCCAACGCTTTTGAAGAGGAAGGATATGTGCCTATTCGATTGCGCGAACAACGGCAAGAAACTCGGCGCAAGCTCCTTGCCATCGCCGACCAACTCGAAGCCTAGTGACCATTACCACTAAAAAACCATGACACATCCACAACTTTCCCCAGAAGCACAAAGAGTTTTTATTACTGCAGATTTATTTGGTGAAGGTGGTAAATCCTTTAATGCTGAATTTGCTGCTCACATCCTGAACGCCGCTTCTGAGTTGCTCTACCGCGATTGGCACGGCTTTGAATGCAGGGACCATTTACGCAAACTAGCTGAGGAGCTAAACAACTACGCCAATCCACAGTAGTCACCTTCACTTCCCATGTCTCTTGACGTTCACCTCGAAGACGAAAACGGCCGCGACCTTTACTGGCGCAACATTACTCACAACCTGACCACGATGGCCGAAAGAGCCGACCTCTACCAGTGCCTATGGCGCCCTGAGGAGATCGGCATCACCACCGCTCACGAGCTTATCGAGCCCATCTCGAAGGGAATCGCATTCCTAGCCGCTTACCGCTCCCTGTGCGAGCAGGATAACCCTCCCAATGGGTGGGGGGACTGGGAAGGTCTTTACGACTTCTGCTGCGACTACTTGAAGGCGTGTACTGAATACCCACTAGCAACCATCAGGGTAAGTCGTTAACCTCTTCGTCTTCTCCTTCTATCAGGAATTCCTCGATCAGATAGTCGACGGTAACTTCGAGCTCGGAGGCTAGCGCCTCTATATTAATCTCTTGCTTCATAGTTTGCGGGATTAAGCCGGCAGTACTCGGAAAAGACTATCTTACACTCTTTCCAAGTCAACCGACAGTGCTCTGCCGCCTTGGGCACATTCCACTCAGCGGAAAACAGCTTTTCCATCGCTTCTCTAGTCTCTGGTCGCATGGTTAAAAGGAAAGTGACATCGAAGTGGCTAGCTCGACGAGACGGATTAAGTCGTCTTCGAGTATTATATCATAGTGCAGGTTCAGCTTTGTGAACAAAACCTTTCTCGGCCTGAACCAACGAAGCTCGGAGCTCGTCACTCTCACCAAGTAGTATCCGTCCTTCTTATCTGTGATAAAAATCTCAAGAAGGTTTCTTTTGTCTCCGTATAGGAAGCTACAACGGTACATGGAGACGACTCCTCTTCTCTCGTACTTGGAGGATTGAAACCTTCTCGCATTCATCATTAGAGACAACTGGTCTCTGCCCCCAAGTAGATTAAAGACCTCCTCCCCCTCGGGCCAGGGATCTGAGACCATGAAGCGATCTAGGAGGCCCATGAGGCCATTACCCCCGTGCTACGATACCAGGGTAGTCTACCACAAAGATCGTGTTCTTAAAAGCAAATGCGAGATCGAATAATATGACGTTCGAGGATTTCCTCAGAGAGGCGAAGAGGCAGGGTAACACCGACCCCGGAGCGGCCATGATGGCCACGCTCAGGAGGCACAGGGTGCCCGGGATCAATGTAGGTCAGATTGCCAACAACCCGTCCCTCAATCCGACAGGGAAGCCTGGAAACATCCTCGCATTCCTCGAGTACATCGCTAGCAGCGGGGCGTGGGGAGTCAACATGTCGGTGAACATCGACTAGTTGAAAGCAAGATATGATCGTTGCTTTCGATATTGACGGGACCCTTGCTCAGGGTCCTTTTGTACCAGAGAGAATACGAGACTTAGAGCCCCGCCCCCATGTGATACGGACGCTAAGAGGGTTGAGCAGGGCAGGGATGAAGATCATTGTGGTTACAGCGAGGCCCGAGGTGTACCGCGAGGACACGGAATGGTGGCTCAGGAGGCACGCGATACCATATCGCATCTTGAGGATGAGAGCAAGGGGGGACGACAGGCCCGACCCGGCGCTTCGCGCCGAACAGGTGGCTGACGCCACCTTTCTGTTCGACGATAGGGCGGACAACTGTGCCCAGGTCTCTGCCCGGTGTGTTAGAGTATAGGGAGAGATCTAAGATCGAGTGGCCTTCAACCCTGAACAGCAGACCCTATACGATCGTGTTGTAGGGATGGACTTCAACAAGCTCTTGCTGCTAGGAAACGCAGGATCTGGAAAAAGTTTCATTTTGTGTAAAGCCCTGTCTCAGGTTGTTAGGTCGGGTAACAATAACATAATTCTATGCGCTCCTACTCATCTAGCCAGATTGAATCTAGTTAAAAAACTTGACAAAGATGTTTCTCACATGGTTGAGACGGCCACTGTAGCATCGTTACTACTGAAATTTGGTATTCAGCAAGAAGACGGCACTGTACAGTTTTCAGCGGGAAAGATGGATAAGATAGATAAGTATTCCATTATCGCCCTGGATGAATGCTCAATGATATCTGAGCAAGACTATCTCTTGTTTATGACGAGTAAGGCTAAGGTGATATTTACCGGTGACTACAAACAGCTACCTCCTGTGATGGCGAAGTCGGCTAAGGGTAAGATGGACACACATACGCGCACGGGTAACCTAGAAGTCGTGCGGCTAACACAACAGATGAGGCAGCAGGGAGTTATTCATAAGGCGGCGGAAAGGAATAGGAATGCCGTCTGGTTCCCCGAAGAATCGGAGACCGGGTCTGGCGGTGAAAGTATCACTGTTCACGAATCTGACACGGAGATGATCAAGACGATGATCGACGCGATCAATTCGGATAGCCGGGGATACGAAGCGGTAAGGTTCTATCGTTACATTGCTTATAAAAACCACAAAGTGAGAGAGGTGGGGAAAAGAATCAGAGACGAGGTGATCGCTAGGTATTTCGGATTCAACCCGGTGAATATGCCTTTCATCAAGGACGAGTTACTCATGATGAGGGAGAATAAGAAGAATATTGGATATAATGGGGAGTTAGTTAAGGTTAAAAGTGTCAAGAAGGATAGTAGGGGGCATAAATACCCCTGGACCTCCTACGAGGTAGTTGTCTCCGGCTCGCTGGGGACAGGCTCAGTGCGGACTATACCGCCATGCGACTACAAGATCCTTGATGACTACATCGATTCGCTGCAGTCTCGGCTTCGGAGGCATCAGATCGCGGGAGAGCATGAGAGCGCGAGGATAGTTCTGAAAGAGATCAAGAGGATCCGGTCTCACTGGACGATGACACAATATCCCCTCGCAGTTACTACGCATAAATCGCAGGGCAGTACGATTGAAAATGTGTACCTGGATACTCTAAGCTTCGCCAGAGCACCCAACCGCCGCGCTCTGCTGTATGTGGGTATCTCCCGGGCCTCTCGGTCTCTTCATACAGTTCGGATACCTCCGGCCCTGCTGCTATCTCGCTCCGAGGTTAACGCTGCTTATCGGTCGGCCAGGTCAGCGTATGAAGATGTGACTGGAGACTCTTATAAAAGGGTGCTAAGGTATCTCGGAGTGTCCACTCGTACCCTGGAGGGCAAGCAGATTGTGACTGGCTACTTGGAGTCCTTGGTGGAGGACCTAAAGCAGTGAAGAGTTTTAACCTCAAGCTACCCGAAGACAAAGTTGTCGACCTCGTCTCGAAGAACAGAGACACGCTGAGGAGGTGTATTTACAATCTGGATGCCCAAAGCTGCTTTGTGGCCGCTCAAGCCTCCATAGACCGGCTCTTGGATATCTATACAGAAAAACACTCTGCCTGGGCAGAGAGGGAGATTAACTCCACTTTTGATAGTGAATCGCACAGTGTCGTTCTCAATCACTCCAAGTTTAAAAAAGAGTTTATCGAAGCTACCCTCAGCGATCTGAGACGTATCCGCTCCGAACTTCTTGAGGTGTGCCAATGAGTAGTAAAGATAGGATACTCGACATCCTGGGTGGGGAAGATATGCTCCGCTTTATGGTCGATGCTAACCGGTTCTGCTATCCCGACGACTCTTCTGTAAATTTTTTAGTAGGGGATAAACAAGTTTATATAAAGGAACGAAAAGACTTCCTTGCATCAGGTGTCTTATTCTACTCTATTCGAGTCATAGATAGGAACAGCGGGGATGTATTAAATGAACACAGCGCGGTGTATGACACCTCTCTTGTCAAAGATCTGCTAGAGTGGGACCTGAAGCTTTCTATTTCCTTCTAACCATGCTGTCCTGGAAAGACTCAGTCCGTTACTGCGGAATGATCGAGGGATCTGTTACAGCCAAGAGACTGTGCAAGAAGATAAAGAAGGGCCGGAGACTCTCGGTCAAAGAAATTAATTTAGTGGAGAAGTTCGGCAGCAGGATGTATGAGTTTATAGGAGATCAGAGCAGGGAGGTTAACATCACGGGGATCGAGTTCCCTGTAATTCCTTACCCCGAGCTGCTTATCCAATCCGACAAGGCAGAGATAGTCAGGAGGGGGTCTTGGCTCGTGGACACCGTATCAGAGAGGTGTGTGGCTAAAATAAAACAATGCGGTGAAAGCGCTGTCATATTCCCTAACCCTGTTATACTAGTAAACGACTTAGCCAATCTCCTACTATGCTTGTCTTCCTCTTCGCCCTGCTACTCTTCGGAGTAGTAGTCTTTGTCATCTCCCTTTTTCAAGATCATGTCTAATTACAAGCTAAGAGTCAATTTAAATCCGGGAACAGGGTCCGAATTCTATGAATTCGGTATGACTCTGGACAGCTTAAATGCAGAAGAGGTGCTTAACTTTTTTCGTAAAGTTATGAAAGTTGCAGATTTTAGCGATTACGACATCTCAAGTGCGATGATGAACACTATATTCTCCCCCGGGGGAGACCATGAGATTATGAAAAGTCTCTGCAGTGAGTACGACCTTATCATGGAGGAAGATAACTTCTCCAGGCAGAGTCTGATCTCAGAGCGGGATCGGTACAAGAAGCTCTATCTCAACTTAGTTGGTAAAGTCAACTCTCCCGGATATACCGAGGAGGAGATTAACACAATGTGTTCTGAAGAGACGTGGATGGACTGAGATGGGGATGTATGACAATGTGAGGAATTCCTACAAACCCCTGGGTAAGGATTTCCTGGGACAGAACCAGACTAAGGATATCGAAGAGTACGATATTGGAGGTAGCATGTCGCAGTACTGGATATCGCCGGGGGGAAAACTTTACCTCATCGATTACTCCGACACCGCTGATCTCGTAGAGGTCGAGGATGGTTTTCTGAACTTCCGCTGGGTTCCTAACGGTACTCATGGGAAAGTAACCCCTTGCTCTATTACCAGCTACGTGGTAATATACCCCGAGGGGTGGAAAGGCGACTGGCTCAGTATGCCCCGGTGCCGCATCCACTTTAGGGATGGCATTGTCCAAGATCACAGTATTTTAAAGACAGGAGAACTGACATGAAGTCATCGGACACAGCTAAAATCGCCTTCGCAGTAATCACTCTACTGCTGCTTGTATTCCTAGGAGGCCCTTTGTACGGGGTTTGGCAGCAGTCGCTGTCCGGAAAAGCTGAGCTCGAGAAGGCCGAGTATACGCGGAAAGTTGCTGTTCTAGAAGCGCAGGCGAAGAAGGATAGTGCTCAGCAACTTGCTGAGGCGGAGGTTATCCGAGCTCGTGGGGTGGCTCAGGCCAACGAAATAATCGGTGAAAGCTTAAAAGACAATCCAGCGTACTTACAGTACCTCTGGATCACTCAGGGTGAAGAAAATGCTAACCGTACTGTCTACATGGTTCCTAGCAGCGGCGGTGCTCCTGTCCCCACTTTCGATATCGAAGGCGGAAGCTAAGGGGACTATGGTTGTGGGTCTGGTCCAGGTAGGGCCGGACCTTTGTCGTGTAGATCTGTTAAATCCAGATGGTTCCTTATACACCTTCGACACAAGGTGTGCTATAATCCTACCAAAGGAGAATACCTTATGAGTCCTGAGAAACTACAGCTACTACGAGAGCTGATCCGTGCCGAGATCCAGTACGCCAACTCCCTGTCCCAGGAGTATGACTGGAGCCACATTGCCAAGAAAAATGCGGACGACATTTTTCTCGAAGTCTGCATTACGTTCTGTGGTACGGATTGATGGCTGAGTATAAACCCTACTCTCCTGAGTGGCACAGGAAACGCTACTTGAGAGAGGTTATTGATCAGTATGTCGATGACAGCGAGGAAATCGAGACTATCCTTCGGGATATATGCGATATCTTGTCTTCTAAGTCTCAAAGAGCCTATGGAGAATTCTCTAAACTAAACCGCCTGGAAAACCACCTATGTTGTCGACAAATTACCGATTGAGATTAGAGTTCATCTGTGGCCGTATCGCTAACGGCGAGCAGGTCAAGCTCGAAGATATGATCTGGGCTGAAAAGCTTGGGAAAGCTAATACCAGTGCTCGTGAAATGCTGCGAAAAGCCCGGAGAATGGCGAATAACCCTGAGGGGAGTACGGATCAATTTTTGAACCAGCTCGGGCTCGGCGACCCCGACCCGTCCAATTACAAGACGGGATTCGACAGCGCTGATGACATTGCGAATTGGTTTCGACGAGATGATTCTTCTTCAGACTGGAGGCAACGCGACTAATGAGAGATCAGAACACTATCGACGAAGAGCCGCAGGGTAGGAAGTGGAACCGTGCACTGGACTTGTTCACCGAGTCTGTGATGAAACCGGACCCTGAGCTTCGCCAATGCGCACACAATCAGAAATGCTTCCACGAGCTGATGTACATTCGTCAGCAGGTCTTGGAGTATCTACCACTGCTCAGGAGGGACGATGTATAGTACACCGGTAAGGGGGACGTATCCGAATAAGATTAAGATGAATTGGTGGGATTACTATGTTGGCCACTGCTGGATGACTGGATGGCAAAGTATACGTTCTAACTTCCGAGTATGGGCGGATTTGATGGGATCATCTTATGAGAATTATGCCTTACCAAGAACAGTAGAAGATCCGGAACAAGAATGTATCGAATGGTTCTGGGTTGGACTGAATGAGGACGATGTATACCCTAAAGAGTTTCTTGAGTATCTCATGAAAATGGTAGATGACATTGAGACTGGTAAGGAAAAGGTATATCCAATAGACGAAGACTTTATAAATCGTCTCAAGGAGTTGACAGAAGGTGTTGAGTTGGACTATAATGAAGAAGACCTTAAGCAAGATATGAAAACACTTGAGGAATTGATGGATGAGGATTGAGATTGTCTATCAGGCCGGCTGGTACCAGTGGCGAATGTATGACGGGCCCGACGGCATCGATGAATACGAGGGCATGGCAAACTCCCTTGGCTGTGCTATGGAGCAAATCATTACTAAAAGGACAGAAAATGCGAGGCACTATGCGACTCATTAAGTTTTCAACTCACAGGGATTATGGGGTAGACCGGTACGTCCAGGTCTTATTTAACGAGTACTGGGCAGTGTTTCAAGGTAATATTGGGTGGAATGACTATTCCTCCTGGCCCTATATTAACTTGAAGTCTGGTACGGGGAGTTTGCTGTCTTTTACTTTCTGGATTTATCGACTCAACATAGAGTTGGGTTTTATTGAAAGAACATGGAACTGGGACTTTTTGAAAGATGTTACTGGCTGGGATGAAACCACTACCGAGTAAAGAAACACTACGGATATTGTGGCAGGTTGCTGTTACATCGGCCCTTGAAGGGCAAGGTGAATCGTATGAGATTTTTGCTCAGCTATTGTATCAGGAAACAGGTCTTGTGGAGTTTCCTTACAAATTAAGTGACGAATAATAAAGTGGCACAGGGTCCGGTGACAGGCCTTGTGCTTTGTTGTATAATAAGAGGGTGGTCAAAAAACATCACCATGAATCCTACAGAAATTCACCCACCATGTGTTTTGAATCTTGGTTATGATTTGAATGAGATGAATGATTCGGAGAAGGTTACATTAGTTCGTCGTCGTGTGGTTTATGAAGAGTCAGTAATGAGCGTTGATGAATTTAAAAAGATGAACGAAAAACTAAAAAATAATATGAAAAGTAATTATGAATTTTATTTAGATGATTTAGAAATGGAACATATTGGTTTTGCTGATATAGAAGAAACACATTATACAGCATTTCCTGGAGATGTGACATCTTTTACTGATGATGCTATTTCTTTCTGGTATGAAAATAAAACATGGACCGATCCATACGAACCAGTAGAAATTTCCAGTTGATAAATTGGCACAGGGTCCGTTGCGGTTCCTGTGCTTTTCTCTATAATATAGAGGTAACCGGGAGAAACCTATTATGTCTAACAACACTTCTACTTCTGGTGGCATCGGGTTTCCTGGTTTGCTGACCGTATTGTTTATCGGTCTCAAACTCACAGGATACATCAGTTGGTCCTGGTGGTGGGTGCTATCTCCAATGTGGATTAGTGCTCTGCTTGCTATTGCTTTTCTCAGTATTGCTTTTATCATTCTTCTTCTTCAAAAATAACCGATGAGAAAGGTAACTGTAAAACCGAAATCTAGTAAAGCAAAAAACCGCTTTGCTAATACTATGGAAGGTAATCCTGTCTGTATTGTGGAGCAGGATACTGGACAAGAACTGTTTCTTGTTAGCGAAAATGGTAACTACGCCTTCTGGGTCAGCACTAGGGAAGGTATAAATCGCTTTGGAGACAAAGCAGACTCGCACTGGGAGGTGATTGAATGAGCCACGCAGAGACACTTATCAAGGTCACAGAAGAATATACTCTACGACCACGAAAAGGTGATAGAGTGAATGTGTGTATTGCTGTGCTTGAGTATCTACTGAATAACTTTGCTTATGATTTTGATTATGATGCGAATAGTTGGGGTAGTTCTCTTAGGTGTGTAGAGGCTGAAGACATTGAAAATCTTATCCACGAAATGAAGAAATTGAAATGACTGACCAACAACAACACCCAATGATTCCGCCCAACATTCTCTTAAACAACTGGGAGAGTGATTGGTTTGCTGAACGTGAAAATGTTGACGTACTTTTGATTCAGGCGTACCAGGCTGGTGCTGATGCTGAGCTGGAGGCGTGCTGTGAGCTGCTCAAACAGAAAGGCGTCCCTGCGTGGTCTCTGCTTCGCACCGCCCGCCGCCCCAAGCCGCAGAGCTTGAAGGAGCAGGCTTGCGCTGCCTTAGATGCCTATATCTATGGCAATCCAGATCACAACGACAAACAGAACACTTACAACACCATCCGCCGCGCACTGGAGGCGCTTTCTGATGACTGAACATTTTCCCATCACCCCACCGCCTGAGCTGGTGCAGCAGGTAAAGCAGTGGGAGGAAGACTGGCATCACGGCAAGGTCAAGCACATCGAATTAGAGCTGTACATCGCTGTTCAAACCGCCCAATGGAGCGCAGACAAGGAGCTGGAGGCGTGCATTGATTGGATGAGCAATCGCACTTCCGTCTGCACTAGTGAACTCCGCGCTGCCCGCCGCCCCAAACCGCTGAGCTTGAAGAAGCAGGCGCTGATGGCATTAGAAGATGGCGATACAGGGCCAGGTGCATCGCTAACGCCAACTGAAGTCTCTATCATCCGCCGCGCACTGGAGGCGCTTCCTGATGACTGACCTATCACCCGCCCAGAAGGCCCTAGCTGCCTTCAATGAGCGCCGCCGAGCTGCGCGGCACCACCACCACTAACCAGGAGGGCTAATGGACCGACAAACCATCATTGAAAAGCTGCAAAACGGCTGGGATCTGGCCAACCGTGGTCAAGGCTGGTGGCTTAGCGCCCCTCGCGTGGACTACAAGCGCACAGAGTCCTATGAAATTGAGGAGTCCACAGTAGAGGCCATGAAGGCCGAGGGAATCCTTGAGTTTGATCTGCCCTATACGACTCTTTGGGCACGCCTTGTTAAACTCACAAGTCAGGAGAACTAATGGAATTGCTACTACTTGGATACATATTAGGAGTGGGAGTCTGCATCGCCCACGACTATTTTGTAATCAATCCTAAATTAAAACGCCTGATAGGCGAGCTGCGCAGCGTCGCCGCCGAACTGCGCGGCGACATCACCACTACGGAGACACCATGACTGACTTTCGAGCGCTATGCGCTGAGCTTCTCGAAATCATTGACTTTCTCTGCGAAGGCGACTCAAGACCGGATTGTGACATTGTTGCCCGCGCCCGCGCCTATCTTGCTCAGCCCGAGCCAAAGGGGCCGACGGTCATGGAAATCATCGAGCTGGCTGATGAAATCGAAGCGGAAGAGCTAGGACAAATTGATCTCGTTCGCCGTGCCCTTGCCCGCTGGGGCCGCCCTGCCACCACCACTTCGGAGACACCATGACCTACGACCAACTCTACGAGCACATTATTCATTATGTCGCTTATCCTCACACTACTATTACCGTAAATGACAAACGACGTGCTTGTCTCATTCTTGGGGCATTTATGGAGTTTATTCTTGATTGTCAAGATGAAGGTATAGACCCTCGCACACTTGAT
>Ga0129351_1000855_pt1 | contig 11854 bp, 24 predicted proteins | sample CPBDNA_8_FD_94423 | JGI IMG/M metagenome (GOLD analysis project Ga0129351, IMG submission 94423) | Freshwater to marine salinity gradient microbial communities from Chesapeake Bay, USA - CPBay_Sum_27_0.2_DNA | ecosystem: Environmental > Aquatic > Marine > Coastal | place: USA: Chesapeake Bay... | reverse complement strand
TGTCTTCTAAATACTTTCCCTGGATATACTGATAAGTCTTGGCCTGGAACTAAGTTAGTTTCATCTACCTCTATCAACAGGTTGCCTGACAATACAGCATTGTCTACAGCCATACGCATAAAGCCATTCATAAGTGTTTGCGTATCATCCATATTCTCAGCAATACCTACACCAAAAAATGAATATGGGTTTAGTTCGTATGGTGCAGCCATGTATGGAATACGTGCAGGTTTAAATGGATTAAGAACCATACGTAATAGTTTACCATTACAAACCCAAATGTTTGCTTGTAGTTCATCCATTTCAGATAGTTCGCTAGGTATATCTACACCTTGCTCTTCAAGCATTTCAACATCACACATGCCCCAATACTCTAGTACCTCAAATCTTTCGATACCGTGTTCTGGTGCATAGTCAGCTAAATCATCTTCCCAATATTCTTTATCATAGTTTTCACCAAGAGATATAGCTTCATCTATAACTGCTGAACGAAAGTATGGACGCTTCTTTAGACTACGCATTTGTGAACGAGATAGCTTGTGTCGTTCTACTACGTACTGTGCTTCTTCTATATTGTTAGCGTCTGGGTCTGGATAAAAGTTCCACACAGATACATGAGATACCTGTGGTATTGTTTTAAATGTAGGTGAGTATTCTCCTGTTTCGTCATCCCAACTAGGATACTCTTTGTCTACAGCAAATGGTCCTTTCATTACACCAGTACCAAATAATGACATTTCAAATGCAGTACTTCGTAAATGTTTAGATGCAGAAGACTCATCAAGTTGATCTTGTATTTTCTTTTGCATCTTCTTTGCTGCAACCATAGCAGGACTAAATGTAACAGATGTAGGTGTACCACCTGTACCTTCTTTTACCCCATCAACAGCTTCTAGTTTTTCTCTTAGTTCTGGGTTTAGTAATTGTTCTAATGTTTTAGAAGTAGCACCTTTAGGTATTTCCCTATCGTCACCTTTATAACCGTAAGGCGATATAGGATTGCCCCTTTCATCTTCTTGTAATTCTTTAGGAACAGCAGGATCAAAAGAGACATTTTCAACTACACCTTCTGGAAGTTCTGTTGGATCAACAGTTAAAGGAAAACTATTTTTTGCAAATAGTACATCTACAATTTGACCATATGCCGCTAGAGTTTTAGTTTTAGTTACCTTAATAAATACACGAGACTTTTCAGCCTCTGTAAATTGTACATCAGGTCCATATATACCACGATAATTTCTGTATGCTTTTAGCCAACGTTCTTCATCTTGCCTACGATAATCTTCTGCACGATGGTAACGTTCCATAATAAATGGAATTATCTTAGATGTATCCGCATCTTCTTCTACTGAGTTTTCTGTATCTTCAAGGATTACAGCATCGTCCTCAATAAATACTTCGTTATCTTCTGCCATTTATTTTTCCTTAATAACCAAATGTTGCGTCTGCTACTCTCATACCCATTGATCCAACTGAATTAGGGTCATAATCAAATATACTAAATCTTGGTCTTGACATTATACCATATCTTAACGCATCATACAAGTGGTCTTCTGAATGTGTATCAATATCTTCTGGGTTCTTTTTATCTAATGGTATTGCAGGTAACTGTGCTACCATTTCTGTACAAGTGTTAAAAAATACTAGTCTTGGTTTTTCTGTAAATTCATCTACTTGTAACCGTCTATGTATTTCGTTTTTACCTGCAACACGAGAGCCTTTTGATCTATCTGAAGGACGCCATCTACATCCTTTGCTTATCATTTGCTCCGCAAGGCTTGGACCTGTATCGCCACGCTTATGCCATAAAGAGCTATCCAGTACTCCATACTTAATATTTCCATCCTGTGCTTCTAGCTCAAGAACCATGTCGGCTAAATCTGTAGCTAAAACTTTACTGACGTACAGTTCTCTATATACCACAAGTTGTTCATCAGGCGCAACGGCAAACCACACAACAGCACTATAAGAACCATATCCATAATCACACGCTCTAAACTTAACCCAGTTACTTGGTATCTTAAATGGTTCGACTACATGTATATTTCTGTCAAACTCTGTAAAAGCTGCACCTTCTTTTATATCCCAATCACCCTCTAGTAGTTGTCTACGTTGTTGCTCTGGTAGTGACAATAGCATTGCTTCATAGTCACCTTGTGTAGCCAAGTATGGGTTGTCAGATAATCGTGCAGGTATAAACCTACGTTTGAATAGTGCCTTACCTGCTTTAGCATGACCTGCAGGATATTTAAGAACCTCTCCTGTTTCTAAGTCTCGTGCCTCAAATGCTTTACCTGCAGGTGCAGGATCAATAAACATTTTCTTTACCCAATGATGTCCTCTACCTCCTGGGTTAGTGGTAGCTCTCATATACACTGGTAAGTCGGTTGCAGTGGACCGTAGACGAGAGCGCATGTAGTTCCATGCGAATGGTGAGGGCCATTGAGTCAACTCGTCAAAGCCTATCCAACTAAACGCTAGACCTTGGTAGCGCAGGACATCATCTTCCCTGTCTAGGTAGGACATCCACAACCTCGCTCCAGAGGGCGCAGTCCACTGCATCTTTCGTTCAGACCACTTGATACCCTTCCAAATTTTAGGATACATCTCCTGTGATTTAAATATAAGTTCTCTAAGTTCTTCTGTTGTATGTCGTAGTAACAGACCTGAAAATTCAGGATGACCCATATATCTTAAAGGGTCTGCTAACATTGCATACGACTTGCCCCCACCTGCCGAGCCGCCATATAAGACCTCTCGTTCACCTGCAGCTAGAAAGTCTGTCTGTGGACCTTCATTGGGTTTGAAAATAACGTTGTGTTGTTCCTCAACAGGAATCTCCTCAACGATACTAACTGGCTTTGGGGTAGCTTTCTTCTTCGTAGGCTTTTGCACCGAGGCGTTTATTTTCAATTTCTTCCGCTTTGGCGATTGCCTTTTTCGCATATTCTGCCCATCTGCGTAGGCTTCCAACTTTGTTTTTTCTTCTTCGCTCATTGTCCAACCGTTTCTTGAGTCCTACGTGAGATATAGATCGACCTGTATTTCTAGATAGCCAATTGGCAACCTCACGATATGAATATTGTTTTAGATATTTCTTTGCCTCTTCAAGCATGTCAAGTTCGTGTTCAACAGGCTGAAGTATATCAGGATCGTCCTTATCTATTTCATATCCGAATGGTATTGTTCTTGATATGCGTGGAATAGCAATCCATTCGTTGTCTTCTTTTATGTCGGTTGGTTGGGGTAACTTCCACTTCTGTAGAGGTTTAGTCATCTTCATCCATTTGTTTAGGTGGCATTAGCATTACACCACCCTTTGCTTCTACTTGCATCTTTTCTGTTTTTACTAGACCAGTACGATCAAGTAGTTCTTTGGCAGCTTGCATCTTGTCACGAATACCTAACTCTGTAGGATCGTACAGTGCACCCACCATAGACATTGCAGCTTTAGGTGCATTACGTGCCATGTAAGTCTGCGTTGCGTCTAGTATTTCTTCTTTAAGTGACTTCACTACTTCAGCAGATGATGTAGCGTCAGAGTATCCTGCAAGTTTCTTTGCAGCTATAATGTCTCCACCTGCTTCGTCAAACAGTACAGCCAATAGCTTTTGTTGTTTTTCTGTTAGTGCTCGTGTCATAGTTTTGATCTTCCAAATAATAATAGAACAAAGTTAAACATACCTCTGCCCATTTCTGTAGGTGTTGGTAATAACCATCCTAGTAACAATAGGATCATTACCCAAGGTGGTATGTTTTGAATATTCAGTTTTTCAACCATACCTGTTTCTACTTCTTTTAAAACTTCTGTAGTTATTACATCTCTACCTGCTGTAACTTCTTCAGTTTGTTCTACAGACATTACTGCCTGTCTATTTTCTGCCCCTATCTGTGCGTTGGAATTTACTGTAGGACCGCCTGATCCTCCTAGCGGAAGCAGAGTACTCAAACCACAAGAAGATAAGAATAGAACGAGTAGTAACCATCGCATTATGGACTCACATAGTTTAAGGTATTTTCTATTATAGCAATACGTTGCTGTAGCTCTATAATAGATGTCATATGTTTAGCCATACTATTGGCTTCCTCCCAAAGGAACTCAGTCTCTTCCCAAAGTTCTTCTATTTCATCTAATGCCTGTTTAGCATCTCTTTTAAGATTTACTTTGTCTTCAATAGCCATACGAGAACCTAATTGAGATACCGTTTCTTCTAAAGAAGTTATAGTAGCCGCTTGTTGGGATACCCACCAAACACCACCTGCTAATTGTATAGCCATTGCCGCTACAAGAGCTACTGGGAGTTTTAAATTTTCCACGTTACATTAACTCAAAGTGAGGTGCGTCAATAAAAGGTCTACGGCCTTGTGATCTACGCAAATCTACATATGCCATCATAGCGTCCTCTGATGTGCCTTCGTATGTACGAATGTCACCTTCGCTCCATGCTGCACCCCATTTGATAGCGCAGCCCACTTCTTCGGCTGCTTGTTTAAAGGCATCACATATATCGTCATAAAGATTTAGTTCCCATGACACATCTGGACCTACATATGCTACCACGTCTACTGCATGGCTAAACCCATCGTCCTGTAATAAATGTTTACTTGCCATTGTCTGTGATCGTCCTGCAGCTACATTAGCTTTCTGTTCTTCCAAAGTACGTACACCTTGTGTAACTCCAAAGTCTACCTCTGTCAGTTGAATAGCTCGTTCAACTACTGCTGTCATATCTGGATGGACACCCTCAAGTCTATCTATTGATCTTTGGCTTAGTCTAAAACTCATCTCATATCCTTTTTCATTGCTATCTTATTACCCATTGGCTTACCTGCCATGTATGCAGTTGCACCCATGTACGCAGCTACAATACCTGTCTGAGCAATATAAAACAGCCCAAGCAAATCTGCAAGGGCATTAACTCGTGTATCGGACATTATAGGCGTAAACAAAAATATTGTAAATATAATCATCATAGCCATAGCAACCCACGCCATTTTCTTTTGCGACTCTGCTTTTTCTTCACGTAGCTCTATCTCAAGCATACGTTCTTTCATTGCTACTTCTTCTGCTGTGATTTCACCGTCACCGTCTATATCAAAATCTACTACCAATCATGTTCTCCTGTAACGTCTGGAAGTTTTAGCTGCCGCTTTAGGTTGTTTAGAAAACTGTTTACCTGCAGCCGTATCTTTTCTTTTCTTGGCAGTGCTTGCCGCATATTGCGAACTAGACATAGCCTTGATTGCTGCTTCTGGCAGGTATCGTTCACCAGTAGCTTTTGATCCTTGCGTAGAAGGTTTACCACTTTTAGTTCTCCACTTTTGTTTTGTCCACCTATCAAGACTTTGTTGCGATTTTGCTTTAGCCATTTATTATCCATGCTATCAAAATAATTGCACCTATTCCTGAAACTAACAACAAACCTGTTACACTCCAAGTTATAATTGCTTCAATCATTTCAGCTTTGCGGTACTCCTGCTCTTTCTTTTGTTTACGTATTCTACCTTCAGTGGCTACAAGTTCATCCCATGCAGATGGACCCATACTAAAACTAATCCAGTCCTTGAGTTCCTGCCTCATTGCTTCGGCTTTCTTTTTAGCTGTAAATATTTCTAGTGCTTCAGCTTCGACAGATTGCCCATTCAAGGCTTTCCACCAAGGGGGATTTTTATTTTTCTGTTCCATGAATGACAGGTCACTCATAGCTCCTGCCCATTGAGTCAGTTGTCCTGACATATCTTGCAGGTCTTTACCTACCTGAAATCCCTTCTTGAGGGCGTTAAATGCTACAGTAGCCCCACCAATGATTGTAACTGGGTCCATGTTAGCCTCTAACTCTTGTAACCGCCACCTGCTTTTTTGTATTGCAGAGCAAGCATTTGGGCTTTACGTGCAGACCACTGACCTGCCTTGCCCCCTTTGGTTCCAGACTTAATGCGGTTAAAAATACGCTTACGCATAGTAGGCTTAGTATAATTACCTGCTGCATTGACTGTGCTTCCACCTGCAGCCATCTTACGTTTGGTAGCGGTGCGCTTCTTTATAGCCATACCTTAATACTCTCTCTATGTCGTAACGACCTATGCCTATGTCTCTTAATTCTGCATCGGTCATACTGTATAATTGATTACGTGCAATTTTTCTTTTTGCAGATTCAATTCTAGCTTCAATTAGTCTGTTGAATATTCTTTTTAACATATCTATCTCCTTTGTTAACGGTAACTTTAGCTACCAGAGATAGTTATATCATATATAGTTATAACATACTACAGACAAAAATGCAACCCCGTTATGCTTTTCCTGTAACCTTCTTAACTACTTTGGTTGTCCATGCTTCGTTTTCTGGTGTGTCAGGATCGTCTTTTACATAGTGACCCTTATCATTACGAGCACGTACCTTTACAGTTTCTGTTGCTGTTAATATTGTCTGTAGCTTTGCTACTTTAGTTATCCAATTACCGTCTACATCTTTAGACGCTACAACATTCTTGTCCATGTCCTCTACATACTGCCCCATGTTTACAACTATGTAACCTAAAGCACTTATCTTTTGTATTTGTTCTGGTGTCATTTTTTCTTTGCCACTCCCCCACGTTTCATCTTCTTGACTGCACCGCCACGTTTCATATAGCCCATTTTATTTCTAACGGCTTTTGGTAATTTACTTAGTCCTTTGTTTCCCTTTGGTACTGCCTTCATTTGCACACACACTCTGGGCAACATCGCATATTAAATAAAGCTAATACTAATCGTTTGATGTATGTCCAAATACCTTTTACAATTTTCATAACGAAACTCCCATTTTAATTTTCTGACATTGTGGTATTGCTAAGTATCCTTGCTGTTGAAAATATCTAGCTACTACCATCGCCTCTTGAGCACATGCTTCCTCTGTAGTAAACGTTGCTTCTGTCTTAGCCATAACTTCACAAGATAATGCTGCAGGACTACTACAGAGGAGCATAAATGCTATCCACATTAGAAGCTAACCGTAGCCCCTACCGTTACGTCACCGAACTCTAAGTCTGAGTCTGTTGATACTTCAGTATATAAACTAATGTTTGTGCTAGGCACAGTATAGTCTGCTGTAAAGTCTAGCCCTTGAAAGATGTCTCCTTCGTCAAGAGTCAACATATCAATGTCTGTAGCTACACTTAATCCAATACCCAATGCAGTTACTCCTGCAGACGGTGTAAGTTCCCATACCCAGTCTTCTACACCTGTCGTGTAGTTTAGGTCAGTCTCTGCACCAATGGACAATGTTTGTCCTGCTACAGAAAAGTCTTTTGCGTAAGAGGTTGTAGCTGCCATTACAGAAGCCAAGCCAACCCATGCCGCAACAACGGCAAGTTCTACTTTAGTCATTTTCATATTTCCTTATTTCTTTTTCTTAGCCATGCCGCCACGCATCATTTTCTTTTTGGTCATTCCACCACCACGCATCATAGGCTTCTTTGGCATACCGCCTCCACGCATGGGTTTCTTCTTCATTGCCCTTGGTTTCATTGCCATTGTTTGTTTCTCCTTTGTCTTCTTTCTAATACGAGAGTTTCATACTCTTCTTTGGGATACACGCTATAGTATCCTAGTTTCTCAAGCTTTAAACTTGCATCGTCTACTTGAGATAAAGACTGGATAAACATCATGGCGTACTCTTCGTCTATACTAGATGTCCAGTCATGGTCATACAAAAAATCTAACTCGGCTTCTTCTGCTCCGTACTCTGGATGAAATCCCATTATATGTAGATCACACCACGAATACGTATCATTAAGAAACTCAGTAAATTCTGTAAATTGAAAAGGTGTAGGGAACTTGTAAGATGCAACTATAACTAAATCATATTGATTGTCTTCAAACTTATTGGCTTGTGCTATAGTTTCAATACCAATGTGTTCTGTTTCTACTACACGTACTTTGTTTTGTTTCCATGCTTCTTGTGCATAAGGACAGGCAGGTAATCCATTTAACGCAGGGTTAGCCACCTCAAGAACTTTGTGTGACCAACTACGTATATCCTGCTCTATCATTTTGTGGGTCTAGGCTTTGGCTTTACTCTACCCATCTTTGCTTTAGCGGCTTCTTTTTGAGCAACCTGTCTTAAAGCTCTATTTACTGCAGCACGTTGGTTTGCATTTAAGTTTTGTTCTTTTAACTCTTCTAGTTTTTTCTTACTTCTTATTCCCATTATAGCGGCTACAGTCAATCCTGCAGCACCACCTACAGCAGCACCTTGCTTACGCCCAATGCCTTTACCTACACCCTTACCTTTACCATACGCTCTTTGTGGAGGTGTAGTTTTCTTTTTGCTTTTGACAGCTTTACTAAGACCTTTAGTAAACATTCCCATTTATATTTCTCCTTTTAACATTTCCAACGCTTACGAGCCTGACGCAATCTTGAGTTAGGATCTTTAGCTGCTTTGGGAAACTTTTTCATTTGCCCTGCACTCCTAGCACAAAAAGACTTTCTACGTTTAGCGTCCTTACTGCCTTTCTTTACTTTACCAGTAACAGCAGTCTTTAGCTTAGACCCTGGATTATCTTTACGATACTTAGCTACACCTTTAGCTGTCATACCTGCACCCTGCTTTGTGGGGCGTTTATGACCACCTTTAATGGTGTGTCCTTTCATTGTACCTTTTTTCTTTTTATCAGCCATCAGTCCAACCTTCCATACGCATTGCCCATTCTACATGCTCTAAGGTAAATGGCCTACCGTAGTGAGCCTGTACAGCTTCACGTACATAGAATACATCACTATGGGGAATGTGCAAATCTTCAATGTTACCGTCAAGTACGTGTCTATAAAACTCTTCAAGAACATTGTCAGTATATAGTTTTACTGATTTTTTACCCATTGTCAAGAACTTTCGTATATTAGTACAAAAAATAATTTATACACTGCTCACTTATAGTGTTACATTTAAGTGTATCTTAGTTAAGTATAATTATATTTAGGATATTTATTATCTAAGTGTAATCACTTTAAGTGAGTCTTAGTTTAGTTATATATAGTTTTACATATTTCACCGCCTGTGTCAACCCCAAAAATATGCAATGCTACAAAAATAAGAATATCGTTCTACATTTGCCCTATTTTTTAGAACCATGTTCTATGTAAACCAGTATATACATATTGTGGTTAACACTCATATTTCCTGATCTGTGTGTATATCCATATATACTATCCACGCTAGGGGGTATGACCCTTGCGTAGGGTCGTTTGCCACAGCGCAATTCCGCACATCATGCCTTGTCATGGCGTTGGTGGAGCAGCAGACTGACACAGATTACACCATTCATGTATGAATGCCTTAGATTACAGTGACTTAGTTGTCTACAACAACTGTTATGCAATCAGTTGCCACTATAAATAGTGTAAGAAGGGCTGACCTATCACAACAAGGTTGTGTTGAAAGGACGATGCATATTTTTACTACCACCCTATAGAGGGTGACTGTCCGATGTCGGACACTTGGAACAAACAGAGAACGTGACTTGGTTGAAGCCTCGTGAGTTTCGCACACGAACTTCAGAATACCTACAGTATTCTTGCAGTCACACAGGAAACGACAGGCGCAGAGGATCGCACATCATGCGAGGCAAACTCCTCTCTATCTGATCTAACGTTACTACAAGAAATATTTAACTATTCATCTTTAGTGAAATAGTTAAATATTTCTTATAGTAACATCAGATAGAGAAAGGAAGCCAAAATGGCAAACTCAAAAAAATCAGCGAAACAAGTTGGAACAACTTTGGATGCAATGGTAGCAGAGGGCAAAGCCCTAAACGAAGTTTGGAAAAATCGTCAGACAGCTCAAAAGAAGCTGTTTACCTCAGATACCAAAGCTGATGGCTTTGACACTAGGCTTGGTAAATTGCTACAGCAATTGAAAGCTCAGTCACCACTAGATAGTGGTCAGATCAGCCGACAAACTTTGGCAACATATCATGTTGACAAGATAGATCGTAGAAGACGATCTGAAGCTTTGTGGTTCGTTGAAAACGAAGTTGCTTGCAGAGATTTCATTAAGAAATCTAAGAAAGGCTACACTTCACTGTCTGCTTTGCAGAAGGCTATGTCCAAAGCTTCCAAAGAAGCTGATACACCTACAGAAGCTAAAGCTTCCAAAGGTAAATCCTCTGCTAAAGCAGAGAAGAAAGTGTCCGATGTCGGACAGAAACCATCTAAAGATGATATCGTTCAAAGTATCATCAAAGCTTGTCAATACTCTGGTATTGATTTACTTGACATTGCAGAAGCATTGATGGAAATTGATACAGTCAGCGAAGCTGAAGAAACAGAAACAAAGGTGGCAGCGTAAGCTGTCACTTTAATTTAATCAAGGATTAAACAAATGCGTATTGAATTACATAGTAATTATCACATGACAATTTACCCTGAAAATGCAGAAGACTTTGGATGCCCATGCGATAATCCTACGGATATCTTTTGGCAATGTAGGGTCTATGACCCTGATGGCAATCTAATAGATTGTCTTGATACTGATGTCTATAAAGACGATCAGTCTATTCCTGTTGACTTTCTCAAGACTTGTCTTGACCGTACTCAAAGATTACAGGGGTAAAAATGTTAGCATTTTTAATGTTTATGATTAATGGTATGGCATTAGTAACTATTGTACTAATGTCATTTACCTTTGAAACTTGGCAAGCCATACCAAATATGGTAATCATATTTGTGATTGTTATGGCAATTAATTACGTAGTAATGTATCTGAAAGGATAGTAATGAAATTTATTGAGATAAATTCTAGGCGCTACAATGCGTCATCAGCTAGGCTGACCGAGCCTGTGCGTAGGTCTTTGACTAAACGTGAAGAGCTACAGCGTAAGCTGTTTGAAAAGAAGATGGAACGAAATGCTACGTCCAGTGTTAAAGACACTGGGTGGTATGTCGTTAAATAGCAACTTTAATAGTCTCATAGTTATATAACACTTGAAATGTATATGAAAGTGTTATATAACATATGTAGACATTAACACTTCAACCGAAACAGTCCGATGTCGGACACTTTAAGAGGAAAAATAATGACCGTTACTAACGCAGAATTAAATGACCTGTTCCGTTGGACAGATGACATTGGCATGTTTGCCAGTGATCGACCAATCAATGACACTGAGAACCATACTGGTTCTTGTATACATAGGACAGATTTCTGTGACCAGACCTGTTATAACCTAAAGTTATACAGGATGTATGTCAACATGGCTAGTCGTGATGATCGTTGCGAAACTATCTGGCAGAAACTTAGCACGTTTAGTGCTGTTGAAGTTAGAAACTGGATTGCAAAGAAACGTAAACCTACTCAGCGTATCCGTCATATGACACGTGGTGAAGCATTTACTAATGTTGCCGATGTGTTCAAGGTCAAAGCAATGTGCTTAGACAATCCCGACACTTTGTGGTGGATACCGACACGAGCATGGCGTAATCCAGAGCTACGTGACTTGATTGAACGTGAGCTTATGCCGTTGTCAAACTGTGCAATCAACGCATCGTTTGATCCATCTAACACAGATGACGAATGGCGTATGATGCAAGATCGTGAATGGAACATTATGTTCTATGGTGACGATGATCGTACAGTTGCACCGAATGGTCAACGTATGTTCAAGTGTCCTAAGACACACAAGAAATTGTCTGGACATTGTAACGTGTGTAAGGCAGGATGTTTTGCACAGAAAACTATTAACCGTACTGTAGTAGTACATTTATCGGAGCATTAATATGATGGATGATTTATTTAACAACGTTAATGTGTGGCACAAAGGTAGAAAAATATCTGTTGCCCAACATTTTGATAGCCCTAGTTCTAGGTATAAT
>Ga0129351_1000854_pt1 | contig 11862 bp, 18 predicted proteins | sample CPBDNA_8_FD_94423 | JGI IMG/M metagenome (GOLD analysis project Ga0129351, IMG submission 94423) | Freshwater to marine salinity gradient microbial communities from Chesapeake Bay, USA - CPBay_Sum_27_0.2_DNA | ecosystem: Environmental > Aquatic > Marine > Coastal | place: USA: Chesapeake Bay... | reverse complement strand
TCTCTTTTAGCGGGGATGCGGCAATCGCTTCCGATAAAAGAGTTGTCCCGATGCCAATGACCGCGGCAGTTTCCACTGGGGTCAAAGAGATGCCACAAACGTTCATTTGCCACCTGGGATCTTGCTAAACGTCGAGGTAGGGCGCTTAACAGGGAGGGTAGGCGCAGGTGCATTAATGTTTTTGGCGGTGGTAGCGCCGTATCCAGGCTTGATGTAGGTCTTTGCGGTAGCCATCAGCGTTGACGAGGATAGGTTTGCATGGGCTGAGGGTTACCTGGGACAGGCAGACCGACAGTTTGAGAGGGCGGCTTTTTAATTTCCGAAATATCGGGGATTGGCAGACTCATGTATTGAGTCTTAGGCATCAATACGGGGAAGGCCATTGCTTAACTGCAACTAAACAAATTTTATCGCGTCTCAAGCCACATCTTCGATAGGGCAAAATCATTCCAAGTGCAATTACCTCGCCCGACTAAAGCTCGCTTGTTTGTTGTGTTGTAATTGCCGGTTGGGCTTGTGCCTAAGCCGAGACGAATGCCACTAATTCCGCCTTGGAGCGTATCAATGTGAGTTCCTGAAGCGCCCCTTCTAAGTTGGATTTGCACTCGTAAGCCTAAAAAACGATAGTCGTTGTTGCAAACTTCTGAACGCTGGCTGCTGCTTAAAGCGTAACCAAACATCTTCTTTTCGCTGCCACGCAACCCGTCCATATACGTGTATTCTCCTAGCTTATATGTCACCTTTTTGATGTTGATATAACCGCGAGGGTCACGGTATCTAATGGCAACTTTTTCTACACGGGCATAGCAGTCACGAGTTTGTGTTGTATCGTGCCCATTAAATAAAAACCAAACAGCAGTTACTTCTCTAAGCCAGCTAGATCTGGCATTATTTCCCATGTATACTCCATGGTTTCTTCCGCCCTCAGCTCCAATGTCAAACCAACGTGACTGTTGATAACCATTTGTATTTGTTTGTAGCCAGTAGTGCAAACCTTTTTGAGAAGTACCGCCCCAAGTCTGATTAAACGGGTTATTTTGGTCAGCACTGAAAGAATAAGTAGTATTACCATTGCCACTGCCCCACCACTCTTCACCACCAGTATTGACAACCTGCGTGCCTTCATAGATTTCATTATTGCAAGGGATTGAGCCGCCAGTGCCTTGCTTGACCTGACTGTCCCAGCCGCTCTTGTCGTACTTGAGATTGTGGGGATAGGTGAGAATTTGATCAGCCATTATTGAACGTAGTAATTGCCGTTGGATTTCGTAATCGTGTATGTTGGCATTGGAGGGCTAGACCAATAAGGCACCTTATTAGAATCAAGTCTTAAAACATAGCCGCTTGAACCTTCACTGCCTTTAGCCAGAATCTTTTTAACTCCTGTTGAGTCCCAAGACAACGCAACTGTTGAACTTGATTGCAGCGATCCTGTATTACTTTGAAGGCGTATCCGCGGGAGACTAGTACTGCTAGTGCCGTATGCGTAATAATACTCCTTTGTATAAATTCCTCCACGTGCCATAAAACTCTGGTCAGTAGTAAGGGTATTGACGTTACCACCGAGCCATAAATTTACAGAAGTAATGCTTCCGTTTTTATCGTTTAAAAACTTTAAATAAGAAGTATTTGTTGGTGGACTGTTATAGTTAAAACCTGTTTCTTTGGTCTTAAATACAAGCGGACTAGGGCCTTCCATTGTGTCGCCGCCCTTTTCGTTGACGTAGCGGTCGTCAAAATCAGCGGCGTAGCGCTTGATTTGCCACTTACCGTCGATGGCGTCCCAGCTATAGGTGATGCCGTTATCGCCCGTGAACTCGGCGGTGACGTTGGGATCAGGAAACTGGAAAGCCATGGTGGTTTTGCCTTAAAACAATTCTAGGTGGGAGTTCCGTAGTCACGGAAAGGCTCAAACCGCCAGGTGGGCAGCAATCCGGGGATGTTGATTAGATAACGGCTGCCGTCAAATGGTTCCATGTGCATTTTTGGCAACTGAGCCTCGATTCGTGTGTATTTATTGTTGCCGACGTTGAATGCAATTTTGTCGATCTTAGCCATATATTTGATGCCGCCGTCATAGTCGGTGATGCTTATGATCATTCTTTGGTTAAAGTACCAGTCAAATTCACTCGAAGTAGCGCCCCACTTTTCACCGAACTCGTTGTACTGGGATAAGTATATTTTGAATACCTCGCCGTTGTCTTTTTTAAACAGAAACTCGCCTCTATTGAGGTTTTCTGCCAAGGTTTCGTTCTTCATATATTTCCAGCGGCTGGGCTTGGGGATGATGCGGTCTGTTTCTTGAACTCCGGCGTCAGGAAGTTCAATAGCTGCAATTTTCTCGTCCACATAACCTTTATTAGCAGCTTGCGCGTCTGCTGTTGGTGTCCCCAATCCAGTGACCTTGTTGCCGCTCATGGCAATATCACCGGTCATTGTTCCACCAGTCAGAGCAAGCCGAGTGTCGCGCTGTTCGTTGACATATTTCTGATTGGCGGCGTGGGTATCCGCTCCAGGATCGGCAACGTGGTATAGATTCATCTCACCATCGTTGATGGCGATAAAGGTTTTGCTGTTGTCAGAAAGATCGTCTTGGCGGATGCGGAAAGTAACGTCTTTGTCTAATTGCTGGTTACCCCGCAGCTTCATGTAGCGGGCATCAGCGTCGTTTAGGTCAAGACCGGTGTCAACGCTAAAAATCTTGATTAAGTGCGCTCCGGTGGCGGGGGTGCCGTCACTGCGGTTCATTGTTTCGATTTGGATTGCTACATAATCGCCCGCATCTGTTGCATCTTGAATTGTGTAGATGCCGTAGCTGTTTTCAGTTTTTGAAATAACCTCGATTTGATCGCCAACTTGAATATCGTTGTGGGTAAATGTGACCCCATTGCTGTCTACATTTGCGATGTAAATCCAGCCGACAAGACTCCAATCGGTAGCAAGGGCTCCTTGGTTGAAATAGAAATTGCCGTCACCAGGCGGGCGACCGTTTTTTGAGGCGTCATCGATTGCGTTCCAGGTGCCGACGTAACGGGTGTTTTCGAGAGCGTCGATTTCCTGTTGGAGCGTCAGAACGTCTTGACGAATTTCGCTCTGTACGGTCTCTCCCGCTTGAACACGCCCCAGCAGTTCGTTTTGGACGATGAGAGCGGCGTCGATTGTGGCGTTAATGCCATCCAGGCTGACGGGTGGTGCGGCAGGCACCCATGCGCCGTCGTAATAGACGTAAAGAGTAAGTTCGTCTGCGTTGGTGTCGAACCAGAGTTTGCCTTCGTATCGGGGGAGAGTGGGGGCGGTGTCGGTAGCGGCGACGGGGATCTCAATTTCGAGTTCTTCGAGCGCTTTGACGAAGAAGGCGTTGATGTTGGATTGGACGGCCATGTCCCCTTGCGGGGAGATCATGCCTAGGGGGCTGCCGGGGTATCGGACAATTGCAGTCGGTCCAGTGCCGTCTTGTGCCAGGCGACCTGAACCGGTTGCAATAACTGTGTTGGTGAAAACTAGACCGCCGCCACCTGTACCGCCTCCACCGCCACCGCCAGTCGCGCCAGAGTATGCCTGGGTGCGGCCGTTTTCGAGGACTTCTTTGCCAGGAAGCATCTCCTTGGCTTTACCCCAGACACCGCCTGACTTAGGCCCGTAGATGCGCCAGTTGATGTTGTCGATGGCATAGTCGCCATCAGTGCCCATGTCGTTACGGGGTGTACCGCCGACAGTGTGGATGGTGTTGCCGTCAGTACCGCGAGAGCCTGTGGCACCCATCGGACCAGGGTCACCTTTTAAGCCCTGAGGTCCCTGGACATAACCTGCGCGAATGACGCTGCCATCGTCCAGACCGATGATCAACTCGCCAGAGATAACCGCGGCGGAGACGACAGAAGCCATATCAGCTAAGCACTATTCGCTGATTCTAAGTCTTGGTCACTCTTATCAATGCTTCCTCTGGTGACAGTGGAGCGCGTGAACCTGGCGTGCCTTTAATTAGTTCACGAAAGCGCTTTGCTCTGCCTTTCCCTAACACAGATTCTTGCGTGACATTGTTGGCGCGTCGCAAAAATCCACCCATTGTCAACGCCTTGCCATTCTGCTCACCTACGTCAGTCACCACTTTCCAATACATTTTGCCGTCTTTCCCTCGCACCTTATTTTTGTAGACGCGAACGTTGGCGGACTCTGCGGGCTTATCCTTTCGTAGCTCGATAATGCTTCGATCTCCTTCTGGTGGCTCGATGTCAGTGCGAGGCAAAATCATGCAGCGACAATTGGGATGCGCTGGGGCACTCTTCGGGAAATCACTGCGCTTCTTTTTCTTGATGCCATCAAGTGGTGCGCATATTGGGCAAACTCTGAAGTCCATGCTGGCATCCCATACCCAACCCACAATGACGTCGTCGTTAGCGTCCCAGATTGCGTTGTGAGTTTCTTGCGCCATGCTCATTACTGCCGTTCGGGCAATAGCACGCAGTTCACTTTTACTAGCTTTGTAGATGCTGCCAATCTCATCAGCTATTTGCTTATTGGTCAGGTTACCTAAAAAGCCTGCACGCACCTTCTTGTCAATCCGTCGCCATTGAGCAGTTGACAGAGGTCCAGTTATATCCTCAACCGCTTGATTCAAAACTTGCGTATTGCCTATACCTTCGACGGCCGCGGCTTGTAAATCTAAGATGTCGCCAGGGCGATTATCTAGATATTTTTGCCCCCAACTTGCCTGATACCCTGCCTCTTCTGGTAACTGCTGTCGTATGTCAGCCGTCAGCTGTGCCGCAGGAATATCAGAAATGGCACGAAGCACACCTTGTAATTCTTTGTATGCTAACTCTCGTTCAATACTGCCTTCTGGCAAATTGCTAATAATTTGACGCACACGGTTAATAGCTTGCCGTAGCTCACGCGTGGACGTGCGGGCGAGTTCTTTCGCTCTATTTTCTAAGCGAATGATGTTGCGGATAATCGCAAATGCCTGCTCTTCGTTCACTCATCCTCACCCTCGCCAGGCTGGTTACCCTCGCCAACCTCAGATAGCTTGCTGATACGGTCAACTTCTTTCTCGACATCGTCTAGCTCTTCAGCCTCGGTAGCAGACAAAATCTCTTCGATGTCAACATTATCATCGAGGATCTCACCACGACGTAGCAGCTTTAGTGTGGTCTCCTTATCGAGAATGTTGGAGTTGAACAGGCTAATCAGCTGCGCGATCTGTTGACCCTCTAGCTCACCAGCATTAAAGTCACGGTCAATCTGAACCTCAGGGGGTTCAACGCCTGCATACTTTGCTGCGTAGTTAATACCTTGTTGCAAGCTTTGCTGCAGGTTGATGCTGATCTGAGCCAACATGCTGTTAGTGTCAGCACGGTCTAGCGCTTTGGCAGTGCCAGATTCTGCCATATTCTTAGGCCGCGCCAGCATGGTAATCCCTAGCGTGCCAATCTGATCTTCTAGATCTGATAGCTCAGCTTGCAGTGCATCAAATGCAGCTGATGCAGGCTCAACATACTCGACACCACCTTCAGGCGGCATAGCGATCGCGTTACCAACGCTAAGTTGCGCTAACTCATTATTAGCATCATCCCAACCGCGCAGGACAAGTAAAGGGAATGCTGCCACATGCAAGCTATTCAGCAGCGATGCTTGTAGCTGGTAATGCTGAATGTTGAGGTGAGCTAGCTCCTCAAGTGGCGGCTTGGAAACTAGCACTGCCTCACGTTGAGAATATACAACGCTAAGTGGCACTTCCTCAAGACTGATGCTGCCAGATTCGGTTAGCTGATAGCTATTGGAACCGTAGTCATCTTCCTTCCAAACCTCATACTTGCCAGGTTCTACGACTCTGACTTGACGGCAGACCTTATTGCCGAACCGACCTTCGGGCTCAGTGGTGAACTCACGCAAGCGTACCTGTTGGATTTTGCCGTCAGCTTCAGTAGCAGAATGACGCCAGCCGAGGATGTTAGCTGCCTGCTCAATGATGAAGTAGGGCTGAGCGTTTAACTCTCGCTCTTGCCTGAGGGTAACCGCATCATTTGACGGAAAATCACAGAGAAATCCGCAATGCCCATATGCGATAGCCGAGTGGAGCACTTTGCCCATAAACTCGTCCAGATCGCTGTTCTGGCGGTCAACATTTTCTCTCCACTGTGCCCAATACTCTTCGTCGCCACCTTCGAGGATGATGGGCTTACGCAGGATCAAACCGACAGCAGCCTTGATGACCCGATCGAGCAAAGGGGTCAGGACAGAACGGTTGATCCGTGTTTGGTAGCACGCATCTGACTCATTGTTAAGTCTGGGCAGGTATCGCTCAGCTTTACTGCGCAGGTTGATGGTGCCAGCTAGCAAGTCTTGGATAGTCCACCAGCGTTCTGCCATGCCCCAGTATTGAGGCGAACCATGGCCTGGATCCTCTGGGTTCTCGGCTGAAAAACCACTAGCGCCTTGCCAGCCTTGGTATCCATAGACCGAGTAACTAGGAAACATTTTCCTCCGTGACCGCCTTGGTCTTACGACGTGGTTTAGGAGTCACAGACTCGTCTTTAATGATTTTAGCTGCCGCTTCTTTTCTCAATCTGTTGACACGCAGCTGTGGGAACCATGCCTCTTGCGATGAACTGGGATACCAACAGGCCATTACGGATTTTTTGCTCTCAGTAGCCTAAAGGGTAAAGCATTGGACTCATGCTGGACAAAGACGACATCGTCAACAGCTTGGAGCATGAGTTCCTTATGGTAAGCATGAAACGAGACTTGGATAGGGTCAGCGATCCAGAGGAGTTAAGGCAAGTGTGCCTGCAGCTGATCACGCTACTAGAAACGCAGAAGCAGACCTTTAAGAATATGATTTTTGGCTTGATAGAAGAGGATCCGTACGAAACCTAGACTGGCAGTGATGGATGCCTAGGGGCTGTGGACAGGAATCTGCCCGAACGCTTCTGGGGTTACGTCAACCGCAATGGGCCAACAGCGGAGCACATGGATTCGCGTTGCTGGCTGTGGACGGGGTCAAAGACAAAGGACGGATATGGGCGTTTTAGCTGGGAAGGTAAGACGATTGGGGCGCACAGAGCGTCTTTTTTATTGAGCTACGGTAGCCAACCTGAGGTAGTGTGCCATAAGTGCCACGTGCGTGATTGCGTACGTCCCGAGCATCTGTATGCGGGTGATCTGGAGAGCAACTTAATCGACTTGATGCTGCATCGGATCAGGAAGGACGCGGCATAATAGGTGTGCTCAGCGGGTTGGCGCCCCTGAGCGTGACCACCTACCTGCAATAGGCGATGCCAAAGCATAAGGCACTTCCTCCGTTGGCGGAGCTGATGGATGCGTTTACTTACGACCCTGAAACGGGGTTGTTCACTCACGCCAGATACAAATGCGGACGAGCATTGGCGGGGATGCCAGCAGGCAGCAAGAACAAGAAGGGTTACATCATCATTCAGCACAAGCGCCAGCTTTTAAAAGCTCATCGCATGGCATGGGTGTTTATCACTGGTGATGACCCTGGCGACATGCAGGTCGACCATATTGATCGCAATCGAGCAAACAATCGGGCAAACAACCTACGCCTTGCTGATGCTCAGCTAAACAGAAACAACACAGAGCCACCCAAGGGTTACACCAAGATCGGCAAGAAATATCGAGCCCAAAGATGGGTCGAGGGGCACATGATCCACTTAGGGATGCACGATACCCCTGAAGAGGCAAACGCCGCTTATCGTCAAGCCATGTAGCAGCATCCGCGATAGCACAGCGCTTCAGACTTGCGAACTAACTGAATTTGCGCCTGCTTGAGTGCCTTCTCCTTCTGCAGGCGTGCCCTGATCATCTCCAATGCTGTCATGGTTCGGTAGCGATTGTTACCGTAATTCTGACTAGCAAGGGAAAATCGTGTCGCTCAACATGATACATAGGGAAAACCCCCGCCAGACGCCTTGACTCGCCTAACAGGGGTTCTCCGCTTTGGCTCGGGGCATGAACATTCCACCGAACGGTATGCCGCTGTACGGGGCGACTCCCCTGCTCGACTCGAGCAGACTTAAATCTTAGCAAGAAAAAAGCCCTGCCGTTAAGCAAGGCTCGAACTCACTTCTTCTTTGCCTTATTCTTAGCGCGGCGATTGGCTTTGCTACCTTTGCCACGGCTGGATGTTGCTCGCATCGCTTCACCCTGTTGGGCTCGGATGTAGCTTGACTGTGCCTTGGTTGGGCGCTTGCCTTCTAAAGCAGCATTGCTTACACGCTTGACAAGTGCTTTCTTCTTTGTAGCAGCTGAAGTCTTGCTCTTCGCAGGTGCCGCTTTTTTTGTAGCAACCTTTTTGCTGCTTGCTTTCTTGGTCGTAGCACCCAAATTGCCGGACTTGCCGCCACGCAGGCTCTTGGTTACACGAGTCAAACCAGACTTGGCGCCACCTGCTTGCCTATTGAAAAACTTTGCATCCTTTGAGCCAGCACCTTTGGATTTAGTGATCGAATCCGCAAACTTGGTAGCAGCCCGTGCCTTGCCAGATGCTTCTTTGTATTTGGCCCGAGCCTTCGTGTTCTTCTCGGACTTGCCCATTTTGCCAGCAGAAGCGCCACCGCCTTTGCTAGCAAACCTGCCTCGTTTGTCCCTGACGTAACGCCTTGCCATTGTGATGCACGGGGAATAAACTCCTTCCTCAGTCTATTTTTAATAAATGACCGTTACACCTGAGATTTTGGAGCGCATGGTAGCAGCGTTGGAATCAATTGCTTGCAGCCTTGAGACCGTTGAAGAATGGATCGAAGCTCAATACGAGGAAGAGGAAGAGGACGAAGGCTTTGGCGGTGAAAAGGATATGACAACTGACCTGCACAAGCTGCCGCATCCCAACGCCCGACGGTAGGCATAAAAAACCCTAGGGCACGACTCCTAGGGCAGATGACGCATTCTTTTGACAACAGCGCCTCAGCGCTTAGATGGATTCGATGTGATTGTCACGGGAGCTGCCATAACAGACTCCTGAATGGACATGTCTGATCAGGTCACCTCTTGCGCCGAGCATGAAAGGACTAGACCATTGTCTCACGCTTCACCTCTTTTGCTGTGCCATCAGGGGACACCTTGATAACACTATGAACACGAGGTTCACCGTGCTTTGGTTTGAGGATGCGCCCAACGGCGGTAACGGGTGAGTCGGTCATTTGCGCTTACCTTTTCGTGAGAAGGACCTAACCAGTATCTCACGGGTTCTGCGCTTCTAGCGCGTCGGCAATCCTTTTTAACTGTGCGGCCACTACCACTAACGCTGCAGCACGAGGGTCTACCTTCAGGTCTTTATTCAATCGGCTAAACGCTGCTAGCTGCTCAGACAGGTCTTGTGGATCTACCATCGTGGCCGCGGCTACCTACGGGAAGCGTAGACACCAGGCATAACCTTCGACGCATTGCCTGTCTGCCATGGCTTGACCTGATTAAACGCTCCAAGAATTAAATATCCAGCCGCATCAGTCCAGTGTTCGATGTTGGCAGTCTTGTCAATCACGTAATCCTCGCTGCCTTCCTTATACGTCACATTCCGCAGCGCCTTGATCGTGTGCTTACAGCGTGGGTGAATCATCAGCTTGATATCACCATTTGCATTGCGCACCATCCAGTTCGTACTGTTAATTTTGTCTTTCACCGCCCAAGGATGGCGAGGGCTAATACAAGCAAAACCATATTTGCGAATGATGCCATGATCGGTTTCACCTGCGGCACTCGTCTTTCGTGCTGAGCCAGTCGGGTCGGGATAGGCAACAATTCGCCGGTCAGGGAAACGTGCTTTGAGCATTGCGCATACTTCATCGGTATTGGACTGCTTAACGGCCACTTCATCCCAGATGTGAATAGTGTCGCCAACACGACTTGCCAACACACCAGCCATGATCGATACGTTGAAGTCAGTGCCCCAGAGAATGTCTCCACCAGTGTCCTTTACGCTGTCAGAGATATTGTCGTTATCAAAGTCTGGGTAAACGCGACCTGTCAGCGTCTCAAAGCTTGCTAAGTATTCCTGCCTAAACGTCCTTTCGTCGAGAGTGCGCTTGGCAGCTTCGATCTCTTCAGCAGGGACGTTACCGCCTTGTATTGTCGTATACGAATGAGTTGACCAGTCAGGCTGTTCTTCAGCCGCCTCCCAAAGGTCATGAAACCAGTTAAGGCCAGCAGGCGTCGTGATAAACCACGCTGGACCACCTTGGTCGCTGAGCGCAGGACGTAATACCATCTCCCACGCTTCCTGCTTGACATACGCGGCTTCATCCACGATGAGGCTAGAGAGCGACACACCTCGAAGGGAATCAGCATTTTCTGCACCTTTGAGAGCAATGACGCTGCCATTGGTCAACTCAACAGACAGGTCAGATTCGTTCTTTTTAACAAACATCTCCGATGGCACCATCATCTTCAATTGGCGCCAAGCGATCTGTTTTGCTGATTTATAGTTCTGGGTTACATACCAGTTGAGCGTTCCAGGTCGTTCAATAGCCCACGCGACAAGACGAGATATGCACAAGTATGTTTTACCGAAGCGTCTTCCGCTGCAAAGCAATTTAAATCTGCATTCATCGTCCCAGACCTCACGCTGCGGAATAGTCAGTCCGTCATAAAGGTGCTTGGCAAAGGGTGACCAATCAGTGTCGGTAACAGCCTCAACGGGTGGTTCAAGTAAGCGCCCCTGAGGCACAAGGGCGAGCAGGCTCATATATCAAGACCGATCATTTTGCCTTGGGCTTGAACGCTATTGATAGCCACTTGCATTTGTCCTTTTTTGGCCGCGGCCTGTTCATATGTGCGGAGACGGTTAAGAGCTTCAGCCACCCAAGCGGGGCGTTCCATCTCTGCATCTTTGAGCAACTGTTCTCTTGCGCGAGCGATGTAATTATCAGAAGAGCGGTCACAGAGACCGTACTTTTCTCGCAGAAAATTGCAGATCTGAGTACGGGACCAGCCATTAGACAACATCCCGTAACACTCGTCTGTGCGCCTAGCAGCCTCTACTTTCGTCGCCTTAGTTCCTTTTGCCATTTATTGCAGAAGGATTCTTCACTTTAATTCTAATGATTATAGACCAGCTTTGACCTTTTCTTGGAAGTCTTGCCAGAGCCCTGTGTAAAGGCCGTGCATGGGGTGTTCAGGTTTATGTCGTTGGTCGAGGCGGTATAGCCAATCGAGAGCCATGGTGCGATTGGTTTGGGCTTGGGTGTCTTGAGCACCTGGGGCGTTACAGGCAACGCGAATTCTGGCGATGTCGTAGAAGGGGCCAGCGGGCATCAGGGTTTGACTTTATAGAGGTGTCGACGGATGCGTGCAGCGGAGAGAGCTTCTCTTGAGAGGTCTAGAGCTGCGTGATGTTCGTCATTGTGCTGTAAGGCTAGAGCGATGGCGAGGAACTCTTGGATATTGGCTTGGATCTTTTTTTTGCAGTCTTCAGTAGAGAGCTGCGGGTAGCCGTTTGTCGCAGGCTTAGGGAACTTCATTGAGTTGAGGACTTACAGGTTGGGGCCTTCAGAACGCACGATCGCTTGGGACTTTTCAGGGAACTAAGGGACAGTGATTCACCCAATCATGCCTCGGGGTCAGGGTACCACGGGGATGAGGTTAACACGCTTGTCGCGGTGACGAAATTTTTTGGGGAACTCGACGATGGTGGTAGCGGGGTCGACGAGGGCTTCGATGGGTTGAGAGGTGTAGAAGCGCCAGGTGCAAACGTTGCAGGTACGTTGCCGGACGATCTGATTGTCGCGTGTGTAGTAGGTGCGAGCGGTGATGTTGTCTTCAGCGTTGCACTTAGGGCAGCGAGGGATGGGGTATTTAGTGCGTTTGCCCATTGTTGATAGCGGTGCGTAGCTGAAGGCAGGCGGGAAC
>Ga0129351_1000853_pt1 | contig 11870 bp, 7 predicted proteins | sample CPBDNA_8_FD_94423 | JGI IMG/M metagenome (GOLD analysis project Ga0129351, IMG submission 94423) | Freshwater to marine salinity gradient microbial communities from Chesapeake Bay, USA - CPBay_Sum_27_0.2_DNA | ecosystem: Environmental > Aquatic > Marine > Coastal | place: USA: Chesapeake Bay... | reverse complement strand
CATACGCTTAGCTGCTTGGGCTTCTTCAAACGCATTAAAAACCTCAGGCGGTCTCCACCCTTCTTTAGTAAAACCTATCTGCCACATACGCCGGAAAAAACTACTGTTTTGTTCTAAGACTTGCTCAGGCGTAGGCGCTTTCATAGCCATGCGAGGCTGAATAGGTTCAAGCTCTCCTGTTTCAGGATTCTTAACCATAAACTCTTCAGAGAGCTTACCATTTTTCCAAAGCTTTTGCTTAGCCTCTTTCATATGAGACATTACAGCATCTACTTTTTCGCTTTCTTTTAAAGCAGTCCACGGTTTTTTAAATGCGTTGTTAGCAATTTTACCTAAGAGTGGTGTATCTAGCATAAGGCCGATAGTTCCACCAAAGATTAAACCATCACTTACAAGAAGCTTAAGTCTTTGTTCTACAATAGAATCTTCTTCTGGGTTAGTTACAAAATAATCAGCAAAGATAGACCCTTCTTCTATATCCAAGGGATCAGTTAAAGCAGAGAATATATTCTCTTCTCTGTTTGCTAACACCTGATCAGTAACTATACCCGACATTACGCCAGACTTAAACGCACTTAAACCTGCGGCTCGTCCAGCTTGGAAGATAGCACTGCCCCCTCCTACATAACCAAGAAGAGTAGGAGCGATCTCGCCTATAGCACTAGCGTAGGGTGAATCAGCAGTACGTGTCTCTACCCAGTCCCTAGCTTCACGAGACTCTTCTACTTTATTACGGACAAACTGAACGAAGTCAGAGTCTTCGCCTGCAACAAAAGAACCTACGTCGCCTGCCGCAGTCATGATGTTTTCACCGACAGTAGCAAACCCAGAGGCTGTGCTCTCAGCAAAATCCTGTGCGGTCTCTACAGCCGCCTGTCCGAAGTCTGAAATAGACTCAACCTGTTCTTCTACCCACTCGCCTGTGTCAGCCGCAAAGTTTTTAGCAGCATCAAAGAAAGATTCTTCTTCATCTTCTTCCTGCATAAACTCAGGAGCAAACTGAGCCACCAGCTCATTGTCTGTGATGTAGTCAGGAGCGCCTTCTACTTTTATTACTCTACCGTCGGGAAGAGTTACTCTACGAGTTGCCATTAATTTTTAGAACCAAGCAAGGATTGAATGTTTCTTTTATAGGGCGTATAGATTTCAGGGAACTTAGGCCCATACTTTTTTAAAGCTTTAAGCTCATTCTCCGATAAATCTCTAGGATCTCGCGCTGTTAAATCCTTTATCATTTCTTCTTGCCTAGAATCTATAGCCTGATCTATCCATTCAAATGGGTTAATAACTTCATTAATTCGCATTAAGTTTTCTGGAGGTATTTCAGGGATAACGTACTTTCGAAAGAATGACTTTTCTTTTGGGTCTACGTTCCGCATTACTTCACTTTCTGCTGCCCTTTCTTCTGTAGCTTCATTGACAACCTCTGCTGTCATTTCATTACCTTGGTTATCAGTAATACTAATCTCTTGTCGTTGATCAGCAGCGGCTACGGGTGTTGCTTTTGTACCTAGTACAGCCTTCATCATAGCTTTTACAGAACCATAGTAATCTTCTATAGCTTTCATATCAGGTTCTGTCCTAAGTACTTTTTTACCTGACTCGTCCATTATATCTTTTGTAAACATTCCGGCTTCGTCATTTCGAATAGCGTTCTGTAACATCTCCATAGCCTGTCGATCTACAGGATCTATTTCAGTTTTACGAAACCCATCGTTCATCATTATTCTTAACGATCCTGAAAGTATAGCCGCACTACGTTCTGTTGGATCATCTAGTTCATTAGCTTCTTTGTGCATTTTAGCCAGAGCTTCGCGGCCTTGCGGGTTTGTAACATTCATAGCTTGAGCTAACATATCAGCGTCTCTTTTTTCTGCTGCTAATATTTCTCTTGCTATAGCTTTGTCGCCTAGTTTTACGTCTTCTAATTGTTGGGAGAATCTTTCCCCCGTAGTTTCATCATAGATAAGACGTTCTCTTTTAAGTGTTATAGTTCCGTCTTTATCTTTTGTAACTCCAGTAGTTCGCTCAACAGGAGCATAAGGATCTTCAACAAAAGACTCTATGAGTTTTGCTTTTGTTGTTCGATTACGAGAATCATCCCAAAGCTTTGAAAGTGTAATAAAGTCTTCATTAGGGATAAAATGACTTTCTTTAAGCTTAGCCAATAACATAGCATCTCGCTCATCTTGAGATTGCCCTGTAATTTTATCGCCTAACCACCGACCCGCTGCTTGTAAAATATTAGTAGGTCTGTTATTTTTATCTCTTAAGTAAGCAACTAAGTCATCTTTAGTTGTAGTCCCAGCATAAGCTTCGTCTAGTCTACGTACTATTTCATCTTGTTTCTTGGCGTATTTTTCAGCCTCTTGTCGATTAAGTTCCGTTTGTTGTTTAGCAAGCTTGGCGTTAATTCCAACCCATTTGTTTTGTTGTTCTAAAGATTCAAACATACGACCAAACTCATAGTCGTAAGTATTCATACCTTCGTTAAAAATATTCTGTTTATAGTTAAGGTATTCTTTAGTTTCAAGATCTGTCATCTTATACAGTCTTTGTGTCTCTGAGTTCATGATTTTTTCTTGAAAATCTTGATCCTTTCTTTGAAAGAAAGACTGCACAGCACCAGCCCCAAGCTGAAGACCCAGCCCCATCAACAAATCTCTACGTTTATTTTTCTCTGCTCGTTTCTCTTGCTTACGTACTCGCTCAATCTTACCAGAGAGTAAGCTCTCACCTAGTTCTGTAATATCTGGTCGTGCCATAATCTTATCCTAAAAGGGACTCTTCTTCAGGGGCCATGTCTACCCCTTCACTATCGTTTGAAACCTCTGAGATCGGCTCAGATTGCGTCTGAGGGGCTAATAGAGACTCCTCTGGTGCCTCGTCAAGACGCTCAGTGATCTCTTTAGGCAGTGCACCCTCGGGTACTTTCTTAGACTCAGGCGTCTTAGATGAGATAGCTTCTTTAAACTTAGATATCTCTCCTATCTGTTCCTCATCTTCATCAGGCTCGTCGTCAATCCTGAAGTCAATCTCTGCTCGTTCAGCCAGTGCCATAAACATATATGCCGTAGGCTCAGCCAACAGTAGCATCATATCAGGGTTCCATTTACCAGCCCTAAAGCCCTGATACAGAAGGTTTTGAGTCAGCTCCATAATACTAGCCTCACCAGAATCTAACAGGCTCATCATAGGTACATAGGTATCTTCTTCAATAAGGTTACTAAAGATCCACTCCTGAGCCTGCTTAGCATTAGTAAACTGAGGTGGCTTCTCGTAAGGCGCAGGGTTCTCGGGGTCATTGGTTAAGCTCTGGCCGGGGATGGGTCGTTGGAACTTAGCCATTTCCTCGGCTACTCTTAGGTCTGTGCTCATGCGTAACCTCTGGGCTGGTAGCTATAGATTTGATCAAAGAGGGCGTTGTAGTTAGTATTAACCATACCTTGATTGAATGTACTCATGAATGGACTGGACTGAAGACTATAATCTACTCCACCTGTATAAGCCAGACCGCCACTAGCAGTCTGTACTTGCTGGGTCTGAGGCATAAGACCCGTAGCTTGCATCAGGTAGTTACTGCCTACTTTTGTTATATCTGAAACAAACCTGTCTTTTGTGTTCTTAGCAAGCTGACCAAATAAAGATTCGTTCTGCTCTGTTGCGGCTTTGGCTGTTTCTTCGATAACAGCTTCGGTTGCTTCTACGGGATCGTATTCAGGACTCATAGGATCTTTAGAAGAGTACTGCTTAGTTATTTTGGTTTGTTCATATTGCGGGTCCATTGGATCTTTTGTTGGATCTATGGATACAGGCTTAAGCTCTCCTTTCTTAGCTGCTATTTCGGCAAGAGATCTTTCGTGGAAATCCAAACCAGCCGCATCTGTCTTCCAAGGATCAAGGATACCTGCCGCACTCTCTCGTACTGCACCAACACTCTTACCTACACCGTCCATCCAAGACTGAAAGCCGCCCTCTGGGTTCATGCCAAACTTAGTCAGCGTTGCATCACTGACTCCCATCTTGCTCAAGAACCCACCACCTACTTCTTTAACAAACCCACCGATAGCATCAGTAACAGAACTGAATACTTTACCAGCAGTCTTGCCAAAGTTAACAGCAGTCTGAAGGACTTTACCTATGCCTTGAAACAATGCACTACTCGAACCGCCCAAGGCCGTAGCTGCTTTTCCTAATAGGCCCCCGACCCCCGGCAGGAGAAAGGATAGTCCTATTTGTCCAATGATACCAAGCTTACCCATAAACTTACCAATCTTCTTAAAGGTACGCTTAATAGCTTTACCGATCTTTTTAAAGACCTTCTTAACGCCTTTAAATATTTTTTTAAAAATTCCCATTAGGTGCCTCCACTCATCATAGCGCCAAATGTTTTAATAATAGAATCAATCTTAGAGAACGATGTGCTGCTTGGGTTTTCGTGACTCAGGGCTGTAGCATACAGGTTAGTCGCATTAGTCTGATAAGCAATATAAGACTGCTGATCAAACGCTGCTTCGTCCCTTAACTGCTGCCACAACATACTAAGTGCACTTGACTCTAAGTTAAACGAGTTCATTGCATTCTGTTGGTTAATAGCATTAGCAGCTGCCGTGTCTGCCGTGTTAGCCTGCCGTCTCCAGTTGACATTACTCTGTTCAATAGCCTGAGCATTAGCAGCATTCCATTGATCACGCTGAAACTCTACTTGAGCATTGAACTGCTGAACCTGAGTATCTAGTTGAGTATTAAACTTCTCAGCTTCTGCTTCCATACCAGCCTCTTGCAGCTGAGCAACATTATATTGCTGTGCATTAAACTGCTCCATCTGGTTAGTCATTGCAGAATTTTGTAGGTTAACCTGATTAGCTAGGTTAGCCATAAACGTATTGATTTGGTTTTGAGACGCAGCGTTAAACTGTTTACCTGCATTAACAGCAGCTTGGTTACTCAGTAACTTCTGCATACTGTTCTGCGTATTAAGCATTTCCATCTGCTGCTTATTAGACAGGTTAGTAACATCCATTTGTAGGAAGTTACGTGCGTTTTCAATCTGAACTCTTGTTAGCGCGTCTGCATTAGCCAGATCTTTTTGCGCCATAAGCGTAGCTTCTTGAAGTGCAGCTTGCTGTTCGTTATTAACATTTGTTAGTACCGCAGTCTGCATCCATTTACTATTAGCCAGCTCTACTTGTTGAGACGCGCTAAACTTAGCCATATCCATACCAGCTTGAGTACTGGCATTATAGATAGCTGTTTGCTGAGCAGCATTTAAGTTAGCTATTCCAAGCTCAGAAGATATCTTAGCTTGTAATGCAATCAGCTCTGCGTCAGTCTGAAACGCTACGATTGCATTCTGCTGGTTAAGTTGAGCTTCGCTAACATCTGTTTGTGCCTGAAGCTGAGCACGAGTCAGCTCTGCTTGTTGTCGGTTGGCTAGATTTTGAGCTGCGCGTTCTTTGACAGCATTAGCATTGCCTTGAGCTATAGGCAGCGCAGCAGAAACAATAGCACTAAAGAGTGCTGTTCGTCCTACAGTAGAAGCTGACATACCTCTAGCTGCCATTGCCTGTTCGACTGCACTAACAGCTGGTAAAGCCCACGAAGGAGTCTCGCCATTTTCCATACCCTCAAGGAGCATGTCCATCTGCTTAGATACTAATGCTTCAGCAGGAAGATCCGCTACTTGAGCTTGAACCTCAGGGTCCATGATATCAATATCTTTTAGCTCAGGCAACCCAGTACGGTCTACATTAACATCTCCTGCTTGTACAGCCTGAGCAAAAGCTCCCTGAGATAACGTGTCATCGACTAGCTTTGCTTGGCCTTTAACAATATCTCTGTCTTCTATAACAGCAGCTTTAACATCAACTTCTTCATCAGCAAGCACAGCTTCTGCTACCCGAGATATCTCTCCTTCAGCAGCCTTACCAACTTCTAGTTTTTCTATTTGATCTGCTTCGTAAGTGGAAGCGTCTACATCTCCGGGGCCTGCTGCTGTAGTAACAGTACCAGCTTTAGTATCTAGGGTTATGTCTTCAGAGACTGTACCGGGAGTAACGGCTGTAACTTCTTTTATTTTTTGTACATCTTCTTGTCCGGTAACAGTACCTTCGGGTAACTTACCGTCTTTAATAAGAGATTCTTGGGTAATAGTTGTAGCGTCAGACAGAGTTTTTTCGCCTGAAGCAAACGCTTCTAAGTCGCTTTGAACAGAAGATCCTTCAGCTGTAGGGGTTGTTGTTGTACCTGTACCCGCTGCTTGTTGGCTGTTTAAGTATGCTTGCCAAACACTAGAATCAATAACTCCCATAGCCGGGAGACCAGCAACATTATTAGTCCCAAGCCTAGATTGCTGATAAGCCTGTACAGCGGCTAATTGTTCTGGTGTTAGCGTTTTTGCTAACCCTTCACTAACGCCTGTTGTAGTACCGGGAGCACCACCTGTAAGTTGTTGAGGAGCCGCTACACCAGTAAGTTGTTGTTGTGCAGAAGTAGGAGGAGGGGTGTTAAAAGGATTACTAACCATTGTAGTAGCAGGGGCTTCTTCTGGTGCAGAAAGAGTCTTACGGCCACCTTCTTGTTCCTGCCCTGTACCTAAGTTTTTACGACCACCCTGACTACCGTCAAGTCTTTTAGGTGCTATAGAACCAGCTACACCGCCTGTGTTGTAACCTTTCCTTTTAGATTTCTTTCTAGCCATAATGAAATATTATACCATATTTTTAGTCAAATGTCAAGACCTTGACCGTATGTCCTGTATAGTCTTAACTGTTTTACTAGCTAAGGGTACGCCAGCACCTACACTGAATACAGCTACAACTAAATACTGATACCAGTCAGGTGTTAAATCAAGTGCTGCAAATCCATCTTGTACGATCTGCGTAGCACCGGGAATAAAACAAAGCACTAAAGGAATAGAAATAACTAGAGTAATATACTCGTCTTTCCAAGAAGTACTTAGATCTTCTATGCGTTTCATGTCTGCAAGAAACTCAGAAGCCTCGGCCTGCTGAACCCCTTCGAGGGTTTTAATATGACGAGCCTCTTCTAGTTCTTTTTTCTTGAGCCGTCGATCTCCGATACCATTAATTACATCAGCAATAGGCGCAATAAAAAGTTTAAGCCATTCCATTATTAAGCCATGTAGTCTTTAAGTATGCTTGTTACGACAACAAAAGCAGTAGTACCTACTACCCACATAATAATCTTTGTAGCGTACTTACCTACATTAGCTTCGATAGCATTTTTAACCATCGGAGGTACTTGTTCTTCAATAGCTGATCGTACATCTTCACGAGTTAATCTAGCTTCATCTGTTTTATCCATACGTTTATGTAACGCTTGAAGCATCCCTCGATTAACGCCCATGTTTTCTCGAGACTCACGAGCTATTTTATCTAGTATTTTAATTTCAATTTCATGGTTATCTACTCTTTGTTCAACAGTAGACATCCTTCTATCGAGATCAGTCACAATTTTTTCCTTTCGTGTTCTGGTCCGTAGACTACGTGGTTAAACTCATGTTCTAACACATGCTTTATTTCGTCTTTATTAGGGCTTTGCGCTACGTAAATATGAATATTTTTAGTTCCTATACCAAACGCACAGCCATAAGCATCTATACATCCTAGTTGCTTTAACTCTGAAGGATCAACTATACTATAAAAAATTACAGCCGAATCTTTAGGAGTAAAGTTTTGAGTCTTAGATACTGTTGTTGTAAGGGGCAGTATTCGGCAGCTAGTTAGTAATAAAAGTAAAACTAACCATTTCATAACCTTTGTACCTGCGAATCATTCAGCCGCTTGTTGAAAATCTTAACCTTGCGGATGGTGCCGTTCAGGTAGTTGTTGCTCAGCCGGCTCTTGCCTATATTGATATTGTCAAGGTTTGCCGCTACTGGTGGCGTGGCAGATGTGTCAGTATCTTGAGATACAGCGCCTTGATACAACTCAAGATCGTTGGCGGCATTCGCAAAGGCCGCAGAATCCACAACACCGGGAATCTGCACGGCTTGCCCCGAGCTTAGGAAACCTTGGTTGACGTTCCCGCTTTCAGATGAGGCTTGTACATTACCGGAAGTGTCCACGAAGATTCCAAAATGGTCATCGCCCGTAGCCCCATCATCCACTGACAGGATGTACGAATCTGAACCGGGGGTTAGGTCGCCTGCGCCATACACAAACTCAGCGCTCACCGTCATCGGAAAGCTGTCTGCAACACCTGTAGCGGAGTACGTCAGAAGATCAGCATCCCTAGCCGCTGACGTAGTAGTCGTAGGCTGGTAGCTTGTGGGGAAGGAGCCTGCTTCTACTTGTGCGCCCCATACGAGGATTGATGAGGTGCCGTCGCGGTCAGTGGTGATGTCGCCGTCCCCATCAGACAAAGTTATGAGCACCCGCCCAGCAAGATCGGTAGTGGTTGAGAAGGTTATAGAGCAGCGATACCAGCCATCCCCAACGCTTTCAATGTGCGCTGTGTGGTTGGCGCTTGTCGTCCCTACCGTCCCTGCTGACAGGTTGAAGAACGTATCACCGTTCCCGCCTGCGTCAAAAAGCTGTGTGCGAAGCGCGACCCACGCCAACTGGTCAGCTTTGAAGTACCCCCCATAAGTATTTGACCCGCTAGATACGGTGAGGTCTTGGTAGATAGATAAGACACCAGAGCCTCCAGCATTATCATCAATCAAGCGATTGGCTGTTTTCGTGCCGTCTGGGGCCCTTGCATAGTTTTGCGCGTCTGCCGTCACAGAATTAACCCAAGTCGCGGATAAATCCTCTGACTGCAAACAGATATTAGTCCTAGCCTCCTCTGCCAGATAGCCCAGAGGGCCGTCAGCGTCCCATGTGGAGGGAATGTTCTGCTCTATGGTTACGTTGCCATTGACGGTATAGGTCGCACCATCTGGGCAGACTGCCGTGGATGCGCCGGGAGTGAATGCTCGGGCGTCGAAATCTGCTACTGGAGTTGCAGTCAGGCTATCAGACGCAATCAGAGCTGCCCTGTGGATCTTGCCGTTGGTGTTGCCGTTTGCCCCGGCGTTGAAGGAGCCTACCTCTAAAACGCCAGTGCCGACAAATGCGGAAGTAACTCCCCCGCTAACTGTCCTATTGATGGACAAGGGAACCCACGCCAGCTTGTCGTATGGCGTCAGGACTGATTGCTTTGAGTAGTAGAAGTTTGCGTTACCCGCATTAAAAACGTAAGCCAGCCATATCCCAGCGCCGTCCGTCACCGGGACCGCCGTGGCGCTTGTAGCGTTCTGACTTCCAGTCGATCCATCAGCAGAGACCGCCAGGATCATTGTCCCGTCCGACTGAATACCTGCGCCAAAAGTTCTCTGACTTCCTGTGTTCGTCCATTTGGACATCAGGTACTCTGACGAGGCTGGCGTCCAGTCGTCAAGCGCCATATACCCGATAACGCAAAACTCGGTTGTTACGTCCAGAGCAGCAGCGTCAGGCGTAGAGATATAATCCCCACTTGCCCCCGGAAAATCACCCCACCTGGCTAGAGGCGAGAGTGCCTTGGCTGCGCCGTTGAGAGTCCAGATGTCGGGTTGTCTCTCCACAGAAATGTTACTGATAGTCCCGTTGAAACTGCTGGCGCTGAACAGAAGTATCCTGTCGCTAATGCCGGGAGATGAGCCGCTGATTGTGACAAGCTCCGTGTAAGTCCCTGCCGCCGATCTGTTTGTAGCATTCGCCGATTCTTCATCACCATACAGGATAACCCTAAATGATCCAGAGTTGTAAGATGAAATCGTGTATGTGATTTTGTATACAGCGTCATTCGTTAATCCACTGACACTGTTAAGTTGAATCCCTGCTCCGTTCGTTCCATCACATGTATAAGTGCCATCACCGTTATCTGTCCAGCCTGAATTCACGACATCAGGATTATCGCTCCATACGTTGCTGAATGTCGGCGCACTAGCTTCCCACGTAACCCCTGCCTCATAGTCATTGGCGTTAAAGTCAACAACGGGGACAGCGTTGGAAATGTCTGTGGTGTCGAATACGGCTGCTCTGGCGATTTTGCCTGTGGCGTTCGAGCTCGTCCCGCCGTTTACAGAGCCAATCTCAACTGCTGCCGTGGAGTCAAAAATTCCAGAAACAGACAGCGCCACAGCATCGCCCAGTTGCGTCCATGTGATATTGCTATACGGAGTTGCCAGCGAGTCTGTTGATGTGTAAAAGTTGACCGTGTTTGCAGAATCATCCCATGTAGCCCTAACCCAGTAACCCACACCGTTCGTGAAGGATGGCGCGGCTGTAGAGGCAGCTTCCACAGCATTGCCGCCCGTTCCGGTGCCATCGGGCGACAAGGCAAGCTGAATCGTTCCGTCCGTATCAACATTAATGTCGTATGACCTTTGGCTTCCTGTGTTGAGCCACTTTCCGGCCAACACCTCAAGGGAGGCTGGCGTCCAATCATCCAGCGCAGCCCAAGCAATCAGCGTAATATCACCCGTAACACTATTAGCAGCATTATCAGGTGTGCTGACATACGTGCCTGACGCACCATCCAGCTCAATCCACTGGCCCTTAGATACTGCTGAGCCTGTAGCTTCTGTGACTACGCCTGTTTCTTCGTAGCCGATGAAGGCATCGTTTTGGAGTGTCCAGACTTCGCCAGTTGAGCTAGAGGTCAGGGTGCTGCCGGAGGTGTAGTCCGACGATTTAAAGTCAACCAAAAAGTCAGACAGGCTGGCCTCGGTCAAGCATGCTCGGAAAATTTGACCAGCAAACGGGTCAGAGCCTGCGCCTACAAACAGGATGTCCCCTACGCTAAAGCTGGCAGAAGTATCGGCAAGCGATGTCAGTGAAGCGTCCGAAACGGCGCTGCCAAGCTGCGTCCACGATACCTCAGAAGGCTCAATGTCTGGGCTGTCGTCAGAGGTATAAAAGTAAACCGTCCCGCCAGATGTTGCGTCGACGGTTAGGTTGGCGCGAAGCCACTTGCCCACGAAGTTTGTGCCGCCGATTGCAGAAGTAGACGTAAGCCCTATAAAAGCCGAGCCATCCTCCGAGCCGCCTAGCCTAATGCTTCCAGTGCCTGTAACTTGAAACACAAACGAATTGTTCGGATCTTCGTCCCATTTTGTAAAAAGATTCTGCGCCGTAGCAGGCGTCCAGTCGTCTGGCCTAGCGTAAACTACGAAATTGTACTCTCCGGTAGAGCGAACACTTTGCGTGGGGCTGGTCAGGCGAGTGCCGTCGACCCCATCCAGATCAAGAAACTTCCTGATCGCCTTGGTATTGCCGTTGAGGGTAGAGAAGGCTTTAACGCCGTCGCGGTTCAGGCCGTGGTATGTTCCACTCAGCACACCCGTAGAGACATACTCGCCAGGATTCTGATTGGTCTGGCCTGTGACTTCTTCAAGCTGCCATTTGGTGATTTCGAGGGTTACTGCCGTGTCGACGTTAATGTACGCGCCAACGCCAGTGCCTGCGGCGTCGGTGTTGGTCGATACTGAAAACCTTTGCGGGGTGCTGGTCAAAGCGAGACCGATGCTCTGATCGACGTTATCAATGGCATCACCGGCCATTCTCAGAACGACGTCGCTGTCGGTAGAGACGGTACCAGAGACCAAGGAGACGTAAGCGGAAAACACAAACGTCCTGCCGCCTGCACCTGACCCGTCGTCGGTAATAATAATGGCCTCACCAACAAACCCGTCTGTGGTGCCGTCGTATGTTGCTTGCGTTGCTGAGTCAACGGTAGCGCCGTTGCCTGATGTAAACGCCCCATTGGTCATATCCTCTGAGGCAGTGATCAGGTTCTCTACAACCCTGCTGCCTACCATCCTAGCCTGACCGCTCTTAGCAGTCCTGACGAGGCCTTCGTGGTCGTGGTAGGTGGCTTCT
>Ga0129351_1000844_pt1 | contig 11908 bp, 8 predicted proteins | sample CPBDNA_8_FD_94423 | JGI IMG/M metagenome (GOLD analysis project Ga0129351, IMG submission 94423) | Freshwater to marine salinity gradient microbial communities from Chesapeake Bay, USA - CPBay_Sum_27_0.2_DNA | ecosystem: Environmental > Aquatic > Marine > Coastal | place: USA: Chesapeake Bay... | reverse complement strand
TCTTGGATTGGAAGTATATCCATAACCAGAATTTAAAATGTTGACAGTATCAATAGAACCAACATTTGATACAACTGCCTCAAGTCTACCCGAAGAACCATTACCATCGATTAAAATTTCTGGAGGAATGTCTGTATTGTATCCAGAACCTGTTTGTTCGATAGATATTTCTTCAATTCCTTTAAATTGACGAACAACAAAAGTTTTATTGGTATTATCCATCACTGGTTCATAATCAATAAACACAGTGTCTCCAACAATTAAATTATGAGGTTTTGTAGTTTGAAGAACTCCAAAATTATTTTCACCAACGGTTTCAAAATTATAAGAAGAAATTTCTTCGCCTTTAATTCTAGAAACTCTAGCAGAAACACCAGTTCCATCAGTATCAGTATTATCAAATACAAGGCGGTCATTTACCTGATAATTTTCACCTGGATTTTCAACAGTAAATCCAGTAACAGAAGCATTTTCAAATTTAGTAATTGTTTCTACTTCAATATCAACCTTTGAATCGAATCTTACTTTGGGGAAGTAATCAAATAACTGAAGTGGGGATTCTTCAAGGAGTTGTTCTGGGTCATCAATTTCGTCTTGACTGATAATACCATCTCGGTTTTCATCCTCAACTTCAAAGAGGAGGATATCACCATCTTCAGTAGTTAAAGCATTTGTAGATGCATTAGGAGCTCGTTCAACATCAATATCTACATTTTCATATGGGTCTCTATAACGAACAACTCCTGTAGGAATATTCTGCTGAACAGCACCAGAACTTAAATTCCAAGAATCAACTACAGAATTATAACTAGGACCAAGCACATAAGGGAATACTGGATTACCTTGCTCTGTCGTATCAATAGTGACAAAATAGCAATATCTACCTTCTGGATATTCTGGGGTTTTACAAAAACGTCCATTATATTGGTCTAAATCACCAAGACCAAAAACAAACTCATAGTCTTCAACAAAATTACCCGCAGGTTCATCTGTCAAAAGAGGTCCAGAAGTTCTAACTGGATATGGATTTGTAATATCATTAAATACAAGATTTTGCTTTAATCTATAAGAACTATCCAATCTTTCAATACTAGAAGACTGATTAGTTGGGTCAGAATACCCATAAGGACCGTAAATTGGGTTGCCATCAAAAGCCCATCCAATAATAGGAGAGTGTTCTAACTGGTCTTCTTGTTCTAAGATATTATCATTAACATCAGTAAATAAGTTATCACCAAGAATATATCTCAATGTTTGAGGATTAGATAAGTGAGCATACTCACCACCATACTGATTATTAAATCCTTCAAACACTCCACCTTTAGCATCATCTAGAGTAGAAGTTTTCTCTAAATTATAAGTCCACTGGAATACCTCAGCATCAAATGATGCTCCCTGACCAATAGAATTAAGAGAAATGACGGTGTTACCTTGAGTATATCCAATACCTCTGTTTAAAATTTGAATCGACGTGACTCTGCCGACATTTTCACCATCAGTATCAATTACCGCTCTTGCAACAGCACCAAATCCGTCACCTTGAATTATGACTTCTGGTGCTGTAGTATATCCTTGACCAGCAGAAATAATAGCGATAGAAATAATTCTACCATCATTAACAATGGGTTGTGCCACCGCCCCAGTACCAGAACTCAATAAAATATCTGGTTTTGAAATATAAGATTCTCCCCCATTAGTGACAGAGATGGATTTAATTGGACCACGTACAGATGCTGTTGCAGTAGCACTACTTCCACCTCCCCCAACAATAGTAATAGAAGGTTGAGAGGTGTATCCAGTACCACCATCGTTAATGAGAACTCTAGATACAACGCCCTTAGTAATGATAGCGGTGGCAGCTGCACCAGATCCTCCTCCCCCGACAATCGAAACAAGAGGAGAAGACGTGTAGCCGCTTCCACCATTGTCAACCGAAATTGAAGTGATAGAACCATCAACAACAACTTCTGCCGTAGCATTCAACCCTCCACCATTATTAATAGAAATTACTGGTGGAGATGCAGCGTCATATCCTTCTCCTGGATTTGTAATATTGATACCAGTTACTGCACCAAAAGTTTTTGTTAATCTAGATTTATAAGACCAGATAGAAACACCATTAATCCAAGTTCCAATAGGACCAGGAGCAATTTGATTTTTATTGGAGATAGTGACTGGAGAAAGTGGGAATCTATTTAACTTTCTTTGGTTTCCAGGAAGAAGTGCAGAACCTGGGAAAGGTCCAATGTTATAATTTGGAATTCCTGTAGAAGCAACATAGACGTACTGGTCATTAAAGAAAGAATTTTGTACGTTAGTAGTATAAGGACTAATGAAATTATTTAAAGGTGCATTTAGAGATTTGCCCTTATTTAAGTCAATAGAAACAAGAATATTTCCCTGAGGAATAACTGAAGCTGGTTGTGGAAGTTGATACTGGAATACAGTTTCACTATCCCTAGATGTTACTAAAAATGTACCATTATAGATAATTGGATTTGCACCATAAACAGTAACTTGGTCACCTACTAAAAGACCATGAGGATTTGAACATGTTACTGTTGCCGACTGATTATTAATTCCACCATATTGAATATCTTCTACTTCGATTAATTTCTTAACATTATACAACCAAGTTTTCAACTCTTCTCTTTCACTAGTTCCCCCAAGCTTGGATACTGTCAATTTATCGCCAGGAAGATAATAAGAACCAGTATCAGTCAAATTGGTTTGTTGAGCGTCAACAATACCAACAACGTTCATTACAACTTCTTGAGAGGTTCCTTTGTTTAGATATACTCTGAAGTTAGAAGACACCTCTGTTGCAGAATCCCAATCTTCTACTACTCCATTTACAGAACGAGTACATTCGATAAACTGGTTTAGGGATTTTTCCTTGTATTGAACTACTTCGCTATCACCAATTACAAACTCACCATTTCTTTCTGGCCAACCAATAGTAGAGTCAACAGTAATAATACTATTGTCAAATCCCAGGGGTTCGGCAAGTTTTGTTTTATAGGGAACAACAAATGTTCCTTGAATTGTTTCTTCGGAAAGAACTAATTCAAAAATTTCAACAGTAGATGTTTTAATTGAAATAAAATTCTCAACAAGAGCACTAGCAGATTTGATATTTGGGTCTGCAATATCTTCTTCTTGAATTAGAAGAGCATCTTTAATATTTTCAGGGTCTCCACTGACCAAAGTTGCACGCAAAATAGTATCAATAGACCAAGTTGCAGCAGAGGGTTTGATAATCTGGTCTTTTGGATAAGAAATACTTACCGTCTCACCATAAAGAAGTTTGAACAAATATGCAATACTAAAAGAAGTTCCTTTAGACGAATAAAAATCTTTAATAGTTTTAATTGATGTACGTACATCAATTTTTGTATAGTCTAGTTCTGGTACATCTGGTAAGAATTGTTCTTTATACTTATCTAATAATCTCTTTACAAACAGAGAATCCAAACACTTAACTTCAGTTCCAACACTTGCTGCAGATGCTGTAGTATTATTTGAAAATACGGCATTTCCAACTTCAGTATATGAAATAATACTGCTAGCAGCTCTAGCACATCCTTCAAATTTAGCTTTACTATATCCAGAACCAGTTTTATTAATTAAAAATCCAGTGATTTCATTAAGTCCAATTTCTGCAGAAGCTTGTGCTTGAGGAGGACTTTGAATAACAACTTTTGGGGGATTAGACGCACTATATCCTTGTCCAAACTCCGTTACATTAATATCAGTAATTTTACCATTAAAAATAGAAGCTGCAGCCTTTGCCCCAGACCCTCCTTGAGTATCAACAATGTAAACTGAAGGTATATCAGTATATCCGCTTCCACCACTCAATAACTCAATACCAACAACACGACCATCATTATCAACTCTTGTTTCTAAAACTTGAGCACCAACAGGGTCAATAATAGCAATTCTTGGTGTTGTTTCATATCCTTGACCAGCATTTAAAATATCAATACTGGAAATCGTTCCATCATTACTTAAGTTTGCACGCAAACTAGCTGCAATTCCATTTAATCCTGTAGGTTGATCGATGTAAACTTGTGGTGGAGTGGTATATCCAAATCCAGAGTCTACAATTTCTATTGGTCCTACAACTTGTCCGTTGACAATTGTAGGTGCTGCTAATACCCCTCCCCCTGGTTGTGCAAAAGTAATTCTGGGAATAAAAGTGTATCCGCTACCAGAATTGATAATTTTTAATTCTGTTACACTACCATTTTCAACAACTGCTTCAAGAACTGCAGATGTTGAACCTTCTTTTTCTGGACTTTGAATTTGAACTTTTGGTGGATTAGAAGAACTATATCCTTGTCCACCACTCAGAAGAGTCAAAGTCTTTACACCATTAACCAATGCCTTTGCAGCAGCGCCCGACCCAAATTCAGAATTAATAGAAATTTTTGGAGGATATTCAAACCTATATTCAGCACCATTTTGAGATGTACTAATAGAAACTAATTCACCATTATCATTTACACGAGCATATCCAACAGCACCACTACCAAAAGAAGGAATTGGTGCTTCAATAGAATAAAGAGATAAGAATCTTCCGTTTATTGGAGCCAGATTAAAGATAAATTTATCTCCGTCGATAAAATAATCGACCTTTGGAGTCATTAATCTATTGTCATATACTGCAATTAAATATTCATCTACAATTGGTTCATAAGAAACACCATTTCGAGTAATTGAAAATACTGTTTCACCTTCTCCAAATGAATTTGAAATATTATCGATGGCAACGATTGGATTTTCAATAAATCCACTCAGAAAAAAGATAGATGTTGATGCGTTATCATCTGCTGGAATTCTTTGTCTTGGAGCACTAGTAAAGACAATATCAGAACCATCTACAATATAATCAATATTTGGCACTAAAACGTCATTATAAACGCTAACAACTAAGTGCTGTGCCGAAGGAGGTCCAATAGGACTATCTTGAGAGGTTAATGGAAATCTTACTCTAGTTCCATCAAACAAATCAATCAGATTTGCTAAGTTAGTCCACTTCAGTCTTACTTGCTCGTAAGAGATTCCAGGACTCAGAGCAATATTTGGTGATGGTGTAGTTTTTTCATAATAAATTACTTCATCACCAATTAATACAGAACCATTCTCAGATAAAAATTGGTCAACACTTTCTACAACAATTGTATCGTCAGTTGCAGAGAGAGATTCTACGATAGTTGTTTTTCCATCAAGAATATTAATATCGAGTTTATCGATATCAAGATACTGTAGGAAATTATTAAGAATATTTTGTCCCAATCCAGTCTTTTCTTGAGACTTATAGTAGTACTCAATAAACTTGTTAAAGAGGGGATACTCAGACCCAATAAAATCTGGTGTCTGAGCATTGATTGACTGAGAGACCTTATTGATATTCATCTAATTTTAGAAACAACTAGAAGTATTAAGCGAACCTGAATTTTCAATTTGACCGACTTCAACGAGAGTTGGAGTTTGGTTGAAAACCGTTGGTGTCAAACTATTTAGAGGAATTGTTGGAGGGGATATTGTGCCGAGAGGAGAAACTGTAATTTCTGGACTAATAATATTAATTATTGTTCCAGGAGTAGTTGCTGGAATTGTAGAATTATTAGCAGGTATAAACAGAACAGGGATTGTTAACCCAGTTGGTAGTAGGGTATCATCAATAACTGAACCAGAACCAGAAACTGTATCGATAATATTCAAATTTGAATCTGCAGGAACATTAACTCCAGAACCAATAACATTTACGGGTCCAAAACAAATTTCCCCAGTATCGTAATTAACGGTTCCAATAGAATTGTTAGTATAAACTTTCTTTGTTCCAGTATTATAAAAACTTCTTAAATTTCCAAATCCATCATCTTCAAATTGTTGGTCTACACCTGGTCTGTCTGCCGTTCTAAATGTTCCAGAAAGGAGAACGGGTTCTTTCTTACATGTAGTGCCGTCACTATTACTCGGAGCACTATTGTACAAGGAAGAACCAGTAGAAATGCAATAAGTATTCGTTTGATTAGTTAAAGGATTAATGTATTTCAAAATACTAGTCTGAAGAGATACGTCACTAACGCAACTATCTGCTAGTGTAATTGCCTTTTGAAACTCTTGAGACCTGAAAGATGAATTAAAGTTATTAATCTGAGTTTGTGTTGCCCAAGAAGAAATGGCATTTTGAATATTAGTTTTAATATCCGAAGCATTTGAACCGCATCCAGTATCGTACTGAACAAAAGCTTTTATGTAAATGTAGATGTTATCTGGGTCAACAATTAAGGGGTCAATAGACGCCATAGCATAAGATCTGAGTTGATTCTGCAAATCTTTTTTTGTTGCATCATTGAGAAGGGAACCAGTTTTTGTCTTAATAGTGATAAAAACTTTTCCGTAAATAGGTGGATTCAAAATATCTCCACCATAAGCAACTACAGAATCTGCATTATCATATATGTTTTTTGTAATCAATGCATAATCTTGTGATGTAACTGCTCGATATTGTGCTGAATAATATCTTGGTGCGTTGTACTTAATAGACTCAATAGTTTCTGCTGCAGATCCAAGTTGAGACTTTTCCTTTACCTCCAAAGACACACTGGATGCACCATAAGATGTTCCATTAGAATCTAAAATTCTTGCAATAACTCCAAATGAAGAAACCTGATTTGCTTCAGATCCAGAAGTTACCAAATATTCAAAGTTGATAATTTCGCCATCGTCAAGAGCTCTACCAGCACTATCATCCCCAAATCTAACTTTATACCGCATATCCTCACCTTCAGAGAGGAAATATACCCTAGTAGTTGGAGTTAAATTAGTAACAGTTTCTACTCTGTTATACAGGTCAGAAGTTGTTGATGATTCATTTGGTTTGACGGAGACTTTCAAAGTAGAGATGTCTGCATTTTCGGAGGGAATTGTATATTCCTGAGATGCAAAAGTATTAACGGTATATGAAAAATTGACAATATTTCCTTCGCTAATTAACAGATTATCAAATACAGCAATACCAGTCGTAGGACTAACAGATGCTGTTACATCCTGTAGAACATTCCAAATAAAATTTCCGCCAGTAGCAACAGGTCCTTTGCGAATAGTTACTGTGCTAGGATATACACCGTTAAGATCAGTTGTCTGAACGTTCAAATATATGCACGCTCTAGAGGCTAAAATTGAACGTGGAACATAATTTAAAAGTTTTGCAATATTAACTACATTGTCTCTTACAGTAGCAGATGTAATAAATGCTTCGTTCATTGCCATATTAGCATTGAACGCCGTATAGTACGTGTTGTAGGCTAGAGTATCAATTAAATATGATAAAGCAGACCCATCAAAGTCATAATCAGAAAACTCATCTCTAGTTCTGAGATACGACTTGATTGAGGCTTTAATATCCTCAAAATCTAATGCTGTTAGATTATTTGGTTGCATTATTCGGGTCTCTGTAAAACAAACGAAATTGTTTCAACAATAGGTAGTCCTACAATTCTATATTCTATACTGACGTTTAACTTGTTACCTTCATAAATTGGAGTAACAGCAACGTCAGTAAGTTCTACCCTTGGTTCATACTGATTAATGGTATTTATGATTTCATCCTTAATTGTGTCAGCAGTAAAGGCATCTAAAGGTTCAAACAATAACTCATTAACTTTAGAACCTATAAGAGGTTGAAATGGTTTTTCACCAGGAGTTGTCAATACTAAATTTTTAACTGCCTGTTTAATACTTGTGTCATTTTTGACTGTAGAGATATCATCAGTAAAAGGATTTCTTGTCAATGAAATTGAGAGGTCGGTAAAACTACGCGACCTCTTAAAATCTTTACCTTTGATATCCTTTAAAGGCATTACTAACTATTCTATTGTATCTCAATTATTTATCGACCTTGACCGCGATATGGCTTTCTTGCTTTATTCCTGCTAGTAGCAGCATACTTAGTATTTGCCGAACGTCCCTGACGGGTCGTTTTAGGTTTTCCTGGAATAAAATTAACACCAGAAAGACCAACTTTTGATTTTGCCATAATTACAATCCTATAAAAACATTTGGACTAGAACCCGATACCTGAGATAGGCATGGGAATGCTGTTGAACCGTCGCCTAGAGGGTCTCCAAAGCGTCCTGCAGGAACTCCACCTATAAGGACAGTCTTAGAAGTAGCAAAGAGCTTTCTAGCGTGTCCTGTAGGTGCTTCACGCCCAGCAGCAGTTCCTTGAGTACACCAATAAGCAGGTGTATTTAAGGTGACTGAACATTTCTCACCGACAGACTGGGTGACATATTGAGTTGGTGTTGGGTGTGGAGTGAGGATGTCTTGGTCAACAATAGGTATTTTACCATTAATTGTGACTCTTGCGGCTGCTGCTTTCGCAACTCCTAACGGAAGTTGTGAAATTGGTGGCCAACTAGCGGTTGGTTCGTTTGCTGGCAGAGGAACCGAATTGATTCTAGGGTCCAATGAAGTATGAGGACACCCAGGGACCATTCCACCACCATGTCCAGGTTGGAAAGTAGAACCGTTACCATATCCATGACCTGAACAATTACCCATAAACAGAGCGGCGTTACCTAAAGATGGGAAAGGCATAGTTATTAATCGTCGTAAGGGTTACCAAATGCCTCAACGGCACGAAGAACATTTTGACCAGCACCAGTTAAATTATTAAAAATTTTCATTGAACCAGATGCCGACCAAGCTTTACATCCATCACCAAGTAAAGGAGAAACTGTATAAGTGTTTGTGGTAGAACTATCTGTAGTATCTCCAGTTATGGGGTCGGTCTCAGTCGGTTCAGTTGTAGTAGAACCTGGTGTTGCCGCTGGTGGTGGGCAACTAAAGTGAGAACAACCAGTTTCAACAGGACTACACGATAGTGTAAAGTTTATATTAATGCTGGTTCTGGGGTCTGCTCGGTATTGTCTTAAAAGATATTTAGTATATCTAGACGCTTTTGGTAGTCCTTTGAGACTTCCTTGAACCGTATTGATTAATACTTCTTTTTCTGTTTTAAACTCAGGAATTACATCCTGAGTAATACTGTCGATAATTTTAGCTCCATCCTCTGCGAATCGCTCTCTCTCATTATACACTACTCTTTTAATATTGTCATCAAGTGGAGCATCTTCAAGATGACGAAGGTCATATCTAGGTAAAAATTTTGGTCTGATGGGGTCAGTTGCCGCTCTGCTGTACATACTTTGGGGTAAAACCGTGATGCGGTTTCTCTCAGGGTCTTTTTTGACATCAAATCCGATATTTGGGTCATTATTTACAATTTCCCTAGGAATTGCTTCCTGTGCTGCGTCAATTGCTGACGCAATATCACTAGAAATTGGCAAGTCCCCCTTAGGAATAGCATTTACATTCGCTTTAAAATCGCTTGCGAGGTCAGGACGGTAGTTATCATTGGAAAATGTACTTGTATCCAACTTGAAAATATTCCTGACAAGGATACTTGGCGGATTATTGTCATCATAACCGCTCCCTGGCTCCTTAATAGAGATGTTTGTAAGCACTCCTCCACTAAAAGTACCTTCAACTACGGCATTAGTACCAGAAGCAACCTCTGGAGGACCAACTAAGAGCTCTGGTGGTTTACCTAACTGGTCCCAATTAGAACCTCCATCAACAATAGACACTCCAGACACACGTCCGTTAGTGACTGTTACCGCGATATCGGGTTGATTTAGCACTCCAAAAATTTCTGGAGCGTTTTTATCTAAAGATGCCGTCACATATTGAACAGATTTATTCAAAAACTCATACAATCCAATAGCAATTGCTCTATCTGGAATACCATATCCCGCTTTTACCGTGATAATATGGTCTCTATCAGAGGTATATTGAGTATCTTTGGCAAAATTACTACCATCTCCATCAACATATGCCACATGATATGGAAAATTATCTATATCAGTGTGGAACGTGCGGGTAATAATGTGCCCATTAATGGTATCACCAATCCTCAAAAGGTCAAATCCTTCTTGTCCTTCCGTAATTGGCACTGGTCCAGTAGCAGTAACTTTAAAATTTAACGTTAAAGTGGTCTGACTATTGTCTGGATGCGTATGTAAGTACTCTAAAGCGAATACATCATTGACAGAATACCCCGTTCCAGGTGATAAAAGTTCAGATACTGTCCATCTCGTACCTGAAAATACAACACTAGCTCCAGTGTCATCAAAAATTGGTTGAACATAGAACTTGATACGCAGTCCAGTTGAAGTGGGAGAGTTCTCAATTTCAAAAACTTCAAAGTCTGCAAACTCTTCATCGCCACTTTGCCATGGATTTTGCGTAGAATCATAAGAGATTCCCTCCAAATTTCCTTCATCCCATACGTCTACGTAGGTAACACCATCATACGATACGCTGAAATCCGTTACCCCATCAGGAACTTCCGTAGATAATTGGTTATAACTGAACGCAATTTTATTACTATTAGTCCCAAATGCGAATAATGTAGGATGTGGACAGTCGGGGTCGCCCGTTAGGTCCTCATCTGCGGTATAACTAAGATTTGTTTCCGCAGCAGTACAGTTAAATGCAGTACAAGGAATGCAAGTTGTTGTCGTTTCCGTGCTAGATGACTCAGAAGTTGATGGTTGTTGCGTCTGAGGGTCAGTCGTTGTGGTACTCGTTGTTGTGGTGCTTGTCCTAGTCTCAATATAAAAACAAGGAGTGCCTGCTACACCAGCATCATCTGAGGTATCGTACAAATACGAGAACCAAGTATCACTTAAAATGTAGTCAAATGATAATTCACTGGGATAATAGTCAAAAAATAGTGTAGATGTACCAAGAAAACCCGCACAGGGACTTGCTACTGAGACTTTTCCACAGTTTGCTGCAGAAGCTTCAACAGGGTCTGTCAGAGCAATAGAGGAATACATGACAGCATTTCCATCCCTATCAGGAATGTTGTAGTTGCCTGTCCTAATAAGAGCAGCAGGTGTCTCTTTAAATTCTAGTGATACGCCCTCTCCAGGACGATTGGTAAAGCAATGATTTGTATTTAAGGCACCATTATCACAAATACCAGTAGTAGTCTTACATCCCATTGACTTTCTCCTCTAGTTCGCCAATCCTACGATAAATTTCATCATAGTTACCTTTAATATTCAAATATTCATCATATCCTGTGGGACGATATAAAGTCTTATCGGGCGTGGGCAACTCCGCCACATAAGATTCTAGAGACTCTAATCTCTTTCCAATTGCTAATAAACAGTCATTGATTGTTACTAAGGCTTGATTGATTTCATTCATCTTCACTTATTTTTGCTGTTCTTAATGTAAATGCAGTTCCATCTTCTGTGATATCATACTCTAACTCTGTACCAACATTCCATCCCAGTTCCTCACATACTTCATACGGAATTGTGAGGATTAAATCACCAAAATCGTCTTCTTCTAATCTTGTTGTGAATCTCTGGGACATAACTTTACATACGATTAACTACCTGAGGATTGTCAGTGGGATTATCTATCTTCCACTCGACCCATAGTGTATATAGATAATTTGTATCTTGAGTAGCATACGCAGACGCATAATAGTCTGCACACTCGTACATACGAGGGTCTAGAAAGGACTCGTACCGAATTAACTGCTCAATTGCCCATACACGAGTTTCCTGTCTCTCTAAGCGCGTCTTGGGGTCCATTTTTTTACCTGAGAAATTTTTTTAGATGGGGTGTAAGATATTATCGAATTATATCTAAGGCGTCTGGGAACCTTTGTAGGTTAGGGTAGTGGCTTTCTTTATATTTAAGGGGGCTAATTTAACTGCCCTCAGCAACACTTAGCACTGTCACAGTAAGCATCACATAAGGGGCATAAGTACACTCTCCAAAGTATTCTGTATAATACTCAGTTAGTATA
>Ga0129351_1000842_pt1 | contig 11911 bp, 6 predicted proteins | sample CPBDNA_8_FD_94423 | JGI IMG/M metagenome (GOLD analysis project Ga0129351, IMG submission 94423) | Freshwater to marine salinity gradient microbial communities from Chesapeake Bay, USA - CPBay_Sum_27_0.2_DNA | ecosystem: Environmental > Aquatic > Marine > Coastal | place: USA: Chesapeake Bay... | reverse complement strand
CATCTTCTTGGCGTTTGCTACCATAACGGGCCCGAGGTTTGCTCGACGGCGTGCTTCTGCAATACCGACTCCACCTCGGCGCATGATGCGCTTAACCATTGATTTGGGCGGGATATCAGGCGCGAGGAAAATGGAATATGCGTTAGGGAATGCTTCTTGATAAGAGCGAATACCCTTCAAATTGAGGTCAACAACATTGACAGGGAACTTGAAATCAACCCACCGGCGACCGTAGTAATGACCGTTCTTCTGCTTCTTCCATTCAACGAATTGGTCGGCTTCAATCATCTTTTCGAACTCTGCCTTCGTAGTGAAAATGCGGTCAACACCATCTTTTTCCTTTGGGCGTGGAGGCCGACTTGTCACTGTAAGTGGTTCGCCAACGACAGAGAAATTTTTCTTGAGATAGCGGATGAAGGTGCTCTTTCCTGTGCCCGGGGGCCCCGAAACAAGGATGACATCAACTTTCTTCGCCTTGCGTGGGTTCATGCTGATGCCTGTTTCGACTTTGTCAATCTTGACACGAGGTTCAATACCTTTCAGAATTTCTCCGAGCGCTTCGTAAATGGTCTGAGCCAACTTTTCTCCGAAGTCATCTTGGCGATGGGTTTCTCCAATGTGCAACCAGATAACAGATGTTTTCGGGATGAGACGTCCCGCAATAGTGACATCATCAGGTATCATTCCCCGGATTTCGGGAAAATTGTCGCTGTTCAAATAGAAGTATGCCTGAGGCGAAGCGTGCTGACGACCAAAGCGATAGACGCTTTCATTATCGCCTTTGTATGGGTCGAGAATTTCTTCAACCAATCGCTGGCTCATTCCTTCCACACCATAGTCAGCAACCCACTTGATTTGTGTTGCTTTAGGGCGTGGGTTTGACATTGGTTGGTCAAGGAACGTTCGCAAACGCTCGACCTTCTTTGCCATTGACCATTTCTTGAATGCGTTGACGTCTCCCTTGAACGTGCCACTTTGTCGTGCCAACTTTGCGTAGTGAACAGACATTGTAGGGTGATGTGTAGCAATGTCTGTCATCTGCATCAGCAAAGCGACACCGTAGTAGTCGCCAATGATTGTCTGGAAAAATTCATCGGTGATGTTTCGACGCCCGATGTCTGATTCAAACATCGTGGACACAATGTCCTCAAAGGTTGCAGGAACATCCAACTCATCTGCAATAAATTCGTCCCACATGTATTTGCCAGCGATGGAATGGTGCTCACCTGTTTCCTTTTCCCTTACTTTTCCAATGTCGTGATACAAGCCAACCACGAACAGCAGGTCAAGATACGTCCAGTTTCCTGTGATAGGACGGTTCAGATATGCCCTGACTTTTTTGCGAAGGTCGGAATCAAAGCCAATGTCTTCCATCATATACATCCGACTGACGCCTTGCTGGTTCGGCTCGAAGTAGTAGCGCATCCAGTAGTAGGTGTAAAGCGTGTGAGCGAACTCATCTCCACCATAATGGACCCACGAATAATCAACTCCCTGAAGGTCGGTAAGAGAGTGGTGATGGTATTTGGAGGGGATTTTCGGGTTTGTTGGATTTGAGAGAGGGTTCGGAAGCGGATTGAATAAAGGGTCCTCGTCCCCCTTGTATTCTGGATTGACGAAGTGTTTGTAGGTGATGTTCATGAGCCCCTTGTATTTCTCGTTGATTTTATCCACCATGTGTTGTGTGACCAAGCGACAGAACTCAACAGCATCGAGGTCTTTCTTCCCAGTGTATTTCTTTTCTCCTTCCTCAATCATGGCGTCAATATCCTGAACGAAATGGTCTTCGTCAATTTTCAGGTATTCGTCCATCTTGGGATTCTTGACATTGAATTGGAAGTAGTCGATTCGGTCACGCATGACCGTGTAGTGTCGCTTGACACCGGGAGCAAATGACAGGTCTGCATAGAATTGTATATCGTCTGCTGACGTGAGCGAAGGCTCGTCCTTTGAAGGATGCGTGTGGTAAAATGCGACCTCGTTATCGGGGCGCTTGTTGATTTTGATTTTGGGCATGATGAGCGAGGCTCGGCGGTGGAAGATACGACCATTGTTTGTCACCCACCCGTAGGATTCACCACTGTATGAAACGAATGACCACAACTTGTCAAGGAACTCTTTGTCATTGAGTTTGTTGTAGGTGAAGTCACGGAAAACCTTGTGAGGGTTGTGTGTCACCATGTCGTTCATTTCTTTCTTGAACTCGGCTACGGATGTTGGGTTTTTCAGTACACCATCAAATGAAAGGTGTCCTTTCGCAATCGTCACTCGACCAGATGGGTTCGACATCACCGTAGTGACTTCGTCACACTTCAGTTCAATGGGAATGACCTTTGGACTGCTGAACGAACGTTCGTTTGTTGGGACATTTGTCACTCGGTTGATGAAGTGCGCCATTGCATTGCGGGCTTGACGGCGAGAAACCTTACCATCAAACATCACGAACCAAGTGCCGTTGTCGATATCGAGGGTTGCTTCTTTCACATCAAAACCACCAAGAACGGAACCGCCCTTAGGGAAGCGGGTGTATTTCCGAACTTGTGATGGTTTGAGTGTCATTCTTCCTCATCCTCGAATGTCATGAAGGCATCGAACGCACGAATCATGCCCCGCTTGGGCTTAGCCACGCCATCATCGCTATTGGAGTCTTCGGGGTTTGTCATAATGCGCTGGAGACCTTCTGCTCGCTTTGAAAGGTCTTCTCTGGAAGTGAATGTCTTGCGACCGAGTTCGGAAGCAACCTTCTCATTCTGCTTAGCATAGAAGTCTTGATTGAATTCATCATCTGGTAATTCACCTATCGGCATCGGGAACTTTTGCATGGAGCGTCCATCCATATTGATTAACGCAGTGAGTTCGGCGTCCTTTCGTTTTTGCTCATCATCTTCCATGTATTCCATAAGGAGTTGATTGTGATAGCGGACCTCATCCCGCTTCTTGTCGTGAACAACGCCACCGATGTTCGGCCCTTCCTCATCGAAGATAGCATCGTCACTGCCGACAGGGAAGCCGGGAATGTCAAGGAAGTATGCAATCCCATCCTTGTCCTTGGGGAAACGAAGTGCTTTTTCTGGAGCGTAGTGAAGCCCCCACTTTCCTTCTTCCGATTTCAGTTGCCCTGCGAACTCGTCCTTGAGTGCCAACCATTCATCCTCTCGGATGCTCCCTGCTTTTTGCTGAGGGCTAAGCGGAGAACCCGCCATGCTCATCGGACCAACCATACTGGGGTCGACACCAAACGTCATTCCGGGGTATTCAGGAATCGTATATGGGCGTGGACCTCCGCTTACCCAACGAGGCCCAGCAGCGTAGCCAAAGAAGGGATTTGGCAACACAACAGATGTTAATCCTGATTCTGAGACAAAAACACGTCGCCCAACGTTCTCGTCGCGAACATTCATAGTTGGATTGGACAGAGCATCGCGCCTTACACCAATGAGGAAGCCCCCTGCGCCGTCACCTTGTCGGTGAGAAATGTCACTTGCATCTTCGACATCTTTGTCGTAGCGAACCCGCAAAAAGTTTGTTTGAATCGGCGAGCGCGAGTAGTATTCACTCTTTGTCACCTCTATCCCCCCTTGACCGTCCACACCACGATGCGCCTTCCGAAGGAACGACGGCCCAGAAATTGTTCGTATGTTGGATAACTTCTGATATTCGATTTCAACAATAACTCGGGGTTCAACAAGCAAAACATCGGAGTATATTTCCATCAATTGTGGAAGATTTATGCTGTATTCAAAGTTCCCGTAATCCCCAATCTGTTCACCGAGAACGAGTTGGAAAAGTTCCTTGCTCATGTCGAGTGAGAATGAACCTACTCGCCCAACTGGTACAATGGCGACACCATCTTTTGTTTTCTTGGAGACACCGAGAAGGAGTGAATTGACGCGTGGCTTTTTGTCTCGCCAAGTCTTTGTTTTCCCAACACCCATGACAACTGCATCAAGTGTGTACTTGCGCTTGACTTTGTAGCGAAGTTCACCAGCGTGAATGATGAGGCCCTCGTTCTGCCGTTCGATAACCTCTGCTTCCCAGATGGCCTTGACGATGCCAGCGTAGTCGTCTTCAACCACCACGGGGTCAACGCACCGGATGCGCCCTCCTTCCAAATCTGCTGCTTTCATTAAGCGTTCATCGAAGGGGAGGTTTGTCACATCCTTCCCATCAACAGAAAGAACGTCGAGAATAACAGCCTTCAGCCGACGGAATGTTTCTGGGTCGTGATTGTCCGTTCCCGTCGAAAGAATCGACGAAGACTCCGTGTTGCCTGCAACCCGCCCCATTGGGTCAAGCACAATTGATTCAATGATGACCTCAATGCTATCCACATCATTCTCCTGACAAATGCGCTCGAATTCACGCGTCAGGTAATTGTCCCATGCGATAACACCGCTTTTCTGAGACACCATCACACAGCGCTCGACATCCATCCCTGCTCGTGCATCACCTTTCCGATTGTCAAGACGCTTTCCGTGAACCTTGAAACCACCACGCTTGTTGAACGCAAGTAATCCAAGTTGTCCGTCGTATTTCGGGGTGACAACAAGACGTGGGTGCTGAAGGACTTCTTCACCAATATCAGCATAACTTTTCTCTTCCATCCCTTCTTTTTTCCAAGCGTTGAGTTTCACCACAAGTGGGTTATCTGTATCTGAGTTGCTGACAGGAATGCGATTGCACGGTGGGGCTGCTTCTGTTTCCTCAAACCCATCGCCAACTTCAGCAGAAACAAACCACGCGTCTGCCATTCCTTTGAGGCGTTCAAAGTCACGCATGACGGCAACAGGGTGTGCTTCCTCAGGTTGGAACTTTTTCAAACGGGATAACTGAACAGGGATGCAGGCGTAGCCTGTTGAATCTTCAAAACGACCGGGCTTGTAGTGCGCACCGAACAACATACGGTTCATCCGATTGGCACTCATTGGCCCTTTGTCAATAACTGGGACTTTGCGAGTGATTGCCTCGTCAGCATTGAAAGCAACATCTTTCGTGGCTTTGTTCACCGTTGCATAGATGTAGTCCCAGCATTCTTGATTGGTTTCAAAAGACAGTGGCTTCGTCGAGAACCAGACTTGGAATGTCCGCCCTGTAAATACAACGAGTGTTGAGTGGACAAGGCTGAAGCGCTTCGCGATATCATAGACAATTCGAGTGTAATCATCAAACGGAACATCAGCAGGATTATCCACATCAACGATACCGACTTTCGGATAATTTCCTGACGGATTGGGGCGCCACCAGATATCACGAAGCCCACGATTTGAGCCACCGTGTCCACCCTTCCCACTGTTATCGTATTGGCGGGCTTCGATGTATTGCCGGATTTCCTTTTCACTGTGAAGCGTGAATCGCTTTGTTGTCGCTATGTCGCCACCACGGAAAACAACAGCCTGCAATTCATGATGCATGGTCTTTCGCAGACGAAACGGTAGCGTCAGTTGATTGTAGCGGTAAAAGAAATCCTTCATGCCTTCGTGTATGATTTGCTCTTCCTCATTCTGGGGAACCACTGGTTTGGGGTCAAAGTCATCAGTATTCACTCCAAATGACCCATACTCGCGAAGAAATGCTTCGTGTAAAACGGGACGGATTTCGTCAATGTTTTCCTTCGTTGTCTTCTTGGTATCAATGACATAAATCGGCTTACCAGTCATTTTGCTGCGGTAATTCGCACCGTAAAACGGCTTTGTTGTTGTATCAAAAGACGTGTTGCCCATCTGAAATATCGTGCGCTCAAAGAACTTCACCATGAACTCTTCGATGTCTGCTCGGGATGGTTTTCGCCCAGCACGATTGAAGCGAGCAGCGTAGGTGCTGAACTGTTCAAGGAGACCAGCGTATTTGCTCACTCTTCCTCACCTCGCTCGGCTGCTCTAAGGATTCGACTCTGTAAAGAGTCTAAATCTGCACCAAGTTCGTCTGCCCCTTCCCGATTAAGGGTGTATGTACCGAGAAGCCAATCTTCGAGAGTCCTTTCTATTGAGTTGAGTTCTTCCATGAAGCCTTTATACAACTCGGAATCCAAATTGGAATTCGCAAGAAGTTCCCGCGTACCCTTAGCGAAGTCGACAAGGCCCTCCCTTTCCTCACTGGCGAGCCGCTCTTCTTCAAGGCGTTTAAGTTCGGCTTCAAGGTCTTCACGCGACTCTTCCACTTCCTCGTCTTCCACTTCCTCGGTTTTCTCTGGCTCTTCAGGACGCATACGCAAAATCGGCGGGGGAGGTGGAGGAACAATCGTTGCGGCTGGTTCAGTTAGGAAGCCCTGTCGTGCCTCGGCACGAGTTTTGATGAGGCCTTGCATGTCATCGCTCAGTTGTCGGGCAACGAACTCATTGAGTTGGTCCGACGGAATGATGGTGTATTGGCGCAAGACCTGCATGACGGTTGCGAGCGCTGGGAATTTGACTGTCCCGAGTGCCTTCATTTTCATGTGCCGACGAATATCGGTGATGAACATGTCTTCGATTTGGTTGATATCTGCTGTGTTGTTTATCCGAAGCAGGTCGGCTGCGCTGCTGACGGCGGCAAGCAACGTAGGGTCGCTCTCATACAAATCTGAAATGAAATTGAGATAGGTATCGAGGTCATTTGCGCCAGCAAGAGGAAGCGCAGGTCGAGAAGTTTTCATATTGAGGTGGGCACGATTTACCTCTTGCTTTATTGCATTGAGAATGGCTTTGTTGCTAATCCCAAGATTCCGCAGTGAAAGAACGTTTGCTCGGGCTAACCCCCAAGCCTCCCGCACGCTACCTGCCATTGATTCGCGTGCTGCCTTAATTTTCTTCTTCGCCTTTTTGGCATCGCCACCCGGCCCTTTGGGACCAAATGGCTCAGCAAACAGGAAACCTCGATTGGCTCCAATCAGAAGTTGGCTGAACCAGTTGTTGAATGCGATTGTATAGGAAAGGTATGCATCGCGAAGAAGGGGTGATTCCAGTTTCAATTCGATGTCTGTCAATTCGCCAACCAATTGCACCTGCTGGTCTTCTGGGACAACTGGTGCTATCATTACAGCCCTTGTTGGGATTTCACGCTGCATCATTTGAGGTATCAAAACAGGATTCAAATGTTTGGAAATGACCTCGGTGTACCACTGCACTTCTGCCATGGAAAAATTGTCACCCTTGAACATGGCTTCCAATGATTTGCGCATTTTTGGCTTCCGCTCCCACATATTACCGAAGAACGCCAGAGTATGGTCTGTCCGAGCGTCAATGAACCAGTCGCCGAAAGGTTTGGAGTCTTTACCGCTACTCCAAGCACCGGGGTTATCGGTTCCATCATAATCTTTGAAATGGTCTCGTGTGAAACGACTGTGATTGATTTTTGAAAAGCCCATCGCATTGAGATGGTCAAAGTAAAAGAAGGCTTCCATGACGACTTCAAACAAAGGAAGCGCCGAACTGTTCCGGATATCGAACGAAGTCCTCAAGTCTGCTTTACCAGTGGGAATGAATATCACTGAAACAGGAACATTCTTCATAGTGTGAGTGTCATCGACTTCGCTGACAAGGTCAACCACGGGCTTCTTATCTTTGCGCCCAGAGCGGGTCACACGCCAGTTGCCATTTTTGATATCGGCCTTCAATTTTTGCCAACCGACGGCGTTTTTGCCTTTGATGTTGACAGCGACTTCATTTGTATTCAAGACTTGAACAATTTGTGTGACGGGGAACGGGGCCTCCAAAACTCGAAGAAGTGGGCCAAGGAAAATTTCGCACGCTTTCTTGAATACATCGTATTCGATTTCCTTGAAGTCGTCAAGTTCGTCCTCAAACCTCTGGGAGATTTTGTTTCGTGCTGCTTGGAGATTGAAGGCCCTGTTTGGGTCAAGTCGCGCTTCCCTACACAACATATCATACTGCGGATGTGATGTGATAAGTTCATGGAGGATGTCGAACACCCGGTAGTATTTTTGTCCACCAATCTCAACGGTATCAAACACATTTGGTCGGCTTCGGCGGCCCTTGCGCTCTTCTTTTCCTTGCTCCTTATCGAAAGTCATGATGGTGACGGCCATGAATCGAGCGAGTTCTTTGGGCGTTGCAAGTCCGAGCCGTAGGTTGTCGATGACAAGTTTTCCAAGTGAAGGAAGCAGGAAGTAGGTGCTTTGCCCTCCCTGTTGAAGGTCACTTTGCAGGGCGTTTGCTTCCACAGGCTCACCGTCTAAGAAAACGCCGCCCTCTGAACCCAACCATGGCCAAGTTTCAAAATCGCTATCCATTGATGGATAATGGCGAGGGTGGGCACCGTAAAAGTTGTAGGTGCGTAGCACTGGAAATCCCATGTGATATGTGTGGTATTCACCGAACACATGGTGGCGGAACATAAATCCTGATTGTATCGAATGTGAGCCGGGGAAACCACGAGCAGGCGGAGCGAACTGCATTCGGAAGTTTTCGTAGTGATTCTTGACCCACTCACGAACGCCGGGTCGAGCCACTTGCAAAAATGCCTTCAGCCCACCACTATTGGGATTGGCTAAAAACACTGCCGGATTCATTCATTCCGCCCTCACAACCGGTATTCGAAGCGGTACGTTGGGTAGGTTTCCCCTTCCGTTGGTACGCCACCGGTCTGCGGAGGCAGCACTTCGACAACGAAGGCCACTGTGTCAGCACCCATATAGGTTCCTCCATATTCGCTGGGTTCAATGTCATATGTTCGGGTTTCGCCCGGACTTAGAACAAATGTTCGGGTATCACCCGCGTGAGCGAAAGCCCCGTCTTTTGATGACTTGTAGTTGACACGGATTGCCGAGCCTTGAGGACTTGCATCAGTAAATGTCAATCGAATCCCCATCGCAGTTCCGTTGTATGTTGCCCCGTTGGACACATTCGCCTCGACAACCTCATTGGTGGTCTTGCTGTAATAGGTAAATTTGAGTGCGGATATTTTCTCTTTTGGTGCGCTTTCATCTGAGCCTGAGCCCTTCAACATGAAGTACACTATGCCAGCAGCCAAACCGATGATTGGTAGCGTATTTTTCTTTTTTGATTTTCCAAACGGGTACATACTTTTCACCTCAATATCGGTAGCGATACACCCACGGTGTGAGCCCTTCGCCGGGACTGATTTCTTTCTTGAACAGGTTGGTCTTGCTCTCGATTGCATCAATTGCTGACTTTGCAACCAACATGAACCCGAGAACAGTTGAAAGTGTTGTGATTTCTTTCCATGTGGCGGGCTTCATCCCAAGGCGAGATGCCTTGACCAAGCCACTCGACTTTCCAAACCCGAACACACCTTTCCTCCCGACGGTTTCAAATGCTGTTCGTGCTGTTGTTGCGACAACAAAACCGAGGGAAATGAGTTCAACCTTGTCCCACGTTTTTACGGGGATGCCAAGATACTTCTCACGTTTTTGTGCTGCCATTTTGTTCACCTCAGTCAATCAACCATGCTTTTCCGTCACGCATTCCAATCTTCATGCTTCCACCCTTGATGATGAGCATTGGCTCCCCACTTTCTGGCATCGTAGCGTAAAGTGTCGGGTAGTTTCCGTCTTTGGATTCTTCATTCATTTCATGGATGAACTTTTGGAATTCGTTGCCGTTTTCCTTGGGGGACATGTAGCCAATCGTCCAGCACTCACCAAGCGAATACCAGACATCACCAACATCAATCTTTTCGGTCTTGACCTCGTCTGGTTTTTTACCGCCATGGAACTTCTTGTATGCGTCTTTTGCCTTCTTGAGTTTCTTGGAAGATGCGGGGTTCTTCTTTGGAACCTTGAGAGCGTCAGCGGTAGCAATCAGGGTGATGTCGCCGACCTGCTTCGGGTGCTCGTAATCAAGACGAACGTTGCCAATGGCGTTTCCTCCTTTCTGCTCAACGGCTTTCGTGAGGTCACGGTGCATCTCAGCAACAGCCATCATCATGCGCTTCTCAGTCATGCTTTGACGACCACCAATCAGTGCACGGTAGAAGTCTTGAAGTCCTTCGCCGATGTCCTTCATGAAGCCACGACCAACTTGCACAACTGCGCTTACCATCCCGAGGTTCTTGGCACCCGTAGGTTGGCCCGAGTAGATAGGGAGGCCTTCAGTGGTCGGGTTCGTCATCGGTGTATCTTTGAACGATATGACTGGCACCAATCTGCCAATTAGGCGGTAAAACCCTTCTTCTTTTGTAAGTGTTTTGAAGGGTTCAATTTTTCGGCCCTGTCCTGCGCCGTGCAATACCCTCTCATAAACATCCACAGTTCCGCCCTGTATTCGGTTCACATCATAACTGTCCTCGAACCAGACGCGAGTGGCTGGCAAAAAGAGTGGCCTATCTTGTGCTTGATTGTACGCTTCAGAGTACGATGCCGCTGGTGTTGAGCCCGGATAACCAAAAGGTGCCTCTTGTCGCTTGAATTTGAGTTTGGCTGGCTCGAACCTGTATTTCCTTTTAGGGTCTGTTCGAATTTGCATCAATGCAGATGGCTGGCGGCTTGGTTTTGAGGTCGGTGTACCCCAACGGTCTCGAGGTGTTGAGTCTGAGGTCGGCCTCGGTTGGACGCGGTCTGGATTCGCCATCGCACCCCACGACTTGGTCACAGAGTTCACACCTCGCTTCCCGTATTCTTTCTCAACGTAGGAAAGAGCAACCGCTGAGCGCTGGGAGTTGTCTGGAAATTCCTTGTTCATCATTTTGTTGCCCATGAGTCGCTCGAAGTATTTCTTCGCTGATTCACGACGAGCCTTTCCTGTTTTCTTGCTCTTTTGACGGCGGGGCTTCGGTGGGTTTGTCATGTAGCCACCTTTGCGGCGGCGGAGTTCGCTAACAAGCGCCTTAATGTTCCCTGCTATTTCTTCCTGCGTTATCTCATCTGTCGTTTCCTTCATCTCGTGTTCATACAGACGTAAAGCATCCTCTATTTCGAAGATGGTCATGTCTTTTATCCCAGACTTTTCCATTTGATGTTGGGTATTGGCGTAGTCAACTTTTTCCATCCATGCGGGAAGTTCGTCCCAGTTATCCACCGACCACCAGTCGGTGGGTGTAAAATGACCCGCTTCGTGTGGGTTGGCCAGCGTGTAAGGAGCAGGCGTAGGTTCTGGTCGCAAGCCAGAAAGGGTGTAGGGAGCAGGCGTTTCTGTTGGTGCGATGTAAGGGTTCTTTGAATCTCCAATGTAATCCTCGACTGTTGCATAGACGCCGGGGACGTTCATTTGTTTGGCAGTCCCAGCAGGGCTTGTGCCGAAAGCAAAGGTAATGTCGTAGCGACGGGCCAATGAACGTATGTTGTCTTGACTGCTGCCCATCAAAACAAGAGGACCAGTTGTATCGGTCATGATAGGGAAACCAAGATGTCGGAGTCGGTCTTGCAAGCGATACTGATACGATGAATCGAGGCTACTGATGAAAGCAATCGTGTAATTGTCACGAGCGAGTCGGTTGATGTAATCCTTGACACCTATGCGTGATACTGCCTTTTCCAGATTTGCAGCGACCTCACGGCCAAAACGCTTTCCAGACAAACCTTTCCGCTTTGCTATTCGCTCACCAGCGGAATTGTCCAGAACAGTTTCTTCAACATGGAACACTGCAAGTTTTGGCTTGGCCATACCAAGCGAAGGATTGCTCTTTGGTAAGTCGGCACCACAGACGATACAGTACATTGTACCATCAGGGTTGTGAGCGTTGCACGATATACATTCCATGTTCATTCCTCCATGTTTCATCAGTCGAAGTTTTCAAAGTCGTCCTCGCCCTCGCCCTTAAGGGGGCGGAGAATAACTGTGGAAAGGCCAGACTCACCTACAAGCCTTTCCTTCTCTTCCTCAAATTTATCCTTTGCAGCCCTAAGAGAGTCCATTTCGTTCTTCAGATTTTTCTTCCTCTGACGATAACTTTGCGAGTTTGACCTTGCCCCCTTGGACCTGTTTAAAGAGGCCAGCGATGCCGCTGTTCTCTTTAT
>Ga0129351_1000841_pt1 | contig 11912 bp, 10 predicted proteins | sample CPBDNA_8_FD_94423 | JGI IMG/M metagenome (GOLD analysis project Ga0129351, IMG submission 94423) | Freshwater to marine salinity gradient microbial communities from Chesapeake Bay, USA - CPBay_Sum_27_0.2_DNA | ecosystem: Environmental > Aquatic > Marine > Coastal | place: USA: Chesapeake Bay... | reverse complement strand
AGCTACAGAGTACTTAGTTCTAAAAGAATTGGCATCTACTACATCAGGTTCTGAGTCTAGAGTGTCAGATACTTTATATTTATCATAAAAGCTTTGTAGTGCTTCATTCATCTGCTAATGCCTTTTTTAACATAAAGATTAAGAAGTTCATATTGAATGGTAAACGTTTGTTGTTTTCATCTGCCCATCTGGAAAGCTGATAGTATAACTGAGTATCGTCAAGAGTTTCACCACCTGCATTTTCTACGATGTATTCATAGATGTCATCACCCTCTTCGTTTAGAAGTTGCAAGTCTAACTCTGTTATACTACCTGTGTCCATACCCTCTTTTATATCTTCTGAGGTAACCCCAAACCGTTCCATTGTTTTTTGTCTTAAGCTTAACTCAGGGCGTGGCTTAGGACGCTTACTCATTAAACCTGAAGGTTCTTCCTCTTCTGTGTCTTCTTTCTGTCCAGAACCAATTGCTGCACTATCAAAGCCCGATTGAGGTAAGGCACTATCTGTTGGACCATCTACGTTAGGTTCTTGATCCTGTACCTGTGGCATTGGTCCTTCCCCTGCAATCTCTGCATCATTTGGAAAAGACGCATCTGATAAGCTAGTTATCTCAGCTTCTGTAGCAAAGGGAGCAAATGCTTTTTTAATGTCAGACCCTTCTTCAGAAGATGCTTCCTCTGGCTCTACAGGTTCAGGTGCTTCTACAGTTAAATCATTATACAAAAACTGTGCATCTTCTTGATTAAACTCTGTACCACCTGCATTAGCTGATACAACGTTTCCGTTTTCATCTGTATCAAAAGTAATTTCTATAGCGTTACCATCTTCATCAGCAAATACTTCTGGGTTAGACATAGTAACCTGATTACCTTTTTTCACTACTTCAGTCTTTTTTACTTCAGAAGTTTCTGACAATAGTGTAGTACTGTCTTCAACTAAAGCACTAGATACATCCCCAGTTAAGCTATCGTAGTAGTCATCACCCATATGAACTCGCATTAAGTCTTCTAAGCCTGTGATAGCTTGAGTGCCATATGTTGTAATAGCCTGATCAAAGATAGAACCAAAGTTTTGAGCATGTTTATCTTTAACTATTTTTAGCGCAGCGTTACGTTTAGCTATATCTTCTTCAATAGGTGAAGTGGGTGATATATCTCCTAATATATCATATGCCGCTTTGTAGTCTGGATCAGTATCCATTAACGTACTCATTTTAGTTGCAATATCACGCTCTACATCCATACGTGCATCATTATCAAAACGCTTAAAGTCTGCAAACGTAGCAAACGTAGAAGGTATGACAGCTTGGTAATCACTTTGTGCAGCTAACTCATTTATATCAGCAGCCGTGTATCCATCATACATAACACTACTATCTAGTTTAGATTTTGTTCGCATCATTGCAGCATCACCACTTAAGCGATCCCAAAAACCTACATCTGCTTTTTCACCAACACCTTTGTTAGGTGTAAAGTATCCATAAGATTTACGTACATAATCTTCTAGCTGCATATCCACAGGACTAAAGTCTTTTGGCATACGTATGATTGTTTCTATTTCATTGTCTTGTAGAGGTTTACCATTTTGTGCAGCAACAGCCTCTTGTACTTTTACTGCAAACTCTGCAAGAGCATTAGGACCAGAGGCAATAGCAGCTTGGATCTGAGCAGTAGATGCTCCATTATCAGAAAGCATTTTAGTTAGGCCCATAACTTTATTTACAGTAGCATTTCTCTGAGATACCTTAACAAGGTTACGTTTTGCTAACTCCTCTTGCTCCATTTGGTATCTACGAGCTTCTACTTTTTTATCTTTTATATTCTCTGCAGCAGTTTCCATAAAACCTTCAGCAAAGGCCATCCAATCAAATCCCATCTTAAACCTCCTTCGCCATTAAACCTTTGGGTTCAGCAGGTTCGCTTACTTCCATTCCTTCATCTGCAACTGCCTCTACTGTTTCATCATTCAAGGTTGACTGAATCTCTTGCAGTAAAGCAACGCCAGGATCTTCACTATCTTTGTCCATATCAGCCATTGCTAATTCTATTGCAGTTTGTAGTCTCTGCTTCTCTTTTTCTTTTATCTCTTCTTCAGGACTTACAACATCATCTCGTACTTCTATACCATAACTTGTCATAGCAGCTTTTATGAATGCGTGAATTACAGGAGCAATTATAATACTTACATCTATAGAATGTCTGCCATTCATAACTCCTGTAGTAAGTAGTGTTTTTACAAAAGGTGCTACAGGCATACCGCCACCAAAGAGTACGGATAAATCATCCATAACATCATCGTCAGCCAATTGGTTTATATAAAAACGTGTAGCATCCTCAGTGTCTGCCATCTCAGGAGGATTCTCCCAAGGCCAGTTCTTAGGTTGATCAGTTAATGACTGACCCGGTATAGGTGCTTCAAGAAATGATGCCATTTTATTTTATCCTATTTTGTAAATCCTGCGCCAAAGTATAATCCTACAATGGCTGATACGATGTGTGTGTCTAGTGGTGTGATTACAAAGCCTTGAGCCATCTTCCACTTGATAGCTTCATCTGGTCCAAACATCCAACTAAAGAAACCACCAGTAGCCTCAGTGTATCCTACATACACACTTACTTCAGGATACCATACTGCAACTAACTTTGGCAATACAATTATAGAGAACACAGCAGATAAAGCTATAAGTCTACGTGTCCATGCAAAGTGCTTGTCAGTCTTACCTGCATCTCTTGCATCAGCTACAGCACTACGGTTGAACTCTGCACGTTGCATAAGCATCTCTTGCTGCAACTGCTTATTCTTCATAGACTGACCCCATATTGACATCACTCCACCTAGTACAGTGGAGAATAACATGGTGATTAGTTCTAGAGGGAGTCCAAACATTATAGTGGTGGCCTTTCCATTGTTCCTGCAGGTTTTATTCTAGGACGCATTGACTCTGTTACCTGCCCTTTCATTTTAAGAGTGCCTTTTACTTTCATCAACATATCTTTTGTTTCTTCAATAGTATGTTGTGCGGAGTTGCCACCTTTTGCAACCTCTTTATAATAGGAATCTCCTGCTTTTAAATCAACTTTAGGCCAAGGATTTTTAGGAGTGGGGTTTGGATTTTTTGGAATGTCAAAAGGTACTGGTACTGAAGCAAACTCTTTTGCTAATGCTAACATAGCCTCATTAACATTTGATTTTTTAATAGTGGTATCATCTTGATATAGCCAAGTTTGTAGTTTTCTTCCTACTTTATCTGTCAATAAATATGTACCCATCTCTTCCTGTAACTCTGGTGTAAAAACTTTATCATCAGATAAATCCATTTTTTCAACAACTAGATTAAATGTATCTGGTATAAACTGAAATTTACCTACAGCAAAAAGCCTATCTTTATCTTTTATGTCTAGCTTCATATACTCTTTTATCTCACCTATAGTAAGCTCTGTTAGTTTTTTACCATCTCTAGTTGTTGAGCTAGTAGAGTTTTGTATTACACCACCTATAGTTCCACTATGAGCAGATTCATAACCTCCCTCACCTTCACCTATAAAATTTAGGAGGTCAGTTACTTTCCCGTTGGCTGACTGCATCTCATTAGAATCATTAGAATCATTAGAGTCACTACTATTTTTTTCATTTGGTATATTTACCTCTTGTGTGCTTTCAGTTGCTTGTTTATAAAACAAACCTGTCTTGTCTACTAATTGGTCTTGAGCTTCTATATCTTCACCTAAAAAGAAATCTAATTGAGGAGTCTCTTGATCTTCAGGTGTAAGGATTCTTTCAAGAGAATCAAATTCATTTAAAGCTTCCATCGTAATAGCATCTCTGTCTATTTCTTTAGATGTAAGTACTTTATCAGCTTCTTCATTGTCTGAAAAATATTCTTTTAGTGTGTCGTACATGGTTTGATAGAAACCCTGATCTGTGTCTTGCACCTCTTCTGACTTAGAGCCTATACCTGTCGGTTCTTTCTGTGTCATAAGCTGTCTTTGCTTTTTAGCTTCAGGAACCCAATCTATTTTATACTTTATATCCATGTTATTATCCTGTTACGATAGCACCAATTATTGCACCTGCAGCTTTTGCAAATCCTGCACTCTTAGTAGCAGCAGCTTGATCTTTAGCAGCCTCGTTTTGCAAGTTTTGTATTGCAATACTAGTAGCCCTGTCAGCGTTGTTGTTAGCTGTTTGAAAAGCATATGTCATAATATCACGCTCACGTTGCCATATCTGACTCATATTTAATTCTGTAAGACCATTGATAGTACGAGCAAACTCAGCGTAACTTTCATTCAATGCTGCAGTATTCATTGTAGCAATGTTTTGTCTCCACTGTGCGTTTGACTGTGCAACTACAAGACCATTTTGTGCATTGAACAGATCACGTTGTTGTTGCATCTCAGAGTTAAACTGTCTTAATGAGTTAACATTATTAACATTGAACTGGTCCATAGCATTTTGCTGACTAGCATTATACTGAGATACTTGTGAAGCAAGTGACGCAAAGAACTGATCAGTTTGATTTTCACTTGTAGCATTAAACTGTGAAGCAGCATTGTTAGCAGCAGCATCAGTAAACATAGCTTGTATATTTTGTTGGGCTTTAAATATAGAAGTTTGTTGCTCGTTTGTCAGGTTAGCCATATCCATCTGTAAAAAGCTGTTTGCATTCTGTACAGCAGCCTGTTGTCTGTTGGATAAGTTTGCCATATCAAGTTGAGATAAAGCAGCAGCTTCAGCCATAACCATAGCTTGTCTATTAGTTAGGTTGCTTAGGTTCATGGTGTTAGCAGCACGAGCATTTTCTAGTGCCACTTGTTGTTCAGCATTAAAGTTCATATTAGCTATATCAGCAATACGTCCTGCATTTTGAACACGAGCTTGAAATGCTTGATCAAACTCTTGACCTAAGAATGTAGCACGTTGCTGCGCCATGAGCATCTGTCTTTGCTGTCTGTTTGACAGATTAGCCATCTCAAACTGAGCTTGAGCTTGTGCATCCATTTGTGCAATTGGTAAAGCGGCTTCCATCGCAGCTTGTATGACAGCTTGACCTGCAAGACTAGACGCACCTAAACCACGAGCAGATAACATCTGCATAGCTGTACGCATAGATCCTGCAGCCCAAGCAGGTGTCTCACCACCCTCAAAGTCAGCCATTAATGTTTCTAGCTGACCTGCAACTGTTGCCTGTTTACTTGGTGTAGCTGTAGCCGCCTGTATCTGTTCTGTAAACCTAGAAGCAGTTTCTGCATTAGCTGCACCAGATATTATCTCACTCTCACCTGTAACTGGGTCAGACTCTATCTGCCTTTGTACAGGATTGTTCATCATAGTAGCTGTACCTTGAGCAGCTTCTAATCCTGTTACAGACGTTGCAAATTGTTGTTGTGCATCTACCTTGGAACCATCTGATAATACACCTTGTTCCGCACTTAGTTTTGCAGTCTCACCCTGTACTGTTGGTGTTACAGCAGTTGTTGTCATAGTACCTGCATCAGAAAGTACAGGCATACCTGCCTGAGCCGTTGATGGTACTGTAGCCGCTTGTGCAAAAGGTGCTATAGCATACGCCTGTCCTGCAGCAGTAGGGGTAAAATCAGCACCTTGTGGCATTATCATTGACACTTGAGATTGTGTAGGCTGCATAGTTTGTTGTATTGCGCCACGTTGCATTGCAGCTAATTGCTCTTGATAAGGGTCACCTCCAGATTGATTTAATCCAGAAACATTAGACAGATTTTGTGCTGCGTCAACAAACGTACCTGTGTTTGCAAATACAGTACCTTTTTGTACCATCTTATTGCGTAATGCTGTGCGGTACTTACCCATCTTAGCTGCAGCAGCAGGGTTAGCTTCTAAAAATTTCTCTAAGTCACCATTCGGATCAAACTCAAGAAACTTAGCTGCCATAGCCTTTTCAGCTTCCACTAAACCGCCTGACTCATACCCCTTGATGTATGCACCCTGTGCTGCAGTAGTAACTTTATCAAAACCTGGAGGTATAACCCCAATAGGTTTACCATTTATCTCTGTCATCTGCATTTGCTGACCTGTAGCTTGGTTTACATAAACACCTTGAGCTACAGCCTGTGCACCCTGTGATGCACTAGTGAGATTATTTAAATTTGTACCTGTGTAGTTAGTCCCTGTTGTAACGCTACTAGGAACAGCAGAAAGATTGCCAGTTTGTGTTGCAACATTAAAAGTGCCTGTTACATCTTCTTGAGGATACGTATTAGTATCTGTACTTCCTAGTGAAGGAAGACTAGTATCAAAAGTTTGTACTGCATTATTTGTAGTATAATCAACAGGAGCAGCTACTGTAGTATCGAACTGTGTACCTGCAGTTGTGCCACCGCTACTTACTTCTGTAAAACCTTGGTTTGTACCTGCAGTATTAGATGTAGTGCCTGTGTTGTTGGTTACAGTATTAACTGTAGGATTAACTTTTGGAAAACCTTTTAGGTTCAAAAAATCATAATCATTTAAATGGTCAAATTGATCTCTGAAATTAGTATAGTAGTTTTGATAATTTTCGTAGACATCTCCATCTACAATTCCTTGTATATCTTCAGGGTCAATCCATAATGCACCTAGTCTTCTAGGGTATATACCGCCAAAAAATCCTCCTGCTCCTGTCACCATTGGTTGCCCTTTGATGACGCTAAATGTTAAATCAGCTTCAGGGGCATACCCTGTTGGATTACCGTTTGCATCTCTTGTTGCAACACCTCTTGTCATAAGCTGTGTATTAGCTATGCCTATAGCTTGAACAAAAGCATCTGCACTGAATCTAGATACAGCTAATAGTTTACCAAAATCTCTTGAATCAGCATTAGAACCTACCGCACCATAAAGCATCTGTGATGCTGCTTGAAATAAATAATCATCCTCTTGGTCTGTTGGATCAAGACTGTAGGTTTCTTTAAAATACTGTTTTAAATCAGCACTAGTATTTCTAAGAATGTCTCTCATATCAGCTACATTCATCTTAAAATTACCAGTACGTATTAAGAAAGCTTCTGCTTCGTTATCTGCACCTGGCGGTAAACCTGTAGATGGGTCTATAAATCCTCCCCCATCATCTTCACCTGTTTCTACATAATGATTATAACTAGCAACTAATGTTGCAATTTCTTCTTCGCCTGTACCTGTACTAACAAGCTCGTCTGTTTGTCCATCTGTTCCTTCGTCCTCACCTTCACCCTCAGCATTAGCTGCTGCCTCTGCTGCTGCAGCGGCTGCTGCGGCTGCGGCTGCTGCGGCTGCCCTAGCTCTTCTTTTTTTGCGTCTTTTTTTAGCTCTACTAGAAGCTGCTGCTGCATACTCTCTTGCAGCATTCGCATTGCTAGATGAACTACCTGAGTCACCACTATCTGAAGCACTAGATGTGTCTACTACATTTCCAGTGATAGCGTCTACTACCTGACCACTACTAGTAATACCTTCTGCCATACTCTATTCCCTTATTTACCCATTGTCATCCATACCGCACCTGCAATAAATGTCAGGACTCCAACGGTAGTCATTTTTACTACGGTTGATCTTATAGATCTACGTGTATCTCGCCACGCTTCTATTAGATTACGCATCTCTATTATGTCTTTAGCTGCATCATCATCGAGTAGCCCAATAGAACGCAGTGCTTCTTTAGCACCACGACTAGCTGCATTGTCTAGCATCTCTTCTAGTTCTTCTGGAGATAGTTTGATGTCACTCATAGTAGCCTATACCTATATGTGTGTCAAGGTTGTGTAGGCCAATCAGCATCTTCAAGCGAGGGCCAATTTTCGTGAGTAGGAAGATTGCGTAATGATGTACGATAGGTAGCCCAAGAAGTCTTAGCTTCATCTGTTAATGGGCTATCAGGCATCTGTGTCCAATCGCTTTCTGCAAGTAACTCATTGCGAGTTTCTCTATTTGAAGTTTCAAGCATAGCAGTATTAGCTGTTTCTATTTCTGCTAGCATAGATGCTGCTTCTTCTTCTGTAATTTCAATTAGTTCTTGATTTTTCTGAATATAAGGCATTAAGCACTCCTTGCTCTTTTACCATAGATACGCACAGAGCCAGACTGTAATCCATTTAGGTAAACTAATGACCCATAATCACTTGGCGTGATATTATTTTTATCAATGATAAAGTTGCCGTCTGTATGTTGATACCAATAACCTCCAACAGTTGACATAGAAGTTTTGATGTATCCGTAAATTTTATTTTCAACATCACTAATCTCAACCTGAATATTTACTCTATCACTTGTTGAAAATTGGTTGCTGCTATTAGAATAAAACTGTGCTTGATTACTTGCCGTTGTATATGTGTAGCTAGTTGAATGTCTGTGATTAAATGAAGTAACATCGTGATTAGCTCCATTAGAATTTTTAATACGCCAGTATGGATACTGAGCTGATGATGGACGTAAATCTTCAAACTCATATAAATAAGAATTATATTTGGTAGAGTCTATTCCATCAGATAGCTCTAATGAATTAACAGAAGTATTAATCTCAATCTTTTTTATAAACTCCCATTTTGATTTTGCTTCTATTAAAGCATTTACATCAGATGTTGATAGCCCTGTGCCAGATGCACTGCCACTAGACGTTTTGAGAACTCTGCCCATTAAGAACCCTCCTCAAAACCCATGACTTGAATATTTAGATCAACCGATCCACTATTTTTAACATACAGCTTATCATTGTTAGATAAAACTAAACCAGTGCGTTCTATTTCAGAAAAGGTAACATCAGTTTCTAAACGCCCTGAGTTAGCAACAGCATTAAAATTACCAACTCTTTTATCTGTACTATCTGCATCCGAAAATACTGAAGTATCAGTATCTATAACTTGAGTGAAATAAGAAGTTCCTGTTACCTCAGTCCAAGTTCTAAAATCAGAAGTAATCCAACCATGATTGTTTGCACTAAGTGGATTTTCTGATGAACCTTCGTTTACATACCAAAGTCTATCTGCAACTCTGTATGTAGGTGACATTCGCCAGTTGTTATTTGTTCTATCCCAACCAGATGGCATAAGATGTGTAATATCAGTAAATGGATTTAAGTCCCCAAGACCTGCTACTGCTGAAGATATTGATGCATAACTTGTTGTTTGGGATGTACTTTGATGAGATTTAAAAAGAGCCTCTAATTTAGGTCCATCCATTTCCATCATTACAAAACCGCCTCCACCATCTTCCCAAAAACAAGCATAAACTTTGTCTGCATGAGGATTGTAATCAACCCATTTTAAAGAGGAGCCATCAAAGTTTGAGTTCTGAGAGGTAAAACTAATTCTTAGCGCATAACCTGAACTCGTATTATTATCAGGCTTTAGGTAATTAACATTATCTACGCCCTTTTTCCAACCTTTATAGATTTGAAAACTAACCGTACCAGAGCTTGTAGAGCCATAACCAAGAACACCGCCTCTTGCCATTAACATTGTTCTATAAAAATGTTGCTGAGAAGAACCACCGACATTTTGATAATACCAAGAGCTACTGCTTTCTTGGCTTTCGTAAAAACCCCCACTTGTATTTGATATATAACCCCAACCCATATATCGGGAACTATTTAGCGACCAAAATGGATTGCTGTCTGTATAACAGTCACAAGTAAAAGCCTCACCAGTATAGTTTAGATTTTGACTTGATGAATAAGTTGCAGGTGTATTGTCATTCCATTGTATTTTCCAGTGATAAGGATAGTCAGCAGCATAAGTATCTGGAGCTACTGAATAAAGTGTACTAGAATTTAAAAATGGTATATGTTTATTAGAAGGATTAAAATCTTTAGCCCCTCCTGTTACATTTGGAATAAGATATGGAGCAGTGCAAAACTTTCCATTAAGTGAATAAGGTGAGCCACCATCATTAATTACTGCAAAAGATGTACTATCTTGCATAACCATTTCGCCATCTACAGCAGTAACCCCAGAGTTAAAAAATACAAGTGGGGTTGTTTCAAAATTCCTAGAGGTTGTATCAATTTGACTTGTTATTTCTGGCGACACTGTTGCACTATCTATTGCCATAGATACCTTTGCATCTGTCGTAGTATCTAATGATTTAGTTAATATGGTTGCCGATACTGCACCACCAGAACTATTAGTATAAACTAGCTGAGTTCTCCCACTTGGAACAACCGCAGCCGCTAATCTTCCACTTGCCATTTGTTATCTCCTTATGCCGTTGCCAAGTAATGAGCTTTGGCGGCACTTACACCTGCCGAAACTCCGCTTAAATTTGATCCATCAATTGCAGGTAATTTTCCTGTAGCATCTAGTTTTACTAATTGATTCCCTGATGTACCTATTCCAGACACAGATACACCGCCTATAGATAGTGTAGGTACAGTAGCTGTTCCTGTAAATGTAGGATTAGCTGTTGGTGCTTTTGTGTCTATCTGAGCTTGTACAGAAGAGTTTATACCTGCTACGTTATTTAACTCTGTGGTACTAGCTGTCAAACCTGTAAGTTTATTTATCTCTGCAGTACTAGCAGTTACACCTGTAAGTTTATTTATTTCTGCAGTACTAGCAGTTACACCTGCTAACTTGTTTAACTCTGCTGTGTTTGCAGTAACACCGTCTAATTTATTTAGTTCTGCAGATGTAGCAGTAACGCCATCTACTTCAGTAGTGCTTATGACACCATCTTGAAGCAGGTTTCCCTGCGACATTAAACTTGCTAGATCTCTTGCTCTTGACATCTGTTTCTCCTATACAACTCTTACTTTGAGGTTCTGTGCAGCTAGACTTTTGATCTGCACTTTATTGGCAGCAGGGTGAAAGAAGTCATAGTCAGTACCAAGCACCGCACCCTCATTCAATGCAGCCGCATCGTAATTTAGCGTCACACCATCGCTAGTTGGCAGTGTATTTGCAGCCGTATCCATGCGGAGTGCAATCATCAGGTCTAGGCTTGAGCCAGTACTGAAATGGTTGGCATCTGCAACAGCGTCTAGCTGTGTCTTGTCCATGCGATTGCTCTCTACCGACAAGGCTTGTTGCAATGTGTAGAGTTCATCATTTACTGTGCCGTTTGTCCATGTTGCTGCTGTTTGATAGTTATTTACTGCTAAACTTGTACTGTACTGAAATACTTTTTGTTGAGAAAAATCTATGATGTAAACTTTTGTTCCATCAGGTTTAAAATATAAAGCTCTTGCTACTGTAGCTAAAGTTGCGCCTCCAATAGAACCAATAGCATAACTATTGCCACTATAACTTAATGTAGAAATATCCCATGCAGTACCAAAGGTATATTCAAATATTTTATCTTCGTCAGAACCTACTATATAAAGTTTTGTACCATCAGGCTTTATATGTATATCCGCTAAAGCGCCCTCATTACCTATACCTGCAAAAGGATTCATACCACTTGTAAATGAAGAAGTAGAAATATCCCATGCTGTACTGCAAGTATATTGGCTGACAGTGCTACCGTTATACCCAAACGTATAATACTTTGTACCATCAGGTTTCCATGCCATACTATATGGTGAAGTATGTCTTGACGCTACACCATAAGATTTATTAGCATAACTTAAATAGGGTATATCATAAGCAACTGAGCAATCGTATTGATATATTACATTATTTTGGTCACCAACAAGGTATGCTTTGGTACCGCTATCGCCCCACACTAAATCTCTTGGGTCAGCGTCTTGTGACGATTGATTAAAAAATTGTTCACTTGAAGCAGCCGTAGAAATATCCCAAGCAGTAGACAATGTTCGTTGATAAATTAAACCATTATTTTCTATATACTGTACTTTTGTCCCATCAGGACTAAACGTAACATCATTGCAACTTCTTCCTACGTTAAAGTTTTTATTGTCATTAGCTATACCTGCAAGATTCCAACCAGTTGTAGTCGTACTACTCTCACTATTATACTGCCATGT
>Ga0129351_1000838_pt1 | contig 11924 bp, 7 predicted proteins | sample CPBDNA_8_FD_94423 | JGI IMG/M metagenome (GOLD analysis project Ga0129351, IMG submission 94423) | Freshwater to marine salinity gradient microbial communities from Chesapeake Bay, USA - CPBay_Sum_27_0.2_DNA | ecosystem: Environmental > Aquatic > Marine > Coastal | place: USA: Chesapeake Bay... | reverse complement strand
TTAAAGTCTCATCAAAAACTGCTGAGGCACCGCCACCACCACCACCAGTAGAAAATTCGTCACCATCACCACCTGATGCATAAGGGCTTTCTCCGCCCGATGCATTCCCGCTTAGAAACCTGGAGGTCAAACCTCCTCCAGATCCAAGTTCAAATCTGAGAACTCTGTTTATATTTGTTTGTCCAGGTAAATATTCAAATTTACCACCTCTTGCACCTCCTGCACGAATACTGGTCTCGACAAACTCACCAGATTCTAAACGGAAGACTCCTGGTCCCGGACCGCCACTTGCTCCAACAACTGTAATAAAAATCTCACGCGCATCAATCAACTCAATAAATTGAGTAGGTGGTGCAGGATTAAAAATACTAGTACTAGTTACAAAAGTAAAATCTTGAACACCCAATACAAGTGCTTCTTGACCTAAAGTATCTGTTATTGTTCCATCAGAAACAGGATTACCATTCAATGACCATTGATACTCAACATCTCCATAAGAAGGGTCAGTCAGTTGTGCACCAATAGTAAATGCAACTGCTTGATTTGTAGGAGTTTCTAATGTTATTGGTTGAGAGGTAATAGTAATTAGAGGATCAACAGTGATAGTACCAACACCAGAAGTAACTACTGGATTAGCATTAAGAACATTACCAGTTCCCTTTTCAGCAGTCTGATATTCATTAGTTGGTGTATATTCTGCCTCAACAAAAAACTTTCTATTATTATCTTCAGGACTTCTCAAATTCGAAATTGTTATTGTAGAAGTTCCTGACCCACTAATAGTGGTGTTATCACTTAAAGCACCACCACCAACTTCATACCATTGATATGAAATTGGACCAATTGAAGATGGTACGGTTGTTGCCCAAGAAACTGTTGCTATTCCAGACAAGGTTACAGACCCTGTAACCGTGCTTCCTACTCCTACTGGATTTTCGCTGATGGAAATAAATGGACCATTTAATTCTAGATCCGTTAGGACTCCCCTAAAGTTGATATTTTCCATTATACGAAGTTCTGTCCTCCTACGACACCATATAAACCTGATGATGTAACATTATCTCCATCAAATAGTTTGAATGAATAAATGTCAGACCTGTTTGCAGTTGTAGTAACTATTGGAACAATTCCGCCAGGCCAATATACTGGAATTGAAGTACCTCCAATGGTCTTAAATGTATCTATACCAACAGATCTATTGCCAATTCCATCTTGAAGAATTTTGATTGTGAAAGATGATGAACCAGATTTTGGATTTGTTAGGATGAAGGAATTGATATTGGCATTTGCAGTAATAGTGAAAGTTTGTGCTTCTGAAAGGTCAAGAGTAACTTCATTTGAAGCAATAGATGGCGAAGAAACAGATTCAGAATAAGTTTTGAACTTAGTATGTCCACCAATATCAAGTGTTGCAGTTGGAAGAGTTGAACCAATACCAACCGATCCTTCAGACTGTGCCGTGATAACTGTTCCAGAAGTACCAACATTCAATGCAGTTACTGTCAATATACCAACATTAATACTTCCATTAGAACTTTGTAAATCAAATCCCCCAACAACAGTGGTGGTTCCAGTGATAGTTAGGTTATTTGCTGTTATAAGTCCAGCAAATCTAGCCTCATTATAGACAAACAACGAAGTTCCAGAAGAACCAACAGCACCAACAGTTAGGTCAATATTATTAAGTGGTCTAGTGGTTCCAATACCCACATTTAGAGCATCATTGGGACTAATACCAGTACCAATACCAGAAGGAACTAATGTAAACAATGAATCAGTTGGGAGGTTAGTAAGACCGGAACCATCTCCAGTGAATGAATTTGCGGTAAGTGCTCCAGAAACATTTACATCACCAACAACATTAAGTTTATATCCATTTGCAGTGGTTCCAATGCCAACTCCCCCTGCATCGACACAGAAAGTAGATGTTCCAGATCCAACTTTAAATGTACAATCGCCTGGAGAATCTGTACCAACACCAACAGAATCAAATATAAAGAATGGAGCTGGTTCATCTTCCTCGTCAGTAAAGGTGGCACCAGTGCTAACAACACCAAAAGTTCTCCAATTATTTTCTAAAGTATAAATCCAACCAACATATCCACCTTGATTTGGGTTTGCATTATAAACAACATCACCAGGATTTCCTGCAAGAGATGGAGTTGCAATACCAACTGTATACTTTCTTGAAACTGTTGCATCACCTTGAATAAATATGTGATTTGTTTCAAGACCTTTAATAGAATTGGCACTTACTTTATTATTAAAAATAACTGGTCCGTTGAATTTAGATATAACTTGATTATCTGGTCCACCCTCAACAGTAATTGAACGAGCAAAGACACCCTCAACTGGTTCAATAACATTCAAGTTTGGAACTAAACTAATATCTTCACCTTCAACACTTTGAACTGGAGTATCAAAGATCTCTTCCTTACCAGTGATTGTGCTGAGTCTCTTATTACCAGAATAAGAAATACCCTTATCATTCATACCAGTGTAGAAGTTGATTCCACCTTCTCTCTTTGTAGACTGTGCTAATAACTCCTCATCAAGACTTATTGCACGATCTTGCTTATCTGGGAATGCTGTAGAATAGTTGCCTGGTCCAAATCCAACATATTCAAAAGTGTGACCAGATGCACGAATAATTGAGTGTCTTCTGAGTTCAACGGGGTTAACTCTTACCTTTCTAACAACTGAATCGGTAATATGAGAGGTTGATTTAGTACCAAGAATACCACGGAAAACTGAAATTGGATTTGATCCTGTTGTTGTGGTCTTGACTCTCATCAATTCTCCATTGACCTCCAAATAATCGCCAATATTGATATCAAGATTTCCAACACTTTGAATATTGATTTGATCAGTAGAGGCATTAGCAATAGCAGATGAAAGTGTGGTGGTGATTCCTGCATATGTTGGAATCATCCTACCATTAAGATTTTCATTATCGTCCGAAATATTTCCACCATTTGAAGAAACACCCTCTGGAAGAGCAAATATTGTTCCAGTTGCTGTTGGGGATAATGTACTAATACCAAGATTTGCTTCAAATGATGTTAAAGAATTTATTCTAGTAACAACAAATGATCCATTATATTGAGTTTGTTCTGCACCACTCAGTGTTACAGCACGATCAACAGAGAGACCATGATTATTATTAGTTGTAATAGTGGCAATACCAACATTTCCATTATAAGCAAAACTATCAACTCTAATAGATTCACCAGTAAGATAGAGATGTGCATCAGCAGTTAAATTTGCTCCAACACCAATAGTATCTGAAGAGATTTTGTTACTAGGTATTGAAGATGCTGCAGCAACAGTAACAGTCTTTGATGCAGCAGTTCCAATACCAACATCAGTGATTCTATAAAGTTGATTGTATTCATAATAACTATCAGAAGATACTCCAGTAATACGAAGGGTATCTCCAACATTATCATAGATATTAGTTACTTCAAAAACGGGTTCTGTTAGTGGACTTATCCCTGTTGTAGTAATACCAGCAACTGTCATAGTATTTCCAACACCATAAGCAGAACCACCATCCATGATAGTGACGGAACTCACTGCATTAGAAGCAACAACAACTTTAACAGTTGCATGTAGACCAGTTATAGATGAACCAATAGAAACCAGAGGTATATTGTAGTAGGTTCCATCTACATAACCCGAACCAGATTGATTGATTTGAAGTTTGGTCAATCTGTTCAAACCATGATCAAATTCAGTATGAATAGTATGAGCAACTCCAGTACTTGAGAAAATGTCGGTGATGCCAATACCAACACCATCATCATCTCTGAGTTTGATGAGAGTTTCTTTGGTGATGCTATGTCTGATATCATCAAGATCAACCTTACCAATCAAAGAAGAAATGGCAAATGATTTTGCTTCTCTGGGGTCAGAAACTGGATTATCTCTACTTACCTGTGGGAATAAATCTTTGACAGGTTGTGAAAATTTATCAGAAGTAAATGGTGCAACAGATGGTGCATTTGATGCATTTAAGACACTCAGGTAATAAACACCATCTTGCTCTCCAGGAATATATTTCTGCGCCTCATTGAGTCTATAAACGTAATATGTGTCGGAATATTTTTTTCTTCTAAAGAATGGAAGTGATGTTGATCTATCTGAAGTATTGCTTGTAAAAGTTCCAGGATCTGTAGAAATTTGAATGGAGAACTGCTTGGCACTGGATATTCCAGAAACTGAATACAGACCATTGAATCCAGAGTTGTCAACACCAGAAGTATTTTCTGTACTCTTTACATTCTGAATCTGAACAAGACTTCCAACTTTCAAACCATGACGAACATCAGTATCAATAGATGCTGTTGCTGATAATGAATCCCACTCTGCACCAGCAATAAACCTAAAGTTTCTCTGTTGGTTTACATTTGCAAGACTTCCACTTCCAAAGAATGTTTGAACTTCAGTATCTGTAGGAGCAATTGTTGTATTTGATTCTTGAAGAATAAATCCTTCAGTTGGTGGTCTTGCAACAGATCCACCGGAGTTTGCAGGAATAACATATCTCAATCTATATGTTTTATCAATACCAGATCTTGTATCAGTTCTTCTCTTGAAAAAGGTTCTTGGTGTTGCAGATCCAAGAGCAGTTGTACCAAGACCTACAATAGTTGGATAAATTGAGTTTTCAGTTGCTGCTGCAGCAACCTTAACATACCATTGCGAGTTTGTGCTGTCCCACTGAATTGGGTGACCTATATCACCAGAATTCTTATCAGATACTCTACTTATAACAGTAAGTTCTCCACCCTTACTATTGATTGTAATTGCAGAACCACTGATTGCATCATTTCTTGTCTTTGCAAGTTTGATGTTTGTGCTTTTGGAAATACCGGTTCCGGAAGTGATAGCATAAAATATAGTGTTTGGAGTTAGTCCATCTGGAAGTTGTCCCGTGTTACTATAAACACGAACAGACTCGCCGGTTAAGAATCTATGATCAGCAGTAAGTGTAATAACATTGTCATTTCCACCATCACTAAATTGTCCAATACTATTGATTCCAGCAGCACTTCTCTGAACATGAAATAATTTTTCTGAAGAAATAACTGGATCTGTAGTATTGTCAGGCATAACAATACGAGCAAAATGTTCGTTTGAATTTCCTGATTGTGTAATCAAGACTCTCAAAGTATCATTCTCTCTCGCACCAATCCTATATCCATCAATTACATTTTCAGGGGGAACATCAAAGTTTGTTTCATTCTGAATATAAAGATTTGCAGTGGAACCAACACCAGCAACTCTATCAGTATTTGTTACATCAATGGAAGAAAATTCAATAGAAGACTCTGTAAGTCCAACTTCTTTTGGTGAAACTATGTGAGTAATAAATCCAAGATCGTCTTGACTAAATGCATCTGTTCTAAATCCAACTGCAGTTAAGGCATTTGCACCAAAGTTTGAGTTTGAGTTGGTCAGTGAAATATCACCACCATTTTCTGTTACAAAGTGCTGTGAAAAACCAATAGCAAAAACAGAAACTGCCTGAACGAATGAGTTATTTGTAACCTTGACGTGGAAGTTTCTATATTCTGGTTTATATCTTGATCTAGAATCAGTGCTGAGAGTTTCATTTCCAGCAACTGTATTATCATCATAGTTTCCAGTTGGTGGAGAATCGGTGTTATATTTTACAAATGCTCTATCATCTTTTTGAAGTCCAATTCCAGTGAATTGAGCTACAACCATAGATTTAAATCCGGTTGCTTTTGCTCCATCAGCAATCATACCACACATACCATAAACAGATCTCAAAGAGATATTAAAGATGTATGGTGACGCAGAAGTAACAGTATCAGAAGAAAGTGTTAGTGTAGAACCTGCAATTGTTGGAAGTGGATCATCCGGTACATTCTGAAGTGTATATACAACTTCTGTGCTAGATGGTCTAGAAGAAACAACAAACTGCCCATTATAATCAGAATTTACATTGCTTATTCTGAAAGGAGTATCTACATCAAGTCCAAAAACTTCTTCATCTGTTGTAACAGTAACCGTAGTATTAGAAGTTACACCATCCCCAGACTTGATGCTGCTGATGCCTACAGTTTTACCGGTTGAACCAACAATACGATATTCATCAATCTTTGGTTGAATATCAAGACCAGCAGAAGGATAATCTGGTTCAATAGCACGACCAGATGATTGTCCATAAACGAGACCAACTTTCTCATAATACATATCCAAATCAGTTCTTGTTGCAGAGAATGTTTGGAATTCATCATCAATATTAACATTATTCACACCATCAGCATATTCAAATACTGTGAGTTTATGGTGTGAAAAGTTTGGTACAAAAATATTATTTGTATAATCTTTATAAACTACTGAATTTGGGTCAGCATCAAAGACTGAGAACTGCCATAAGTAACACCCACCAGTAACTCTGAAGATTGCAGACCTTTCAATATTGTCATTTTCTGGGTCTGGAACATATTTTGGTCTGATTTTTGTTTTGCGAAGGTCAAGTCCAACCAAAGATGTGCCACGAGGAAGAATTACTCCACCGTGTATACTATTCAACTTAAAAAGTTCATTAAAAGGGGAGTCAAGGTCAAAGTTAGAAACTAAATCAAATGGTGGAAGGTCATTAGTAGCAGAACCATTACGCAATCGAAAGTTATTCAATCCGTCAGGAATATATCCTGGTCTATTGTCAACAGTATGTTCTCCAGGATATATCAGGATCGTCGTTTTGCCAAATCTATCATTATCCAGTCCCTTTTGATAAGAAAATCTTGCAGATTCAATCAAAGCACGTTGAATAGTTCTAAATGGGCGAGTCATAGAGTTGCCCCTATTCTCAATACTATCAGTCGCGTCTAAACTGTTAGGATCAACATAAAGAATAGTTCCTCTTGATGATTTCAAAAAATTATCTAATCTGGAAAGACCCATCTTATTAGCTCTATAGTCCGTTATGGATTATTTATCCATAAAAAAACCTGCCTTAAGGCAGGTAATTATGTCACAGATAGTGACGCACTTCCTTCACACTTTGATATTTATATATACCTCATTCTTCCCTTTCTTGTAGCATATATTCAACAGTATTTGCTACATCATTCATAGCATCACGAAGATCAGGTTGTTGCCCGGAGTGACACTCTTTTTTAGTTACACCATTTTCAAACTCTTCACATAAAGTCCATCTCCATTTTCCCATATTCTTAGAATACCATAAATTAATTTTCATAAAATCTCCTATAAGAGCCCCCGATCCGATTTGAACGGACAACCTCGATATTACAAGTATCGCGCACTACCGTTGTGCTACAGGGGCATCAATCTACTGGTAATAGTTCTGGATTTTCCAATTCAAGGTCATACATTAAAGGATGACATTCTTCTAACATCAGGTACATTGATGATCTATACATATCTTCTACCGACCACCCTTTGCTATCATTTGCCATTTTCACAATTTCTGGTTGATCTTTAGCAATTTCAGGCAACTCATCAAAAGTAAATGGAACATTTTGAATCATGTATATAAGAACTAAAGAAGTTCCTTCTTGATGTTCATACCAGGCATACTCTGTTTCTATACGGTATTTCATTTGAATTACCTTGTGCCCTAAAATATATTTAGGACAATGCGAGTAGGGAGACTTGAACTCCCACAACCTTAATGGTCAACAGATTTTAAGTCTGGTGCGTCTACCGATTCCGCCATACTCGCAAAAAATCAGGAATCTTCCTGATAAGTAGGAGGATGAAAACGACAGTACTCGTTGAATGTAATCTTCATCTCTTTATTTGTCAGATTTGCATTTTTTGCTGCTTTTGGAAGATTCCATCTCGCAGCAAATAACATTTCCATAGAATGTCGGGTTTCCTTTCTCATAACTGTAGCAAATTAAGATTTCTTTGTAAAGGTCTGATGAATAACGATTCATAAATCTTAGGAAAAAGTCAGAGGATTAGCAAAGGCAAAAGTATCTTCGTCAAGATTATCACGACAAACTTCAAGAACTGCCATAAACTGATCTATTGTCTCACAGTCTACTACACGTTCTTCGCCATCATTAGAGTAAAGAAAGAACCTACGTGTCATAGGATCAGCAACACATCGGGTCAGATACTTTTCTTGCATGAGGGGTTGTTTGATTACCTGCTTACTATATCAGGATCAGGACTCCTTGTCAAGCTCCACAGAAATCTCAGGATGCCTCCACTTGGTTTCCCTTCTATCATAGTCCCATCCACCAACCAGATAACACTCATTGTTGCCTGGATAATCCTCAGGACTATCTCCTTCATAAACAACATGAAGTTTTTCATCATGGTCTAATGGGTTGATATACCTTGCTGCCCAGATTTCATAATAGCAATGAATATTTGCTCCATTACCTGACTTGATTTTGACTGTCTTTCCCCATTCAATACGTTCTACAATAAGGTCTTGAGAATATCCAATCTGTGTAAGACTTACTGTGATAGTTTCTGGATCAACAATTCCATCCCAGTATTCAGGTAACTCAATCTTATTGGAGTCCTTTAGTGTCCCACGAACATAAATCCCTGCTTCTGGACCCTCAGCAACAATGTGACGAATTCTTTTCTTACTATCTTTGAAGTGTGGAATATCAAATGCACCAGGAGGGGCAAAAGTTTTTGCAGATGTAGCAACACCATTGAATTTTGGTGATGTAACTTCTCCAGTAATACTGATAAAACCTTCACCAATAATAGATGTGTTTACTTGTAAACTATCAATCTGTGCTGTTGAATGATAACGACGTACACATTCTGAAATATAGATATCATCAGGTACATCTACAGAATCATCATTTGAAAATTTTGCAATATAAGAAAATATACCAGAAGGTGCGCCAAATACTAATTGGTCATCACAATCTCTATTTCCAATATTTCTTGGTATAAATTCTCCAGCTGAAAATTCATCTGCCATCGTTAACCTCTCTTATCGTAATTAAATCCTACAATTGAATACTCTTGATTATTTCCAGGATAATCTGCAGGTGATGTTCCTTCGTATTCGGGAATAAGTCTGTCACCATCTGCTCTTGTTCCGTATATATGGTAGAAGCAATTGATTGGCATTCCACCCATTGATTGAAGATACACTTTATCCTCATCAATTCTCTTTACAATCACATCTTGATGTGCTCCAATAGGAGTGAGGTTGACTGTGATGGTTGTCCAATCTACTAACTTTTTCCAATAGGATGGTAAAAGAATTTCAGTTCTGTTTGTAACTCTTCCTCTAAAATACACATCATTTGATGGACCTTCTGGGCAAGTATGCCTCAACCTATATCCATCCTTAGTTGGGTGTGGAATATCAAAGTTTTTCTTTAGTGATAAGACATGAAGACCACAACGTGAAATAACTTCACCTTGAGCCAGAAGATTGCCACCAACAACAACATTTTCAGCAGTCTGAACCGGACCCAAGAATCCTGCAGATCCAGTCACAGCAAGTGAGAATGGATTTGCAGGTGGTCCAAAACAAAAGGCACCGGGAATAAATGGTGGTGTTAGTACATCACTATTAGTCAGTGGTCCAATATTTACAGTTGCATATGGAAAGGGAAATATTGTTGAGTTCCCCATTACAACTGGTCCTTCAATACCGGCAGATCCATTTATTCTGGTAGCACCCTCACCAATAGCAGGAAAAATTCCAGTTCCAACTTTTATCTGACCGCCAATATTAGTATCATCTAAATTAAATGACATTTTTTACCTCCTATACCTGATTTTGTTGTTGTTGATACCTTTGACCACCAACTTTAGAGTCTTTAATAGCAACTGCATCACTTACTCCAGAAATAATAGATCCATACATTTTAAGTGTACTGTTAGCAATCACCTCAGTAATACCAGAAGAAACCAATCTACTATTGTTTTTAGAATTTAGCAAGATTTTTTTTGCTTCTCCACTGATATTCTCTGAAGCAACCATTTTGATATTGCCTTTATTGGTATCATTATGAAATGCAACCAATTCAATATCATTTGCTTGCAATCTTATTTTACCATTAGTTGCAATAATGTCAATATTACCATTTTTGGCATTGATCATAACAGTATCACTTTCTTCAGTCTTATTACTGCCACACTCTACCTGAAAGTTTCCTGGACCCATAAAAGTAGTCCATCCAGGTCTTTGCCCATCTTTATCCATGCACATGAAATGCTCACCATCAGACCCCTGAAGCATTACATCAGCAATTACATCACCCCTCTTATGGATTTTGCCAAAACTAATGTTGCCATGATCGTTTCCATAGGTGGTGCCAGTGTAAGTTCTCTTTATATTTTCACCACCACTATTTCTATCATTTGATGTGTTCGGAGACGTTGCCATCAGTTATACTTTACTTGTTTACTATCTAGATGAGATTATTAGGAGTTCCTGGAATATTGAGTCTAGGATCATTATTAGTAATATCTGTGCCCTGTCTAAGAATTGCAGAAGGACGAGTTGTAACCTCACCATCGATACTTCCTTGTAGAGTATCATAAACTCTTACAAGTTTACCAATAGTTTCATAAATTCCTGCATATAAAAGACCATCCTTAGAGAATACCGACCCATAGTATGGTTTTCCATTTACAAAACCAGTTTGTTTCAGACCCACCAAGTCAGTAACCTGAATAATTTCTTGGTCAGGAAGAACACCCTCTGGAACAATAATAGGTTCAAATCTAGGAATACCTCTGAAACCAATTCCAGTATTAGAACGAATACTAATAGATGGGAATTCAGTTATTCCAGTTAGAGATGGAGCAGGAGGACCATCAGGACCACCGGCACCAGGACCACCAGGGAAAAGAACATCACCACCCCTCACAATAGCAACACCAGCACCTTCAGTAAAACCACCAAAAACACCAGCATCACCAGATCCATCAAATGTAGCAACCAAAACAGGACTACCGCCATCTCCACCAGGAAAAACAATACCTCCACCATCAGGACGAATTCCATCAAAACCAGGACCACCAGTATCACCAGGACCACCAGTTCCAGCACCAGGACCACTACCACTAGATGGTATGGAAGTACCACCTGGACTACCAGGTCTTACTTTAGTTCCATCAGGACTAATAAGAGTTCCATCAGGTCCAATAAGAACTCCACTAGGAGTAGCAATAAATCCACTAGGAGTAATATCATCAGCACCAGGACCACCGATAATAGTGCCAGCACCAGGACCACCAGTAATCTCAGGAAGTCCAGGACCAGGACCACCGATAATAGTGCCACCACCAGGACCAGGAGTAATAACAGTTCCATCAGGACTAGTTACAGTTCCATCAGGACCAACACGAGTTCCATCAGGACCAACACGAGTTCCATCGGGAGTAATACGAGTCCCATCAGGTCCAGAACCAGAATTCCCAAGATCATTAAGAGTTACAGGATTTCCATCGGGACCAATAACATTTCCATCAGGACTAATACGAGTTCCATCTGGAGTAGTGATAGTGCCGTTAGGACTAATGCGAGTTCCATCAGGAGTGGTGATAGTGCCGTTAGGATCAATAATTGTACCACCGGGAGTAACACCAGTTCCATCGGGACGGAAAACAGTTCCATCAGGAGCAATACGGTTACCGCCAGGACCAAGAGCAGATCCATCGGGAGCAATAGAACTACCGCCAGGTCCACGATCACCAGGTCCAACACCAGTACCAGCACCAGGTCCACGATCACCAGGTCCAAAAGGACCACCGCCAGGTCCAACACCAGTACCAGCACCAGGATCACCAGGTCCAAAAGGACCACCACCAGGTCCAAAAGGACCACCGCCAGGTCCAAAAGGACCACCACCAGGTCCAAAAGGACCACCACCAGGTCCAGTAGGTGATACATCAGGTCCAGTAGGTGCAGGTTCTAAAACATT